>Ga0310694_10003736_pt1 | contig 14905 bp, 7 predicted proteins | sample 174DNAGHGhighgp2_FD_203884 | JGI IMG/M metagenome (GOLD analysis project Ga0310694, IMG submission 203884) | Sheep rumen microbial communities from Palmerston North, Manawatu-Wanganui, New Zealand - 1742 DNA GHGhigh gp2 (v2) (version 2) | ecosystem: Host-associated > Mammals > Digestive system >... | reverse complement strand
ATCGGGATCAAGCGGTTGTGGAGTGGTTGCAAAATTAGTGATAGTGGTTAGATTTGAACAACCATTGAAAGCCCCATCTCCTATGCTGGTGACGCTATTTGGAATCGTCACAGAGGTCAAACCGCTACAATTATAGAAAGCTAAATCTCCAATCCTTGTTACGCTGTTGGGAATGGTAATAGAGGTCAAACCACTGCAACCAGCGAAAGCACCTCCTCCAATGCTTGTGACGCTATTGGGAATTTCAATAGAGGTCAAACCACTGCAACCATCGAAAGCACTACCTCCAATGCTGGTGACGCTATTGGGAATCGTATATGCGCCTTGTTTGCCTCCGGGGTATTGAATAAGGGTTATTTTGTCTTTATTGAATAAAACACCATCTACCGAACAATAATTCGAGTTGTCAGATGCAACATTAATAGAGGTCAAAACACTGCAATTATAGAAAACATTATCTCCAATGCTGGTGACGCTGTTGGGAATCGTCACTGAGGTCAAACCGCTGCAATAAGCGAAAGCACTACCTCCAATGCTTGTGACACTATTGGGAATGGTCACAGAGGTCAAACCGCTGCAATTATAGAAAGCCCAACCTCCAATGCTTGTGACGCTATTGGGAATCTCAATAGAGGTCAGACCGGGGCAACCATAGAATGCATATTCTCCAATGCTTGTGACGCTATTGGGAATCTCAATGGAGGTCAAACCGCTGCAACCAGAGAAAGCAGCAATTCCAATGCTTGTGACGCTATTCGGGATTGTCACAGAGGTCAAACCGCTGCAATTTTCGAAAGCACCACTTCCAATGCTGGTGACGCTATTAGGAATGACTAATTCTCCAGTCAAACCGCTGCAACCAGAGAAAGCAGCAATTCCAATGCTTGTGACGCTATTGGGAATCGTCACAGAGGTCAAATTGTAGCAATCATGGAATGCTCTATTTCCAATGCTAGTGACACCATTTGTTATAATCAGTGATTTTATTTCTGACATATAGTTACTCCAGGGAGTACCTTGTGCCATTGCTCCCGTTCCGCTAATAGTCAGTACGCTATCGCAAGTAAGTGTCCAAGTAAGGTTGTCGCCTTGTGCACCGCATGTCCCGGAAGCAGTGATGCAAGGTTCAGGAGTGTCCTCTATCGGCAGGATAGTCCCAAACTCTTTCCATACATCCGCTGCTTGGTATGCAGCAACACTCTGTGCAGGGACATACAAAGGAATAGAAATATCAACACCATAAAAAGCAGTGCTTGCTATTGTAGGAGGTGTAATTGCTTTGCATATGACGGATGTGAGACTTGTACAATATAAAAACGCATATCCTCCAATCCTCGTTACACTATTAGGTATAGTAAGAGATGCTAAATTTTCACAATTTCTAAATGCATAAGATCTAATATCTGTTACACTATTGGGTATGGTAACAGAGGTTAAATGGGTACTACCTTCAAAAGCAAAATCGCTAATACTTGCAGTATTATCAGGAATAATATATGAAGCAGATGGTTTACCGGCCGGATATTTCAACAATGAGGATTCTGTTTTGTAAAATAGCACCCCATCTGTGGAAGAATATTCAGGATTCGTCGACGCTACATCTATAGAAGTCAAACCACTGCAATGCTGAAAAGGCCAAATTCCAAGTTCCGTAACACTTTCGGGAATAGTAACTGAAGACAGATTAGTACAATCAGAAAAAGCATACCATCCAATGGTTGTGACGCTATTGGGTATAGTTGCTGAGATTAAATTAGCACAGCCATCAAAAGCATTTCTGCCGATAGAAATGACGCTACTAGGTAATGTAACTGTTGTTAGGTGTCTGCATTGATAAAAAGCATACTCCCCTATACTCGTAACTCCCAATTGGAATTCTAACGAACTTATTGTTTCGCGATAATCGTTCCAAGGAGCAGAAGAAAAACCTCCATCTACATATGCATAATTCTCCATCGCTCCTGTTCCGCTGATGGTTAGCACGCCGTCTTCTGTATTCATGGACCATGTTAGGTTCTCACCGCATGACCCGGAATAGGTCTCGGCGAATGACATGCCTACACTTGCCATTACCGCAAGTAAAAGAGTAAAAAGTTTGTGTTTCATATCTATTAAATTTTAAAATTAATACACAAAAAATGGACGCTTGCTGACTTGTTGGTGTTGTTACTTATTGAACTTTCTACATTCTGAAGCAACTTAATAAATCGCAAACGCGAAATTTTAATATGTCCTTCTGTTTAACGTCGGGAAGCGACGACCGGTTTTTACGCTGGCGGGGCAGCGGTAGGTTTATGATACGGACTTTTGGAAGGCAATGCCTGTAGCAGACAATTGGTGTCAAGAACGATGTACCGCATAACGATAAGGGGTTCTCATGTGTTCGTTACCCCACGCTTCGATAGTTTGCTCGTTAATTGCACCGTTATCCCAAAGGGCATCGATTTGTTTCTGCGCTTTATCCGCGAAATAGCGCGCAAGCATATTACGGAAGTCAATATAATCACCCTCCGTATTAATGCCTCTCACTAAATTGAGGACGTCTAATTGTGCCATTTGCATGTAACTCATAATTGCTTCGTTTTGATTTTGCGCTGCAAAATTACGAAATATTTTTGATATATGCAAATAAATAACAAAAAAAGTCACCGGAGGTACCCTCCAATAGCCAAAAGAATCTACATGCGGGATGATATCCCGCGTAAACAACAAACGTTACGCCGAGCCATAAACGGGAAAAGGAAAGGAAAAAATACGCAAATATTTGCATATGTCATTTTTTTTGTGTAATTTTGCAGCGCAAAATTGGTAATACTATGAGAAAGACGATTTTCTTTATTTGGACTTTGGCGCTGTGTGCGTACGCTATGCCGGCGCTGTCATGGGGACAGAAAGGGCACCGTATCATCGCGCAGATTGCCTATGACCACCTCAGTAAGAAGACGAAGAAACAGGTCGATGCCGTGATGGGTGAACGAGGCATGATCTATTGGGCAAACTGGCCGGACGAGATCAAATCCGACACCATCTATCCTACCAGCTACGATTGGCATTTTCAGGACTTTGACGGAGGCATGAGTGACGAGCAGATAGTAGCCGCTCTAACGGACTATCCGAAAGAAGGAGGCAATCTCTTCCGCGCACTCGATTCGCTCATTAGAGAAGAAAAGACCGAGCATAACTTGCGTTTTATCGTGCATCTCTCCGGTGACCGCTACTGCCCGATGCATATGGCGCACATGGACGATAAGGGTGGTAACAAAGTGAAGATGAAATGGTTCCGTCAAGAGACGAATCTGCATACTGTGTGGGATGAGAAACTGATCGACTCGCGCGGGTATAGTTATACGGAATACGCGCAGATGCTCGAAGATACTTATGGCCATGAGCGCGCGCAAATAGAGCAGGCGACGGATGCCGAACTGCTGGTGCAGAGTTATCATATCACCGAGGCGATCTACGCGTACCAAAAGACGTGGGACGGTAATACCTACCATTACATCTACCGCTGGCACGAACCGATGGAGCATCAGCTCTATATCGCCGGTATACGCCTCGCTAAACTGCTAAATGGAATGTTGAAATGATGAAATGATGGAATGATGAAAAGATATTTCTTAATCGCTTTGCTCCTGGTTTCGTGTTCTTTGCTCTTCGCGGGCACGAACCTGCAGATCTACTACGATTTCGGTAGTCTGGGTACAGCTTGTCCTAACCAGCGCTCCAACCGCATGACCACGACCTTGGAACTCTTCTATGCCGATCCATGGGGCTCGACTTTTGCCTTCATCGATTTCGACTATAATATCCATCCCAACGACCCGAAGAACACGCCTTTTCTGGCGTACGGAGAGATTGCGCGGTGCCTTAATTTCTGGCAGAACACGAAAGCCCGTGACCTGAGTGTGCAGGTGGAGTACAACGGCGGTTTGGGCATCTACAAGGGGGCAGGCGGTGCCTTAGGCGGTTACGGCATCAACCATGCAGCGTTAGTCGGACTCAACTACTGTCTGCATACGAGTGATTTCAAGAACATCTTCAACCTCGAGCTGCTCTATAAGTATATCCTAAGCGACGGCAACGGGATCCACAACAATGTCCCGATCCAGTTCACCTTCGTTTGGGGCTGCGATGATTTCTGTACCGCTCCGGGTCTCCGCTTCTCGGGATTCCTGGATATATGGGGTGAGAAACTCGGCGGCAAGCAGGACGTAGTGCTCATCAGCGAACCGCAGTTATGGTACAATGTAGGGCGATGGTTCAAGTGCCCGAACCTTAATGTCGGCACGGAGATCGAGTTCAGTTATAACTTCACCGGCAAGGGCTTTATGTGCAACCCCTGCCTCGGTATCAAATGGACTTTTGATTAGCGGTTATAGGTTACGGGTTACAGGATACAATAAACCCTCGGTTTTTCGGCCGAGGGTTTATTTATGTTATTGATGTTGCTCGCGGAGCAGGTCATTGACCGTCTTTACAGGGTTGAAGGTCGAAACCGGAACCTCTACAAAGATGGTGTTCCAGCGGCTCATTGCACCGTTCCAGAGACCCGGTAACTCGAGTGCCAACAGTTCCTTACCGTCCTTACTCTTGTTGGAGATAAAGCCCGTCTTCGGATCTACGTACTTCGGCAGGTCAAACGGCTTGCCCTCGTAGTCACGGATAGCGCAAACGAGATCAACCGGATTGAAGTGGGTTGATTGCTTCATGAGTTCCGGATCGCTGATTTGGGTGGACTCGAGAATCTGGCAGGAGATTGAACCGTCTTCTTCGCGAACGAGGAATGGTCCACCACCGGGTTCGCCTGTGTTCTTCACCACACCGCAGACGCGTATAGGACGATTCAGTTTAGCGCGCTCTTCATCGCTCAAGTTCGGATCTTTGAGTGCTTCGAACACACGTTTTTGCTCGGTAACAAGTACACCGGCGAGGATCTGTTTGTAGCGGATCGTGTCTTTTTTCAGACGATCGGGTACTACGTTGTCGATATTCTTGATGAATACGATATCGGCATCCTGCTGGTTGAGGTTCTCGATGAGTGCACCGTGACCGCCCGGACGGAAGAGCAACTTACCATCTTTGGTACGGAACGGTGTACCGTCCGGATTAGCAGCAATTGTATCCGTACTCGGCAACTGCTCGCTGAATGTCACGTCGTACTTAACACCATATTTCTCTTCGAACTTAGCGAGGTTATCGGCGATATGCTGACGGAAGAGCGGCAGATGGTCATGGCTGACGGTGAAGTGCAGATAAACGGTCGGTTTCTCGCCGTTCTTTGCAGGAGCGACGCAGTACTGTGCACCCTCTACCAGATGCTCGAGCGCGGGCGTACGCGCGCCATCGCGATATTTATGGAATAGTAGCAAGCCCTTCGGCAGCTCCCCATAATGCATGTCATTCAGCAGGTAACGAACAGCGTCCTGACCTTCCTTGCCGGCCAACTGAGGACCGAAAGCGAACTGGTCTTTGTGTGCCAGAAAATCCTGAATGAACGGTGTCTCGATACCATCCTCCAGGTACTTGAACAGGTTCTTGAACATACGGCTGGCAGCGCCGGAAGCCGGCACGAACTTAAGGATTTTGTGTCCTTCCTCCAAGTACTTCTGCCATGCAGCGATGTACTCTTCCTGCTCGGCACGTTTCGGGGCGAGGATGCCTTTCTTCGTCGATGCCGGAGCTACGATGTCTAACTCGGGAAAACCATTACGGAAACACTCCAATTGCGCCTCCGCTTTTTCCACAGAAATACCGCGAGCTTGTAATTGCTCAAGGTCTTGTGCACTGAAATTACTCATGGTCGTTAAAAATTAAGTTAATATATCGGTTTAATTGTGTTTTACCAAATAATACTCGATGCCGAGGGCTTCCACCTCTTTCTTATACCGCTCAAAGAGTTCTAACCGAATCGCATCCGAACCGTTGCTGCGGGCTTTGTCCGGCACCCACGGGATATCCGGATAGAGGATGATGTACACGTCCATCGGGTAGTCCGTTATTGCTTTATCCAGCCACTCCGGCCAATGGCCGAACGCGTAATCGAACCATACCTTCGTGATGATCAGTTCGGTGTCAAAGATATACAATCCCTCCGGCTGTTTCTCTAATTCCTCAATTTGATAGCGGGCTATCTCACAGAGCTCGTCGTAGGTGACCTCCGTCGTCCCTTTGCGCTCTACATACTCCCGCGCGTATTCCGGCACATAGGTTCCGTGGTATTTCTCCGCTAGCTCTTTGGCTAACGTTGTTTTACCTGTTGATTCAGCTCCTATGATTCCGATCCGCATCATCGTGTCAGCATCAGTTTGATATTAAGTCCCACGTTATCTGCCTTGACAGGATAGCTCGACGAGATGAGCGGTGTTGTGCCTTGGTGGTCATAGAAGAGTTGGAGGTTGATCTTTTGACTGAGCACGTAATCCGCTGAGATCTTGATCGCAAACACCTTATTACCGCTCGAAGCCTGCGTGAGGCCTTCGTCCACCTTACGGAGCAGCATTTTTACGTCCTTGTACGACACATCTACTTGCAGTTTGAGGTCGTTGCTTACTCGCTTCTCTCCGCCGTCTTTCTTCTTGGTGATGAAGCCGAGGTTCTTGATCGTATAACCACCACCGATGACGAACTCCGACGTATGACCTTCGGTCAGTTGGACGGACGTTACGTTGAGCGCTAAGTTACGTTGCTTACGGTACTCCGCCTTGATAGATAGCGAGTTTTTCATCGTCATGTTCAGTCCGATAAGCGGCGAGAAGGCCTCGGTGAGGGTGACGTTGGAGATGTCGTAGGCTGCACTCGGCCGCGGGGTGTCAGTTGTTACGTCCCGTACGAAACCGACTTGCTTGTTATCGCCGTCGGCGCCTACCCAGGTGGAGTACGAACCGAACGAACCGATGGCATACTTACAGGTATAGGCGTGCGTGAGGGTGACGGACTTGAAGTGGTCTTTGATCCACGGCAATTTACCCAGACCGTCGAAGGTCACTGACCAGTTCGGCAGCATACTCAGGATGCCGAGGAAGGGGTTGAGGCTCACCTTCTCGGGATTCCGTCCGGTATAAGCGGAGAGGAAGGCCGGCACGAGCACATCGGCCGACGAACGGCTGACACGTCCGTGCTTAGACGGGTCGTATTTCTGTCCCGGGAAGACCGTTCCGCGCATGAAGCCGGCATCGGGTAGGGTGACGTCTTTATACTGATCCTGTACACGTCCGGCGATGATCTCGCGGTTGGCGAGGAACCGGTCGTACGCGCTATTGGCGAAGTTCTCTTCTTGTTTGCCGACACGACTGAAGATCGTTCCGATCGCTACCTGCGTGATGTTGAACGAACCGGTCGTTATCTCCTGCGGATCACCATAACTGTAGGTGATCGAGGTGGAAGATGCCATGTAACGTTTACCGCTCATCTGGATCTTGAGTCCCGGCAGCGGTTCGAGTGTCAGTTTGATATCGAGATCGGAGGTGTGCGCCCGGATAGCGGGTTGTACGATCGAGGTATCGCCGGAGAGCCAGTTGTTCTTGAGCGCACGATCCATCATGTTGCTCGGGATGAAACCGAACGCGAAGTCAAAGCCCGGGGCGTAACCGCCTTCGGTCTTACGCTGACCCATGAAGCCCGCCTCCGGCATGAAGCCCGGGATGGTCATCGAGTTGGTCTCGCGATAGGTGACTTGCAGACGGCGAATGAGCGTGCCGACATAGGCGAACATGTCACCTGTTATCTGCGCCGCCGTCCGCTCGTTCGGGTCTTTGGTTGTGACGGTGACGGTCGCCTTCGCGCAGTCCGCTTTCGGCGTCAGACTGATCTTGGTGTTACCGGCAGGCTTGAACGAAACAGGTATCGCTTTGCCGGTTGAGTCTGCTACGGTGACGCTCAATAGTTCACTGTTGAGACGGTGGGTGATCTCGATGGCTTTGCCCTTCTCCAGCGCGATTGTCTGGGTGTAGTTCTTGGGCTTGAAGGAACGCCGCGAACCCCGACCTCCATAACGCTGCGTCATGGATTTCCAGTATTTGGACTTGCCGTACCAGTTCTCGAAATTGATACCTCCATCGACTTGCCAAGTCTGTACGCTGCTGACGGTGTTACCTCGGTCGATACCGTTGAGCGACGAAGCCGTTCGTGTCCAGTTGTAGTTCGCGTTATAGGAGGCGTTAGCGGTGAGTGCATCGAGTCCCGGCACACGATTGAACGGCACGTTCCACGAAGCGGTGAACACCTGTTGGTACGTATAAGGTTTACCCCATTTAGCCAGCGAGCGCTGGATTGTGTCTTTCCATGCCTCATACTTGTCGTGGTTGAAGTCGGCATCGAAATACTGCCCTTTGAGTATCTCCGGTGTGTACTTACCTTCGTCGATGATGGCGTTCATTGCCGACTGGAAGCTAAACTTCATGTTCTTCGTGAGGTCGTATTTGAAATCGACATTACGATCCCATGTGAAGTCCTTGCTGTATGTCAGGTCGGAAGCATCGAAACCGTTGCCCGTCAAGTCACGCATCTTCATATGACTGAAGGTACGGTGCATGTTCGTGTTGAACGACCACGACTGCGGCAAGTAGTAGAAATTCAGCTCTTTGAGTGCCTTCACTTTGCTCACTTTCTCTACCTTACTAAACGGTTCCCAAGGCTTGGGGTTGAAGCTGTAGGCATAGGTGAACGAACCCTTATGATCGGTGGTGACGTTGGTCTCCATGTCGGGCGAATGCTCGTTCTGCTTGTTGTACGACGCGGAGATAGAGAAGTTCGCCGGGTCGTAGAACATATCCTTCTTCTTGGAGTGGATATTGACTTTCAGATTGGACACAGAGAAGGACGTCGCCTCATGAACGGTGTTGGTTAATTGCCGGATGGAGTCTTTCTCTTCCTTGGTGTTATAGGTGTCGAGTGTCGCTTTGAGCTTGACGTCGGTATCGAGCGGGTCATAATCCGGCGAGGTGGTCTCATTGCTGTAGGAGACGTATAGCGGCATCTGTATCTTTGCTTTCTCCGGGAAGAGACGACCGGCTTCGAGGGCGGCACTCACGGATAGTTGGTAGAAATTATCCATGTTCCGGTCGAGCACATTGGACTCTATCGAACCATATCCTGCGGTCTCCAGACGACCGGCTACGTTCACTTGCGCGATGTCACTGATGGCCAGTGACGCATTTGCCATGGCCGCTACACCGCCCTGTTCGTTGAACTGGCAGAGACGTAACTCGTTCACCCATATCTCACCGCTCGCATCGTGTTGGCCGTGATTGCGTACACCGATCATGATCGAACTGATCTCCTCGAGTGTCGGATTACCGAGCACGGTGATCTTGTTCTGCGGTTTGTCGTTCGCGTCATCGTAGATAACGTACGGGATGGTGTTTCCTACGCCTTCATTGCCGGCTCGTTTGGCTTTGTTACGCGCCATCTTAGCTGCTGTGAGGGCTTGGAGCGGGAAATCGAACATATTCTGCGTCGGCCAAACGAGTGCACGGTCGGCGGCAGAGTTATTATTGTACTGTCCCGGTGCTGTCAGATGCAGCGGGATCTCGTATTCGTAGTAGTTATTGCGCAAGTCTGAACCCATACGGATGAAGCAGGTGAGGTCTCCGTCACGCAGATCGGGATCAAGCGATGGCATCTGCTCGGCATGCACGAACATCTGCAGGTTCTTGTACTGACGCAGGTCATAGCCGGTGTTCTTGTACATCGCCCGCGCATCGTTCGGACTGAGGTTGGTCACGCGGAGCACCATCGCCTGTTCGTTCTGTGCGATGAGTTGGGCTTGTCCCGGATCGGTCTGACGCGTCACACCCGGCGGGAGTACGTAGTTGATCGGCGTACGGGTACTATTCTCCTCGATGTTCACGGTCTGTACGCTGATAGAAGCCCCTTTGTTGACCGGTACACCTATCGGAGCCAGATCACGCGTGTACTGGCGCCAATCGCCACGAACGAGATCGAGCGTAGCAAAACGCAGGTGTGTCTCGTGCGCAAAGCCCGTCATGTACATACGCATGAAGCGGATGGATTTCCAGTTACGTATCGAACCTTCCTTACGGACGGTTGCGCTGTCGCCGCGGAGAGGTATCTTGAACTGATACCAAGTCACCTCGACGGTTGTTCCGTCACGCAGCGTGACCTTGCGGATCTTCTTCTCGGTGATGTTCTGCTTACCGACCTCCATCATGTCGGGGCGGAGGATGACCTTATACTCGTAGTAGCGCTCGTACTCGTTAAGCGTGTTATCCTGGTTGATATCTTCGATATCCGGCGTCAAAGTGGCGGCTGTTCCGTAACTCTCCGTCTGCTGCTCGGAAGCGGGCGAGTTACCTTCGGTTCCGTTATAATGCTTGTAACGATCGAGGATGGATACCTCCTGCTGGTCGTAGTCCGTGCCTCGGTAGTAATGGTAGTTATCGCCGGCCGGGTCATTGAGCGGCGAGAACGCGTCATTCGCCCACTTCGTCTTGGTGGCAGGACTGATGATGCTATCGACATCCTTGAGGAATTTCTTGTAGGCCGACCAGGTGAACTCCTGATCGTTGGGCAGACCATCCAGACCCACGTCTTGACGCGGACGCGAGCCGGCTTCGTTACTGAAGGCTACCACCGTACTCGTTGTACGCGGCACATTACCCCAGAAGGTGGGTTCGATACGTCCCAGATCGGTATCGGCGAGCGGCATTCCGTGCTCAAACGATTTCTTGCCGTCTCGTAAGATATCCTCGCTCACGTCACCGAGGTTGAAATAGAGCGTACCCTCATAATCGGTCGCATGTTCGGGGTTAGTGAGCGCCGGATCCATGAGCCAGAACTGAATATATTCGATATTGGCTTTCTCGAAATCCGTGTTGTCCAGTCGCCGCATGATACCACCCCAACGTTGTTTCGGGTTCTTGAGTTTACCATCTGCATTGAGTTCGCTTGCATTGAGGTTATACGGTCCGCGCTCCTCGGGATAGTAGGCGAGGTTGAGGACGGCTAACTTGGTATCCACGTTGCTCGCTTCCTGGCGGTTGGGGTAAATCTCATCCTGATAGACGATACGTGTACGGTGGTCACTGAGTGCACTGAGGTCATCGCGCAGGTGTGCCGGCGTGTTCGATTGCGGGTAACCGAAGATAGGATCGACAGCAAACCAGCCTATGTGAGCACGGTTGATGTTATACGCGGCGGTGTCACGCGTGAGGTTGATTTTCGACTCAGGGAAGACGGTCGGCGTAGAGGCCAAGAACCAATAACTCGGATAGTGTACGTCGATATTGGTGGTCGTGTTCTCGAAATCGTCTATATACGCTGTTCCGACGGATCCTACATCGCGGGTATGACCCGGAATGAGGTGCGCAAACTCCGCGCTGATCTGGAAGGTAGAAGGAGCGGTAGCTGTGATCCATGGGATCTTATCGATGGCATTGGTGAGCCATTGTAGTTCGGTTTTCCACGAGCCGTTCACACCCCAGATGGTGTTTGCGAGTGGCTCTGAACCCGTGTTGACCTTTGTGGTCAACGGCCGCTCACGCAGGTGCATGATCGTACCGCCGAGAACGAGATCTTTGTTGAACTCATATTCGAGGTGGGCACCGAAGAGCGACTTACGTTGCATGGAGAAAGTCGATTGGTTCTCCAGCTTGACATCGACGTTGGTACCGGACTCCAGAATAGAGGAGTTGAGGATTGTCACCGTTCCCATGGTGTAATCGACCGTATAATCGACGTTCTCGATGAGCGTCGCGCCACCGGCGGTGACCGTCACCGAACCACGCGGCACATTCATAGCTCCGAGGCGTATCTCGCTACCGTTCGTACCTTTGTACTTACCGGTGAGGTGGAATTTATTCTTTTCGCTCAGCTCCTGCGCCACGATGAGCGTTGAGTCGTACAACTCCTGATAGCAGTATTTGGCTGTCAACGCAGGGTCGTTGCCTAATGTCGCCGCCAAGTGACTACCGAAAGGCTCCAGCACAGGGAAGATGATCTTTCCGCCACTGGAATATACGGTCAGGCCTTCTATGAAGTCGAACCGTCCGTCGGAGGTGATGTTGTGCTTCTGGTCAAGGCGGTCGAGGTTCATCACGCGTAGCAGTTGTTTGCCTTTGATAGGTCCTTCGTCGAGGTACTGCAGATCCGTACCGACGGAATCGTTACGGTAGGTGACGTAGAGTTCGAATTTATCCTGCTGAATAGATGTGGCGCCCAAGGAGTAGATGTTTTTCATCATCAAGTCCCACGTACCACGGTTCTTGAATCGCGGCGCGTTGGCGCTGGACTTCAACATCTTCAATGCCAGTGCAGCCGGGGTCTTCGGCGTGAGACTGGTAGCGGTGTCGGCAACGTTATCGGTCGAGAACTCACCCACTTGGTACACCTGACCGTTGTACGTATATTCGAATGCCACGGCAAGTACCTCGTCTTGGTTGAGTGCCGATTTGAGGGATATATAACCCAAGGCACTGTTGAGCGTATATTCGCCGCTCGTCAGCAAGCGGGCTGACTCGACCTTTTCGAAGTCCGTTCCGCTCTCCATGCCAAGTCCTTCGAGTGCCGAAGTGGTCTGCTGGAAATCACGGAAATCGGTGGCACTGACGGTCGAGTAGAGTACGTTCGTTTTGTTATCCGGCGCACCGGTCGGACTACCGCCCCAGGCGTACTGCGTGTGGCTTGTGTTCTCACCCAAATCGACGAAGGCCACGATATTACGTGCCTGATCGTAGTTACCGCGTTTATTGGTGATCCATACCTCTATCTTATTGATGGTAAATCCGCTGGCTACGTACGGGACGGTCTCCATGGCGCGCTCGTAGAAATCGCGGAAGAAATGACTGAGGAAGAAATGTCGGTTCTCGTCGTAGTTATCGCCGGACACATCGAACTTCGTCATTTGTGCACCGCCCTTACTGCTCACCGTCTGTGCCTCACTGTTCTGCTGGCTCACGAGGGCTTGGATCTTCAGTTTACCGAATTTCAGATTGGCCTTGATACCGAACAGCGCCTGACTGCCTCGGATGAGGTTAGAGGGCAAGTCCATCGTCACGTTACCCGCCTCGATGGACTGAATGATATCGTCCTCTTCGCCCTTGTAGTTGAGTTTGAGGTTCTGCTGGTCGAAGGCGAACGACGCCTCCGTGTTATACGACATGTTGAAGTTGAGCTTCGAGCCCACTTTTCCTTGGATGCTCGCCTGGATCTTCTCGTCGAAATCAAAGATGTTATTGTTGCGCGCGCGCACAGTGAGCGAGGGGTTATTGATGTATTGGTGCTTGAAACCGAAGAGTAGCTCTGCCGATCCCTGCATCTTGAGTTGGACTCCACCCGGTCCAAACACCTTATCGGCAGGTCCGATGTTGAATTTCATATCGGTGATGTCGAACTTCCTCTCGTTGTTATGCTCCACCTCGCCGATCTTCTGCTGCCAGTACGAATGCATGATCTGGCGCTCGGCATAGTGGTTGTACTCATCCTGCGTGAGCATGTACGGCGTGGTGATATCCGTGTCGCCTAATTTCGTACGGATGACGTACGTGCCCGTCTCAGGTTGGTACTCAACGGTGGTGGTGATGTTCTCCGGATCGTTCAGATCGAGTGAACTGGTAGGCCGCGTCAACTCGCCGTAGTTCTGCGCCCCGAGTTGCTTCACGCGTGTCGGTGCCCAATACGAACTATCCGTCTCTGTCACGAAGTCCGCCGCGTCTTCGGGCGTCATCTCACCGGCTTCTATCTTAGCCCGTTGCTCCTCGCGCTTAGCCCGCTGCTCTTCCCGCTTGGCTCTTTCTGCTTCTTCGCGCGCTTTCTCCTCCTCTTTGGCTTTCTTCTCCGCCTCCTTACGCGCTTTTTCTTCCGCCACGAGTTCCTTGAGCGTCTTCTGGGCATAGGTGTGCTGAACTACCGTTCCAAACGGCAGCCAAAGCAACAGTAATATGTAGAGGAATTTCTTCAATTAGAGCATTTTTAACGCTTCACGAATGACGGCTTCTACCTTGAGCGTCGGGTCAGCTTTGAGAATCTTATCGACGGCTTTACCGCTGGCTTGGGTTGCAAAACCCAGCATCGTCAGCGCGCTGATCGCTTCGGCTTTGACACCGCTCTCGGCTTCTACATCGAGCATCGGGATCTCTGTCGGGTCACCACCCAAATCGAGTTTGATGGCTTTATCTTTGAGATCGACGATGATACGCTGCGCGGTCTTTGTGCCCAAACCCTTCACTTTGGACATCGCTTTGGCGTTACCCGTTGCAATGAGCATACGGAGCTCTTCCGCCGTGAAAGCAGAGAGGATCATACGCGCTGTGGCCGCACCGATGCCGCTGACGGTCATCAGTAACTCAAAGATCTGCCGTTCCGTAGTGGTTACAAACCCATACACCTCGTGCGTATCCTCGCGGATGATCTCCGTGATGAAGAGCTTCACTTCCTTGCTCTCACTTCCTACCAGCGCACTGTACGTCGGTAACGTAATAGCGATCCCGTACCCCACACCGGCGGCTTCTACAACTGCCTCCGTGGGGTTCAAATCAGCCAATATTCCTTTAATATATTCTATCATACTGCATACAAAAAGCCCGCAAAGATACAACAATTATTTGAATTACGCAAGTGCGCGCGCATTTTTAGTAAAAAATGTGCCTATTTTGATAAATTTTCTGCATTTCGTTTTTGTCTTTCAGGATTTATTACTATCTTTGCACGCTAAATTAGGCATATTATGGCAAGAACAGAAATATCAACGATGGGTGAGTTTGGTTTGATCAAGCATCTGACCAAGGATTTGAAACCCGTTCAACCAAGTACAAAGAAGGGTGTAGGTGACGACTGTGCGGTCATGGATTTCGGCACGAAGAAAGTGCTGATGACGACGGATATGTTGCTCGAAGGCATCCATTTTAACTTGGAGTACGTGCCCCTCAAGCACTTGGGGTATAAGGCGGCG
>Ga0310694_10003735_pt1 | contig 14910 bp, 9 predicted proteins | sample 174DNAGHGhighgp2_FD_203884 | JGI IMG/M metagenome (GOLD analysis project Ga0310694, IMG submission 203884) | Sheep rumen microbial communities from Palmerston North, Manawatu-Wanganui, New Zealand - 1742 DNA GHGhigh gp2 (v2) (version 2) | ecosystem: Host-associated > Mammals > Digestive system >... | reverse complement strand
TACGCCAGCTTGAGGCTGAGCGCGACAAGTACATGCTCGTCAAGCAGGGCATGATGCAGGAATTATTAACCGGTAAAACCCGTTTGAACTGATATGGAACAACAGGTAAACTCAGAACGTAAGGTGCAGAATCGCATTATCAAACTGCTGTGCGATTATAACGATTACACCTACCTTGGTAATTTCCACGATACGGAAAATAAACCGTACATCGAGGAGGTTCTGACCAAATTCTTGACCGAGAGACAAGGTTGCACAAACCAACAGGCGAACGAGGTTGTCCGCAAACTCAAGGATGCTGTTGCCATATGCAGCGGAAAAGACACCCTCTACAATGCGAACAAGGAGGTGTATCGCCTGCTGCGTTACCCAACATCGGTTTCACAGGGTGTTGGTCGCCCGAACACGCAGGTCTCTCTCATCGACTGGGAGAATCCAGGACGGAATTTTTTCCATATCGCTGAGGAGGTGACCGTTAGCCGCACTACGGACGACGGACAGCACCGCCGCCCGGATGTGGTGATTTATGTGAACGGCATAGCCGTTGCTGTTATCGAGCTGAAGAAAGCAACGGTCAGCGTGACCGATGGCATCAAGCAGCAGATACGCAACCAGGAAGACGGACAGATTGCCCCCTTCTTTGCTACTGCCCAGCTGTTAATGGCTGGCTCTGAAAGCGAAGGCATCTATTACGGCACAGCCCTCACTACAGAGAAGTTCTATCTGCATTGGAAAGAGCCGACGGGTGCCAACTATTCGCACCCGACAAAAGAACCAGATCCATACGAGACCAAGTTCCCGCCATCCCAGTTCAAGAATGAACTGGACCGCACAGTTCTCCAGATGCTGGAGCCTGAACGTTTGCTGGACTTCATCTATAACTGCGTGGTATTCGACGGCGGCATCAAAAAGGTCGCTCGTCCAAACCAGTATTTTGCCATTCAAGCGGCCAAGACCCGCATCCGTGAGAAGGAGAATGGCATTATCTGGCACTCCCAGGGCAGCGGCAAGTCGCTGACCATGGTATGGCTCGCCCAGTGGATTATAGAGAATATCACGGGGTCACGTGTGGTTATCATTACCGACCGTGATGAGCTGGACAAGCAGATCACCACTGGCTTTAAGGATGCTGGCCACACACCTGTCCAGGCTAGGAGCGGTGAACACTTGATCAAGATGCTCAATGGCACCAATGATACCAAAGGACAACCCACGCAGCCTGATCTCATCACTACGCTTCTGCACAAGTTCGGTGTAGCTGGCAGCAGTGAAGAGAAAACAGATGAAAAGACGCTGCGTGGAAAACGATCTGCTGAGCAATACCTGAAGGAAGTGGCCGATCGTTTGCCTGCCAACTTTAAGGCCAAGGGAAATCTCTATGTGTTCGTGGACGAGTGCCACCGTACACAGGGCGGCGTTCTCAATAAGGCCATGCGCCAAATTATGGGCGACGAAGTAATGCTTATCGGTTTCACTGGTACTCCGCTGCTGAAAACCGATAAAGAACGCCTTACTTCTCGAGTGGCTTTCGGTCCGTGGATCTCGACATATAAGTTCGATGAAGCTGTGGAAGACAAGGTGGTGCTTGACTTACGCTATGAAGCCCGCAGCGTGGAACAGGAGCTGCAGAACAAGGAAGACTTTGATGAAATGTTTGAACATTACACCAAGGGCCTCACTCCAAAAGCAAAGAACCGCATTCAGCAACGCTGGGGCGTAATGCAGAGCCTGTTCTCCAGCAAGGAGCGTGTGAACCGCATTGTGGCACAAATCTACAAGGATTTTCAATTGATTCCTTGCTTGCGTGAGGGCTGGGGAAACGCCATGCTCGTCGCAAACGATATTTACCAGGCGTTCCGCTTCTGGGATGTGTTTGAGAACAATGGATATTTCAAAGGTAAAACGGCCGTTGTTACATCCTACGATGGTATGGATCCGGCGCTCGCTTCTACCTCTGGAGTATTGAAGACAGAGGAACAATTCAAGTACGACAAGTTCCATCAGATGGTCAACGGCCGTACTGCCGAGGACTTTGAGGAATATGCAAAAGAGGAGTTCATCAAGCACCCGGCTACGATGAAGATCCTCATTGTTGTAGATAAACTGCTCACTGGCTTCGATGCCCCGTCTGCTACATACATATACATCGACAGGGAGATGCGCGACCACAATCTGTTCCAGGCCATTTGCCGCGTGAATCGAACAAATGGCGAGCGCAAGCAATTCGGCTACATCATCGATTATAAAGACCTGTTCAACAACATCCAGGATGCAATCGAGGATTACACTAATGGAGCATTTGCCGACTTCGACAAAAACGATGTTGAAGGTCTGCTGAAGAATCGACTTGAAGAAGCCCGCAAAGACTTGGAAGATGCGCTCGAAAAGGTCGCTCGCTTGGCAGAACCGGTCGCAGCACCCAAGTCGATCGATGATTTCTTTGACTACTTCTGCTATAACCAGGCTGTCATTACTGACGTGCAGGAGCAGAAACAGCAGATCATAAACAACCAGCAGAAGCGTGAAGATTTCTACGACGCTTGCTGCCATCTTGTGCGCTGCTATGTGGCCATAGCGTCACAGATGGACGAGGCGGGTTATACCCAAGAGGAAAGTGAGGAAATCTTCAGCACCGTGAAGTTCTATGATGAGATGCGTATCGCCATCATGCACCGCTGCGGCGACTATGTGGATCTAAAGGCATACGATGCCGAAATGCGTGCGTTGCTCGATGATTATGTCACCGCCCCCCGTGCTGAAGTCCTCGAGAAACTCGACGACTTCTCATTCCTGGACATCATCAAGGTTGACGATGATTCGGGCGACGTGACTACTGACCCTGAGGCCGAGGAAGAACTTGGCGGCGAGCGAGGCGTGGCTGAAACGATGGTTAGCAATACCCGTCGCGTCATCAATCGCAAACGTGATTCTAATCCCGAGGAGTACCGCTATTTCTCTGAGAAGATTGATCGCCTGCTTGAGGAATTCCAGCAGCAGACCATTGAATACAAGGATCTGCTCAAGCAGATTAAACTGCTCTCTGAAGAAATGCGCAATCGCAGTGCTGTTGATCCGAGGATTAACACAGAGCTGAAGAAAGCGCTCTATGACAATCTCGGTAAAGACGTGGAGCTCGCCCTTAACGTGTATGCTACCATAGAGGCCAATGCTCAGATTGGCTTCCGTGAGAATTTCATGCGCAAGAGAAAACTGCAACGGGCCATTAAATCGTCCCTTGAAGGGACCGATTTCAATGCTGAGGAAATATTGAACTTGGTTGTACATAACGAAGAGTTCAAATGAGAATAGATGATATTGACATCGAAGTGGAGTTCAAGCACATCAAGAACACCCACCTGGCTGTGTACCCGCCTGATGGCCGGGTGCATGTATCAGCACCTGACTACCTCACGGAGGATGATGTGCGCTCTTATGTCGTCAGCAAATGGGATTGGATCCTCAAGCAAAGGCGCGAGATAGCTGCTACCGCTCGACAGACTCCACGTGAGTATGTCAGCGGTGAGAGCTATTACCACTTCGGGCAACGCTTCCGCTTACGTGTCGTGGAGCAACCTCGCTGTGCCCATTCAATCACAAAGCAAGGCAACTTGCTGATCATGACGGTGCAGCCCGGCACCACGACCGAGAACCGTGCCCTGGTGATGCGTGAATGGCAGCGGGCCGAACTGAAGACGCTGCTCACTGATATGGTCGCATCGTGGGCCGCAAAGGTCAATGAGGAGAATGTGACATGGGAAGTCAAGCAGATGAGCACCCAATGGGGCAGCTGTATGGAGAAGAAGCGCCATCTCATTTTCAACCTTGAGCTAGCAAGAGTACCTAAAGGCTGTATCGAGTATGTAGTGGTTCACGAGTTGACTCACCTGAAGGTGAAGAACCACAACAAACTCTTCAGCGCCTTCATGACCCAACGCCTACCGCGCTGGCAAGAGCGCCGCACTGAGTTAAACAACTTCATCGCCCAGGCCTACCCCAGGACGAAGCATAAATCGTAATGATATGATTAATTTGCCAACATTATATCACGGAACCGACTTGCGGTTTGCAACCTTGCCCGAAGATATACGCAAGAGCGTTTTAGTCTATTGCAACTATCTTAGAGAGGTATTATACCTTAAGTTCTCTCCATATTATATACTTAACGAACCAAACCATGAAAGTCTTAAGGCATTCATGGGAAATGTAATAGATGATCAACCCAAATTATTAGAAAACCTTATTGAAGGTATTGGTGATATCATGATGAGTAAAATGAGCGAAGACTATGAATATGGCTCATTATATCTTACATCAAGTATCTTATCTGCTTTCCACTATGCAAAGAAAGCTTTTGCAGGAGGCGAATTTGCATTCGCAGCATACGCATTAGCTAAGGCCGCAAAAGCCAAAGGTTTGCAAGAATGGTATCTGAATGATAAAGTCCCCAATATGGAACAAGTTGTTGATGCTCTAATATCTATAGCAGAGTCGACTCCGCAGCCGGTTATTTACAAGATTACAGGCATTAACCCATCCTTCTTAAGAACTGAGCAAAACGAGTCTATCGAAAGATATATTCAGAATGGAAGAATTCGTGTTTCTGAATTTAGATATTCAGAACCCCTTCTTCTAAGCGATTACGAATACATTACTGTTGATGATGACTTCTTTGAGAAACAAAAGGAGTTATTAAGCAAACACTGATATTATGACGGAATTAACTAACGAACAAAAGCAAATCAGGGAGATCCTCATAGAGGTTGCTAAAACTGGAAGACCGATTTGGTATTCCGACCTGATTGAGCGTGCCGGGCTTAACCTTAACACGGTAAACCCCGCTCATCGCAAAGAATTGGGCCACCTTCTTGGTGCAATCTCTACTTACGAGTATGAGAACAACCGACCTATGTTGTCTTCTGTTGTCGTTTCCAAGGATACGCTCATGCCCAGTAAAGGCTTTTACAAGTTGGCCGAGGAATTAGGCAACGGCAATTGGCAAACTTTAAAAGAAACTTACTGGGGTATTGAAGAAATGAACCGTGCCTTCAAGTTTTGGCAAAATTCAAATAAATAACAAAATTGTTGCCTTGATTAAACTTTGTTAACAATTTGGCACGATTTTTGTATTACAGTAATTATCATCGTTATTAACCTTTATAACTTTTTCGACCTATGGGACTATTCGATTTTTTATTTGGCAACAAAAAGAAGAAAGAGCAGCAGAGCCAACAACAAGAGCCTAAAGGTAAAGCCGATGGGCTGAACGCACCCAAACAACAGGCTAATAATAACCTGTTCTCCAAAACAGAATTGGAAAACCTTATCGGAATCCTTTCTAAGATTAGCTATCTTTTCAGAGACTCACAATTACTGAAGTCAACAGGAGGTGGACGTAACGAGTCAATGATGAGTCGTGTCCATTCTTATGCCGGCATTCTTGGCTATTACTATGAGGAGATTTATAAATATGGAAGAATGTCAAGCATTGTTGACAGCAAGATAGCTTCTCATTATGCTCTTGTAAGCCTTGCAATGTCTGATCCAAGTCACCGAAAAACAACTGTCAAGGATTTGGCAGATAACTGGTCAGATGTTCTTCAGGTCATCTTCAATATGCAACTTGAACCCAATCCCGAAGGAGATAAATTCAAGGCCATGGAGTCAGATATCAAGAAGGTTACAGCGGCTTTTGAGAAACTCTCTGGTAAAAAATGTCGGGAAATGAAAGACCCGAGAAAGGTTACACCTAAAAGAGTATCATACAACCCCTATCAAATCACTGAAGACCCAGTGAAATCTAGAGGCCACGTGATACCAGAAATCAAGGAGGTTTTTGCTCAAGAACTATTCCCTATGTTAGCTTCTTCAAGCGGTAACTCAAAGGACATCGTAGCCAACTATGCCATATCAATGATTAAATCATACTATGACAATGCGGGATTTGTCCCTATGGTTATTGTTGACCAAATCACTGGACAGATTAGCCAAGTAGCTGATATGGTTGAAAGGATTTCTTACTCACCATATAGCTCACTTAAAGAGTACGTCCTCAGCAAAATCTATAAGTAGATTTTAATTCGCTCTTAAGATTATTATACTCAACTAAATGCTTTATCATTATGGGACTATTCGATTTTTTATTTGGCAATAAAGGAAAGAAAGAGCGTGAAGCTAAACTTCAACGCTTACAAGAGGCCGAACGGCAGCGAGAGAAGATGTTTGCTGATATTCGTAAACGTCAACAAGAACGTGAAAGAGAAGAGAAGCAAAAGCAAGAAAGGCAGCTTCAAGAAGTTCGCCGCCGTGAGGAAGAGAAGAAAGTTGCTGAAGCACAAATAACAATGGATCCATTTGTGTTCAAGTCTAACTGTCATCAACGTTATGAGAACGGATCGCCAGTAATGGGGTTGCAGGAATGTATCCGCACCGTTTCTGTTGAAAAGAATGTCTCTGGTTGCAAAGGATATCGCCTTGAACCGGGGAAAGGCTACATCGTTAAAATATTCAACAACGATACAAACAAGCCCAACATGTCTGATAAACCGATGATTGTTGTCAAGAAAACAGATACATCGGTCGAACTTCGTGGGTTCCCAATTGAGGCGCAAACACCTTTTGGATGGCAAGAAGTGGATTATAGCGACTATGGTTTACTTGTCCATTATGAGCATGGTAAGGTATCTAGGTGTGTATTACATATGTATGATAGGAATACCTTCATTGAGTACCGGTTCCAGGACAAAACTCCTCTTGCTGCACCGAAACAGAATAATGAGGTAACGGAGTGCGAACAATTTGCCAAATTAGCTTGGCAATCAGCTAAAGAAGGGAATACGTCTAAGGCACATCAATACGGATTAAAGGTTCACAACTCCATTGTCGACAATCCTTCTCAAATTAATGACGTTAAAGACGTTGAATCTGTGGCATTGGCCTTAGGAAAGCTAATGGAGGGAGAGCATTTCACAGATAATGACTCAATCTTGAGAGCGGTAGGATTAAGCTACTACTTCTTGACAAGGGCCATAAAGAACAAGTGTGATAATCCATATCTCTATACTTATCGCTTCTCAGTTGTGTGGGAGTACAATAAAGCGTTTTATAAGATATATGCACATGCCGAAGGTAAAGAATTAGATACAAATCCATTTGATATCTTCGCGCAGAGTTCAATGATGGCCTATGAGCATCATTTGCAAGGTATGCAGATGGCCGACATGCTTACGGAACCTCGGATTGCTAGGCTTGATCCAGCGTTAGGAAACATCTTTAATCAGACTTACGCAAGATACAGCTCTACTCCTTCTGAAAAAATCATTTCATTAGGAAACCAATACCACGACCAAGTTTATTCTTATCTCAAAGGTAAGGTCGAATCGCAAAATCTTGATTTCTAGATAATGGCTACTTGGGAAAAAAAGAAACTGCCACGAGAAAACGGTGAACTTGTAGATATGCAAGTCCCCGTCCTCGTTTCCGCAAGCCGAAGCACCGATATACCAGCATTCTATGCCGATTGGTTTTTTCACCGTTTGAATGTCGCTGGCTACTCTGCCTGGACAAACCCGTTCAACGGTGTTCGCAGTTATGTCTCATACCAAAACACTCGCTTTATCGTGTTCTGGTCGAAAAACCCAAGGCCATTGCTTGAGTACCTTCCGATTCTAGAGCAAAAAGGAATTGGATGCTACATCCAGTATTCTCTCAATGACTATGAAGCAGAGGGCCTCGAAAAGAATGTACCGCCCATTGCCCAACGCATTGACACATTCAAGATGCTGGTAGAGCGTTTGGGCAAAGGTCATGTGATCTGGCGATTTGACCCGCTTGTGCTAACCGATGCCATCAGCATTGACTCATTGATCGATAAAATCGATAGAGTCGGAGATCAACTCCTCGGTTATACCGAGAAACTGGTTTTCAGTTTTGCTGATATCGTTTCTTATCGTAAGGTGCAGTCAAACCTGCAGAAGGCCCAAATCAGATACCTGGACTGGAACGAGACTCAAATGCGTGAGTTTGCGGCGAAACTAGCAGATCTGAATAAAAAATGGAACTATGAATTGGCAACTTGCGGCGAGAAGATTGACCTAACAGAGTTCGGAATCAAGAAGAATCATTGTATTGATGATGATCTCATCATCCGTCTTGCGCATCACGATAAGGTTCTCATGGACTACCTGGGTGTGACAATACACCCAATGCCGCAACCTAACTTGTTCGGAGAAACCGAACAACTTCCTGCTGGCGCAATTGTGCTGTCAAATGGAACCTATGCCGTGCATGGCGACAATCGAGACAAAGGGCAACGCCAATTCTGCGGATGCATTAAGAGCAAGGACATTGGGGAGTATAACACTTGCGTTCATGGTTGTGAATATTGCTATGCTAACGCAAGCAAAGAACTGGCCCTTACCAATCTTAGATCACACAATTTGAATAAAACTTCGGAAACTATAACTGGACGATAATATGAGCTTCATACACGATTTTATTTCAAATGGAAATATCTCATTCTCAGGAATGAGAGAGGTCGCTGTCACATCTTTGCGCCAATATAGTGAAATAAAACGCAAAAAATTGTATGATGACCTTGACAGAGGTAAAGGAGTTTTAGATGATGATGACCACCTAAATATGTACCTCTGGAGTTTTGGCCTTATGCACAAGGAGAAAATGAATGAAGTTTTTCGGTGTCTGCCAAACTTAATCAATGTCCAGGAAGATATAGATTTTGAGATTTATGATTGGGGTTGTGGTCAAGGAACAGCTACAATTTGCTTATTGGATTATATAACAAGCAAAAACCATAATTTCAGAGTCAATAGGATCAATCTCATTGAACCATCTAAAGCTGCAACTAAGAGGGCAAAGGCCGTCATCGAATGTTACAAGATCGCTGAAGATTGTGATATTCATATTGTAAACAAGGCTTTTGATGACATTAGTAACGAAGACATCAAATCGAAGTATCCCAATAGAATACATCTTTTCAGCAATATCCTTGACGTAACTTATTTTGATCTAGCCAATTTCACAAACCAGTTCCAACGGGCTTTTTGTTCGGGCTCAAATCACTTTGTTTGCGTTGGTCCATTATATTGCAATAACTATAGGATTATAGAATTTATGACGGCAATAGATCCCGACGCCGTTATTGCCTCTTTTGATAAGCAAGCTGGGCAATGGAAGAAGGATTGGACAATATCTTTAAGGATGTTTTCTAAGTCATTCAGCGAAGTTGAAGAAGTTGCTGCCATTCGCAAACGTATTGTTGAAGCAAAGAAGCATCAACAATACCATGCAGGTTTTATTTTGGATGAAGTCTCAGAAGCCTTCAAGTTACTTGATGATCAGGCTCATAATATAGCAGAGAAGCTGTTAAACGCCCTTTGCGCTTTTGATGTAAGGTCAAATGAATCCTTGGAAATTCCAGAAGATGCCGATTCTAAATGGGTTGTGATGAATAATCTTTTAGTACGAGGGAATCCAACAATCGCCCCGCTAGAATTAGAAGAGGAATTCTTCAAAGCATTTGGAAAGTCGATCAAACCAGAGAAAGGAGATCCGGCTATTTGGTATAAGAATAATGGAATTAACCCATATGTCGCCTTTGAAGCACTCCATGTTATAGACCCCAGGTTTTCTATTAATAACTATAACGGAGATATGCTTGAAAGCGACTTTGAAAAAACCTTTATCGAAAAGAGACTCAACGGCTCACAAAGCGAGTATTTGATACAATTATTAGAGCCTCAAAGGCCACTATCAAGCATTGTTTCAATTCCAGATAGGAGATTTACAAGAGACCAGCGTGTAGACTTCGCTTTAGAACTACCGTGTTCTGAAGATGAAAACAACCCTGTTGGCTTTGTAATTGAGATTGATGGTAGTCCGTTCCATTCAAATATCCTGCAACGCAGAAAAGATGAAAGACGTGATCGTTTTGCTTCAAAGAACCAATGGGATACATATCGATTGACTGAATCATCGGATAACTCATTTGTTGAAAATTGGGAAAGGGAGAACTCTCTTATTTCATACTTGAATAAGGTAAAGGCTAATTATCGTAAGACAATTAATGGAGATTGGTCAACATACCTTCAATTTGTCCTGACACCTCTGGCTGTCGCTAGAATTGAAAAACTGATTATAGAGTCAGTTCTCACTGGCAAATTGAAAACTACCGATGAACAGTGGAATATTGCCGTTATAGAAAGAGATGTGCCGTGTGCCGCCATCGCAATAAAGCATTTGCAAGAGGTTTATGAGCATTTATGCCTTTTAAAAGGCGATGACAAGAGATTTCCAAAGGTTAATCTTGAGATATCCTCAACCGAAGAGTTCCGGACTTCACCTTTACACGGCAAATGTACCGTGCATACTTCTTTGCCGAAAAAGAAATACGACATTTGCATTGATATATCAATGCTGCTTCGTGATAACATCGATGCTTTACCGAATCCCACCGATGCCGATGTCCATTATATAGTGAGGACTTCGCACTATAAGAAACGCGATAGAGTAATCTATACCGCAAAGAGCATCAATTATCTTCCACTAGTAGAAAAGGGGAATCGAGGGGAATACACGGAACTTGAGACCCCAAAGAAATACCTGACTTATTTCCTACAAAATATTTTCAGGAAACGAGCTTTTCGTAAAGGGCAACTGCCGATATTAAGTAGAGCGCTATCCAATAAAACAACCATTGGACTGTTGCCTACTGGAGGCGGTAAATCATTAGTTTACCAAATGTCTGCAATAATGCAACCAGGTGTCACTTTGGTCGTGGATCCTCTTATTTCACTCATGGTTGACCAGTATCGCAGCTTACTTGATATCCGCATTGATGCAAGCGCATGTGTGAACAGTACCATGGATGTCACCACCAAAAACAAAAACCTTAACATGATGCAGAATGGTTCGTTACTTTTCATCTTCCTTTCTCCTGAAAGGTTTATGATGGAAAACTTTAGAGAACATCTGCTCACTATGGCAAGGAGAAATAAGGTATATTTCTCTTATGGTGTAATTGATGAGGTACATTGTGTATCAGAGTGGGGACATGATTTCAGAACTTCATACCTCCATTTGGGACGGAACATGATAAAATTCATGTTATCTAAATCAGGCGATCCAATTCCCGTTATCGGTTTGACAGCAACGGCATCATTCGATGTTCTTGCTGATGTTGAACGCGAATTAACCCTTGGCGGTAATTTGACACTTGATAGTGAAGCCATTGTGCGCCCAGAGAATGAAACGCGCCCTGAGTTGACATACAAAATTATTGGTGTTGAGACTGAAATCGATGAAATAAGAGATCCAAATAACCCATATCTGTTGAAAGCGGATTCCGAATGGCCAATTAGAGGAGAGGTAGCGAAATGCAAAAAAAAGGCAATTCTTGATCTTCTTGAAGATATACCAAATGATTTGGATAAGGTTAACGAGAAATCAAAACCAAGTGAGTGCATCCCAGATTTCTCAATTGACCATTTCTATAGCCCAGATGAAAACGGAAAATTTCCAAATGCTGGTATCATTTTCTGTCCTCATGCAAGAGGAGATTTGGGTGTTGAAGACACTAGAAGTGGATCCACTACAGGTATCGCATCGTATCTGATTGCTGACGAGAATGAAAGACTTTCAGTTGGCACATTCATTGGTGGAGACAAACCTACTGGTGACATGGCTCGATTTCAGAATGACGAGCAAAATGTGATGGTGGCAACTAAAGCATTCGGCATGGGTATTGATAAACCGAATGTTAGGTATACTATTAACATCAACCATCCCAGTTCAATTGAAAGTTATGTTCAAGAGGCTGGACGAGCAGGTCGTGACCGTAAAAATGCTATTTCGTATTTGCTATACGATAGCACTGAGTATATTTATCTTTCTATGGATAAGATAAATGATATAAATGTTCAGTGTTTGCATTCATCTAGTTGGGTCACATGGCTTTATGATTGTAAAAATAGGTATGTATTGAGGGAAGATTTTGTTAATCTTTTAATCTCATCAGGAGCGACAGAAGATGATGCGACCCTTGTACGTGATTACTGCATCGAGAAAGATTATTTTGAGAACGTTGATAAGAACATCCAATTATGGTTCCATAATAATTCATTTAGAGGCTTGTACAAAGAAAGGATTATTCTATATGAAATGACAGATAGAATATTAAATACTAAGCCTCAAAATATTATGTCAATCCAAGCACAGTTACGTGATGAGCTTGGAAACGAAGATGTAACGTTGCTGCTAAAGCGAAACAAAAATGCTTTAGTAGTTGCCTCAGAAGAAGATAATTCTCAACAATATGGTTATCTCTTCTTGGATTCGTTAACTCCCACATTTAAGTATGTCAATTTTGATATTTCAATTTGCCAGAAAGTCTTAGACACTCTCATTGGCATCCTCAAGCCGCTTGATGACCATACAAGCGATTGGTTGGCTCGTCCTATTCAAGATGTGGATGTTGAGGATGTTGGTATATACTCCGCTATGAAAAATGTGAGAAATAGCGATTATCTTTATGTCACTGTAACTTGGGAAAACTTGATTTATCAAGATCGTGACGAATTTGAGAGAAGTATAAAAACCGCTATTTCTAAAATAGCAGAAAGAGAGGAATGGAATGACATTGATGAAGGTCATTATGGCCCACTGAAACTTGACAAAATCAACAGTTTTGAGGAGCTCATTACAAAAATATCAAAATGTTCGAATGATATCAGATGGGTGCAGCATCTCGCGCATGAGAATAAGTTCTTAGATCTAAAAAAAGCATTCAGCAAGAAGCGAGACAAGGACGATACCGATAAAGCCATTTATCGTATGTGCTGTGTAGGGCTTGTTGATGATGTTACCATTGATTACAATCTTCAAACCTATCAGCTGAAAATTAAGAAACGTACCGATGATGAATATCTACAGTGCATGTTGGATTTCTTCAAAAAGTATTATTCAACAGAACAAGCTGAAACCAAAGTTGAAGAAATCAAACGTCAAAAAGGTAGAAATATCATTGACAAGTGCTTAGGTTATCTTGCTGAATTTGTTTATCAGAACCTTGAACGGAAAAGATTCCGTTCAATTGACGATATGAGATTGGCTTGCGAAGATGGACTCGTAAGAGGTGAAGAATGGCTCAAAGAGTTCATACACCTCTATTTCAACTCAAAATATGCTCGTGACGACTATCGCATTGACGATAAAGATTACTCGCTTAAAAGTGATACAGACAGAAATAGAGAAGATTATGGCGTAGTACGAAAGTACATAGAAGCCATTTCTATTGATAACTCTGGAAGCGAAGTAGATAACGCAAAGCATTTGTATGGTGCTACTCTCTTGGTATTAAGGGCGCATCCTGAGAATGCGGCATTAAATCTCCTGCGTACATTCTGCATTACTTTCCTTGGGTCTGGAGAGAATGAAACGCTTAAACGTGAGGCGCTAACCGGATATGTTGACGCTTTTGTGAGACTTCATAATGACCTTAAGGTTAGCATTGATGAACTCAATAACCTTATTGATGAGTTCAATAATGAACTGAGTAAGTACGTACATGTTGACGATGATTTCATTATGAGCGAAATCATTGACAAAGCCAAAGATATAGTCATGGTAAATATTCAAAACTCATGGCTTGACAATTTCAAAAAGAATTATTGTAAATAAAACCATATCAATATGAATTACGAAATCAACGCCGCATTAGAACAATTAAAACAAAGCTTGCAGCAGGTTGATAGTGCCAGACAAAATGTTGACAATGTCGTGAAGGCATATACCCAGTTGCAACAAAAGATGACTCCTCTTGTTCAGCAGATGGAATCAGTGTCTAATAGCATAACAGCAATTATACAATCCGTGTCTGACGAGAGAAAGCATGTGTACGAAGACTATGAAGACAAAATCAGAAAACTAAAAAGCAATTGTGAGTCTATTGTGTCAACTACACAAAAGACACTCAAAGACCTGTCAACAGCATTCAAAAGCGAGACTACCGAAAGTATTAATTCTTTGAAGGAGCAAGTCTCAAAGATGGAGACCTCCATTGAAAAAGTCAAATCATTAAGCGAGAAGGTTGAGAAAGCGACCAAATCGATAAAAGCTATAGCTGATGACTTAAAAGCTCTGAAGAAAGAAATCTCAGATTCTCAGTCTGCACAAGATGAAACCCTGGAGAATATAAGCAAACAGATAAATGATTCCTCTAAGCGTCTGGTTGACATTTTATCAGATCAAGACCAGGATTTGGAAGAAATATTAGAAGCAGTTACAAGTTCTGCGAAAGAACTATCAGAAAGCATTGAGAAAAAATCTTCCAGTATAAAGAATGCGTTTTCAGAAGGGAGAAAAGTGACAGAGAACATCATTGAGAGCAAAACTGATTCTTTGCAAAAAGAAATCAAATCTTTGCGGATGTTCTCTATCATTCAAATTATTTCCCTTCTGGTTCTTCTAATATTTATTATATTGATGTATATCAAATGATAAGACTACAGCGATAACCATTAAAATAATTTGAGTTAGCGATTTTCAATCCAATGAAACAGACGGACAAAACGCCCTTGTGGCTGGATCTGAGAAAGGAATACATAGACGACAACTTCGAGAAGTTGCGCGGCTACCTGTGTGACTGCTCCACAAGCGCAGCCAAGAAGGATTCGTTCTATGACACGACCATCGAGCTGCTGCGGGCCCGTGTGGAGGACTTGATCGCCTCCATTGCATCCCGCCCCATATACAACGAGGACGATGACCGCAAGAGCACCACGTTCAACGCTACGCTGCTGGCCACATACCTGCTCGTGGACGGTGGCCACGACCTGGCTTTGCCCGCCTATGTCGCCTTCATGGGCGAGTTGAGACTGCTCAACCCCCGGTTTTCCG
>Ga0310694_10003731_pt1 | contig 14917 bp, 9 predicted proteins | sample 174DNAGHGhighgp2_FD_203884 | JGI IMG/M metagenome (GOLD analysis project Ga0310694, IMG submission 203884) | Sheep rumen microbial communities from Palmerston North, Manawatu-Wanganui, New Zealand - 1742 DNA GHGhigh gp2 (v2) (version 2) | ecosystem: Host-associated > Mammals > Digestive system >... | reverse complement strand
CGAAGATCATTCAGGAGAGGCGACATTTTTTGCCCCGTAATCCGGAAGCGACGTGATGAAAGTCGCGCTCGCCGCGGGGGCGTCTCGCCAGCCACGAAAAAATTGGGGAACCTCCAACAGAAAATTCGGCTTGCATAGCAGGACGGTTTTTGGTACTATATTTTGCGCTCTGCGGATTGAGCCTTGAAAGCCCGTCCAAAGGACAAACAGATTTCCCGCGCGGGGATGGTCGCGATTGCCGCACTTGGTCTGCGTTTGGGATGCGTCAATGGAAAGCTTAGGAACCTTACCATTGGAAGACGCGAAAAGAGGACACTGCCGTCCGTGCAGTCTCGCCTCCTTCGATGTATCTTCCAAGGCATCCTAAGCGCCTCCATTGATGTGTCGGAGGAGGTGTCATGTTTCCCAGCCGCCGCCGAGATCGCGAAGAGGGGGACGCAGTTAAAAAGGAAAAGGAAAAGGAAATGAAAGTACTACGAAAAGTAGTTATTGCAGGCATTGCCGCATGTGCGATGCTTGGTGCCGCTCCGGCGTTTGCCGATAGCGGTGCGCCTTGGACCGTCGAAACGGACGGCTCATGGCGATCAGGTGCAATCAGTGACGGAGAATCCTCTAGCAAGGAGGTGTATGTCACAGGGCCGTGTACGGTGGCTTTCCAATGGAAGGTCTCGTCGGAATCTGGATGTGACATGCTTTCCTGCGTCGTGGATGCAGACTACGAGAGTGAGTGGTCCGTTGGCGGGATTAGCGGCGAGGCTGATTGGGCGAACGTGGCATTTGAACTCGGGGATGGTGAGCATACCATTCGCTGGACGTATTCCAAGGACGGAAGCGTGTCGAATGGCGAGGACTGCGGTTGGGTATCTGGTTTTGCGTATGGCGAGGCCTGCACCATCGCCTTAGACGCGAACGGCGGCTATCTGTCAGATGGCGATGAAGCCGTGTGTGTGTCTGGCGCTCCAATCGGTGGACTTCCCGTCCCGACCAAACTTGACTGCGAATTCGACGGTTGGTTTACGGCGGTTGAAGGAGGTGAACCCGCAGTTGGGATGACCGCAGCCGATGGTCTCAAATTCTATGCGCACTGGAAGCCCGTCGAGTTCGATTGGTATTATGACGAGAATGGCGACGGTACCTTGACGCTGACCGGCGTTGAGACGGCTGCTCGCGCGTTCACGATTCCATCTGAAATCGGTGGCAAGACCGTGACTGCAATCGGCGAGGAAGCGTTCTACGGCATGTCGCTTACAGAGGTTGTGATTCCCGCTACTGTGACGGCGATTTGCGGTTGGGCTTTTACAGACTGCCGCAACCTTGCGTCCGTGACATTTGCTGGCGATGTCTCGCAAATGGTCATTTCTGATGATGCGTTCAAGGGTACGCCATGGGAGCGTTTGCGTCCATTCGAGATGATTGTTGAAGACGGTGTAGTGTATGGGTTCCATGGCACATGCCCGGAGGTGCTGACCGCAAGCGATTGGCCGGAAGGCGTTAAGGCAATTGACTTAGAAGCGCTCTGTGATTGCTATGCACTTACTGAGGTTGTGATCCCCGCTACTGTGACGGAGATTGGCGATTACGCTTTTGGGGGTTGCGGCAACCTTGAGAAAGTGACATTCAATGGTGATGTCTCGCAGATTGCCATTGCCCCCTTTGCGTTTGCATATACGCCATGGGAGCGTTCGCGTCCGTTCGAGATGATTGTTGAAGACGATGTAGTGTATGGGTTCCATGGCACATGCCCGGAGGTGCTGACCGCAAGCGATTGGCCGGAAGGCGTTAAGGCAATTGACGAAGATGCGTTCTACAATTGTTATGCGCTTACTGAAGTAGAGATTCCCGCTACTGTGACGGAGATTGGCGATTACGCTTTTGCGTATTGCGGCAATCTTGCGAAAGTGACGTTGAACGAGGGATTGGACAACGTCGGCTACTCTGCATTCTGCTATACGGCGTTGACGGAGGTCAAGATTCCCGCTACTGTGACGTGGATTGGCGATAACGCTTTTGCGCATTGCGGCAGCCTGCAGTCCGCCGCATTGCCGGAAACGCTGAAAGACGTCCTTTCGAGCTCTATTTTTGCGGGTAGCCCGGTGGAGTTGACCTACTATCCTGTCGATATGGTTACGGTCGTCTGGGACGCGAACGGTGGCCTCTTCTGGGATGGCGCGGAAGCCCATACCAACGACAGCGTAGTTGTCGGGGCTCATGTCGAGTTCGGTAAGCCTGACGGCAAGTATGACGTTAAGTATGATGGCATGTATGTAGCCGGCTGGTTCACCAATCCTGATGGAACGGGTGAACGCGTTACTGAGGGTACTGTTGCACTTGATGGCGAGGATATGGTTTTCTACGCCTTCTGGCAGCCGTTGCCGTTCGACGCCACTAGCGAGGAAACTCCGTGGTCGGTGGTCGATGAAGATGGTACCTGCCGGTCTTACCGCTGGGGCTATTCAGACAACACCGAGTCCATCATGGAGAAGTACGTGGTTGGACCTGCAGACGTGTCCTTTAAGATGAGGACCCAGAATGACTGGGACGGAGAGCTCCACTTCGTCGTTGATGGCGATTATGACAGCGAGGGACTTGTGAAGTTGCATTATAGTTCCGACTGGACAAATGTGACATACAGAATCGAAGATGATTCTGAACATGCCCTGAGCTGGATTTTCAGGCGTAATACCTTCGTGACTTGGTGGGAGGGTTACGGCGAAGTTGCCGACCTGGTTGTCCGCACGACGAGCATCCTGACGCTCGACGCTGGCGAGGGGACCCTTGCCGACGGCGAGGCGAAGCTCGAAGTTCGCATTGGCGAAGCCGTTGGCGAGTTGCCTGTGCCGACGCGCGAGGGCTACACGTTCCTCGGCTGGGTCGATGCTAACGGCGAGGCCGTGACGGCAGATGCCGTGATGGGCTTCGACGACATGACGCTTACGGCTACTTGGGAGCTTATAACCTATACGCTTACGCTCGATCCGGCGGGCGGCGTGTTCGCCGAGGGCGTTGCGGCTACGCTGACGCTCGCGCCTGGTGCGGCATACGGCGAGTTGCCGGTGCCGACGTGCGAGGGCTACACCTTCCTCGGCTGGTTCGACGCTGATGGCAAGGCCGTGACGGCCGATACCGTGATGGGTGCGGCTGATGCAACCATTACGGCTCGTTGGGAGGCGATTAAACCGGACACCCCGGACACCCCGGATACTCCTGACACCCCGGACACCCCGGACACCCCGGATACGCCCGTCGTAGTGGTTTATACGCTTACGCTTGATCCGGCGGACGGCGTGTTCGCCGAGGGCGTTGCAACTACGCTGACGCTCGCACCTGGTGCGGCCATTGGCGAGTTGCCTGTGCCGACGCGCGAGGGCTATGTGTTCCTCGGCTGGAATGCTGAGGTTCCTGCGGTGATGCCCGCCGAGAACCTGACGTTCAAGGCGAAGTGGGGCGCAATCGCGAAGACTGTCGAAGTCGAGACCGGAGTTGGCGAGGCGTTCAAGATGCCTGACAACGTCGTGCTTGTCGTCGGTGAGCCAATGGGCGATGCGAACATCGCTAACCTGACTGCGGCCGTCCTCGATGCCGTCCCGGCTCGTCATGGCGCACGCTTTGTCGGCTTCAATGACGGCAAGAACGCAGTCACGGCTCAAACCGTCGTTTCCGAAGGAATGAACATCACTGCTGGGTGGGAATCGTTCAACCCGTTCTCCGAGGACGAGACGAGCGCGGTCAACGGCACCGCCGCCCAGACGTTCGACGGCTATATCCTCGACGAAAGCGGTAACGCCGCAGGCACGATCCAGGTGAAGCTGGGCAAGCCCAACAAGAAGTCGCACATGGCGTCGATCTCGGCGACAGTGCAGATGCTCGGCCAGAAGAAGCTCACCTTCAAGGGCGAGGACAGGGGCAAGGTCGAGGTTGACACGGAAAGCGCCATATCGAACGTGGTGCTGGTCTGCAAGGGCGCACGCGACGATATCGAGCTGGAGTACATCAGTGCGAGCGGCATGTTCGGCTGGTACGGCGACTATGAGATCGCGGCGGCCCTGAACAGATCCAAGAAAGCGGTATCGGACTACTCCAAGTGGGTCGGCACGTACTCGGTCGCGTTTGAGTCTGATTCGACTGCGGCTTTCGCGGGCGGATATTCGACGCTGACGGTTGCAGTTGCGGCGAAGGGCAAAGTCAAGGTGGCCGGCACGATGTCCGACGGCACGAAGGTGAGTGCAAGCACGCAACTCATCGTTGGTGACGGCGGTTCAAACGCCTGCGTGAATGTAGTCGTTCCGATGTACACCGGCAAGAAGGGCGGCTTTGGCTTCGCCCTGTGGCTGGAGTCAGACGGCTCGGTGGTCGTCGAATCGGTCAGCGACTGGCGCTGCACGTCCAAGACGTCTTTCGTCGCCGAACTTTCTGTGGCCTCGGCCGGCAAGGTCTCGGCGCCCAAGGCTAACTACGAGTTCGTGCTCGTCGATGAACTCCCGGCCCAAATCGCCGGAGCGGCCGTGCAGAAAAACGCTGGCGAGGCATCGCTTCTCCCGGACGGCACGGTTCTCACCATGACCGGCAAAAAGCTGAATGCGCCAAAAGCCGGTAAGGTAAAGTATGACAAGAAGCGGAACGCTATCACGACGACTGGCGACAACAAGAACAACGCCGCCCTCAAGGTTGCCTACACGGTCAAGACCGGTGCGCTCAAGGGTTCCTTCAGCGTCTATACCCTCAGCGGCAAGAAATTCAAGAAAGTGTCCGCTGCGGTTACGGGCGTTATGGTCGATGGCGTCGGCTACGGCACGGTGTCCATCAAAAAAGTCGGAGCCTTCAGGTTCGAGCTCCGCGAAATAAAGTAAAGATACTGAAACTGTAGGAAAGGTATCGCGGGGGTGCTGGTGCGCTCAAAGCCCATCAGCACCCCCGTTCCGTTTCCGAAATATGGAATGGAAGAATGAAAAGTGGCTTGCTGCCGGCGTTGCTTCGGTAACCGGCATTGCTTTGGCGGTGTTCGCTGCCAAGTATCCGCTATTCGCCACGGACGCGGCGTGCCGCTATGCGCCTATGGCGGAGGCGTTTGCCGCAGGCGACTGGGGCAATGCGTTCCATCCGCGTTTCGGAGTTGGCCTTAGTGCTCTTGCCGGCTTGATTCGCATGTTTACAGGTCTGGACGGCTATGGGGCGTGTGCCGCCGTTTCGACTTTTGCCTGGGCACTTGGGGCGATTCCGGTGTTTTCAATCGGCCATCGGCTATTTGGACGCGGCACGGCTTGGTTTGCGCTTGTTTTGTACCTGCTTTGTCCGCAGCCTTTCATCTGGGGGTTGAAGGGGTTGCGCGAACCTTTCAAGTTGCTGGGTTTTGCCATGATGGCCGACGCCGTCATGGATTGCCGTGAAACGCGTTCCCGCAGGTCTGCGGTGGAGGCGTGCGCAGCCATTTGGCTCCTTTTCACTTTTAAATGCGATGCGATTCTAATTGGCGGCGTTATGGCGGTGGCGTTTGCCGCATTTGACGGATTCCGCTGGAATACGCTTGCCGTTGCGATCTCCGGCGTTCTTGCCCTTCAGCCCATGTGCGCACTTGTTTACAATTGGACGGGATACTGGCTTCCCGCTCCGCATTTTGTCCCCATTTGGCAGAAATTATTTGGAGCGTAGCCGCGGCGATATGCAGGAAGTCATTCGAAATATCACGCATTCCCCTCTCTGGATGGCACTAGTGGGGGCGCATTTCGTTGTGTATGCACTTCCTGCGTGGATTGTTGCTTTCATACGTCTCATGACGAGACGCACAGGGAAAGGCGAACGAATCCTATTTGTGTTTTTCACTGGAGCGCTTTCCCTGGAAGTCATGCAACTTAGCATAGACGGTTTTCGCTTCTTCGGTGAAGAGACATGGGGGCTCCCACGTTATTTCGGAGTATTCGCCCCTCTGCTCTGGATATGGGTGGCGTTCATCCTTTCCAGCGCTTGGCAAATGTTTTCGGGTTGGAGGCGCATTGTGCTGCGCGGCTTAATCCTCGCGGGGCTCGCATGGGTTCTGATCTCGCAGAATATATTGACATTGCGCAGGTTCTACGGATATGGGGCGAGGCATGATGCAATTGTGGCGGCGCAGCGCATTGCACCGGTGATACGGTCGGACTACAAGGGCCCCATGCGGCAGTCTGTCCGCAAGACTACGCTTGCCGAATACTTCTCGAACAGACGGCCTGTTGTATTCGGGGATTTCGCTGCTGCGGCCTGGATGGTCCGCGGGCAGAGCGAAGGGGCTTTGCAGGGGCGCGGACTCTGCCCATACGAGTGCGATTACCTTTTTGTGCGCGTGGGTTCCGGATATGGTGGTCAGAATGTTGTGGACAGTTCAAAATACAGCTATGTGCGCAGTGTACGTGGTGGGCTTGGTACCGAATGGCGGCTCTTTAGGCGCAGGCATGTTCCAAGCCCTTAGGCTATGCATGAATTGTAATGAACTACTACTACGGCACTTTGCAATTGCCGGGTTGCTCATGTTGTGTTATACTAGGTATCGAAACGGCAAAGGAAAAACGACATGAGCATACTATATAAATGTTTTACGGTGTGTCTGTTGACTTGCGCGGCTTCGGCCGCGCCTGAGGTCGTCGATATACAGGCCACCGGGACTTGGGCCGTTGACGGCGTAACGTCCATCATTGAGGCGAAGGCGTCGAGTCCTGCTGGATGCGACATTTCCGGTCTGCACTGGTGCGTGTGCGATGCGTCTGGAGCCGTTGTGCAGGATTGGAAGCGTCCATTTTCACGGAACAAGAGGGCTGCGCAGCTCAAGATGAGTCTGCGCACGGGCGAGTACAGCCTTCGCGCTACGGACGGCACTTGGTTCTACGGTAACGTGCCAGTGCGCGTGCTTCCGCGCGAAAACAAATATGCCGGTCAAGTACTGGAGGTGCGTGAACCTCCCGATCCTTCGCCGGAGAGCGGGGCGAAGCGGTTCTGGCGCGATATGTGGAGGGGTGAGTTCTCCCATGCAGAGCCGCATTTGAAAACTCCACGTCGCATCGTGGCGCGTTTCTGTGCCGCGTACCCGGAGGGTGTTGGCGACATTGCGGAACTGATCGACCGCACCGCTGCGGACATGAAGCGCGCTGGAGAAAACGCGCTGGTGTGTCCTGCGGAGTGGAAAGGCCTACCTGACGTCATCAGCGCCTGGTATGCCAAGTTCGACGTCGAGGGGTTGATTGTTTTCCCGATGCTGGAAATCGGGGCGGACGCCGCCGACCGTTCGGCCCGGCGTGAACTCCAGCGGCGCATAGACAATATCGTGGGCGTTGGCATGCGCCATGATTCGTTCGGCGGGATATGCATCAGGGTGGCGCGGCAGGACATGCTTGACGCCAATGAACGTCAACGCCTGGGACATGTGCTTTCAGAGCGCCGTGCGCTGTGGGTGGTTGACGACGCGGACCTTGCCGACTTCACAAATCCGCTACGCTCTGGCGATGCCGTGGCACTTGCCGTGCGCGGCGAATTCGGGAATGCGGTGCATAAAGGCGCAAGGGCTTCGTTCGTCCAGGCGTTTCGTGCGCTGCCGGCGGTGGCGTTCACCGACGTTGCCGGATTTGACGGATCGGTGCGCGTGCGCCGTGCGGAGTACAATGAAACCAGCTGGTTTTACGTTTTCAATCGAGGCACCGGCACCGTGTGCCTCAAGGTTGAGATGCCCGCGCGTACGCGCGACCTTGCAAAGGATGAGCGCGTTGGCGGCGTGTTCGGCTCGTCCGTGTGCGAACTCGCGTTACAGCCCGGGGAGTTCCGCGCGTATTCGGCACCGGAGGGGGAAGCTCCGAGAAACTTGCTGTCATCCGCCGCAAAGCCACTCACTGCAAAATAGGATACAAAATAGGAGAAATAGAATGAACGTTAAAATCCTTGCCGCATCGGCGTTGCTTGCGCCTTTTATGATTGTGGCCGCACCGCTGGAGGTCGTATCTCCAAAGGACGGTGCGACCATGCCCACGCTCTCCGACGGGCAGAAGGCGTATCTCGCCATGCCGCACAAGGAGCGGATTGCGTACTTCGCCTCGAAGGAATGCCGCAAGAAGATGGCTGCGCTTAGATGGTACCCCAAGCGGGTGAGGCTTGAGTGGAAGGGTGGTGTACCCGGTGCGTCGTACAGGGTTTCCGTAAAGCGGGTGCCGGACGGCAAGGAGTTCTTTGCGCACGAGGGCACGAATACTTTCGTCGAAGTTGAAAACCTTGAAATCGCCCGCGACTACGAGTGGACCGTGAGCGCAGGCGAGGAGCGTCTGCGCTCTTACTTCTCGACGGAGGGCCAGGCTCCAAGGCTCATGCACATACATCGAGTCCCGAATGCGCGCGACCTTGGCGGGCGTATCGGCTTCGGTGGACGGCGCGTGCAGCAGGGCATGGTGTTCCGCACCACGGGGCTGAACGACAATGCCACGACGGTACGCTACAAGCGCAGGGAACTGGAAAAGGCGGGCAAGATTACGCCGGAGATGCGGGCGAAGGAGAAGAAAATCAAGGACCACATTGCGAAGTACCAGGGGTATCTCGCGGATCCCGGCAAGTTTCCCCGTAGTCACAAGGGGTGGCGGGCATGGGCGAAGCGGCATCCGTCGGCGCCGGTGTCGGAATACTTCAAGATGCGCATAGAGGACGACAAGCGCCATCTGGAGAGGGTGTTCCATGTCGCCAAGAAACGCATTCCCGGCAAAAACCGTCTGGACGCCGCGACAAAGCGGTATCTCGGCGAGGTGCTTGGCATCAGGAGCGAAGTTGACCTGCGCAGCGACAACGAGTGCTTCGGCATGACGGGGTCTCCGATAGGGCCGTCCGTCAAATGGTTCCACTACTCTTCGTCGGCTTACGGCTCGATGCAGAAGGAGCGCGGACGGGAGGCGTTCAAGAAGGTGTTCTCGGTGTTCCTTGACGAGAAGAACTACCCGATAGTGTTCCACTGCATATCGGGGCAGGACCGCACCGGTTCCGTGGCGTTCATCCTGAACGGACTACTCGGAGTGTCGGAAGAGGAGCTGTACCTTGACTGGGAGACGACGGGGTTCTGGAATCCGCGCACGACATTCTGCCATGAAAGGTGCTTTGACCGTCTTGTTGACGGCTTCAACGAAAAGGTGAAGGGCGCGAACCTCCACGAGAAGATTGAGAACTACGTACTATCCCTTGGCTTCACCAAGGAGGACATAGAGAAGTTCCGCACTCTTATGTTGGAATAGCAGCGATACTGCCAGCGTGAAGGATAACCGCAACAGGTGTCACGGACAACGTGGATTACGCCGTTTTGCAAAAAACTGAAAATCGCGATTGAAAAACTGACGGCGATTCGGTATAATATACGGCGTTTTTCCGATGGCGAGAGTAGCTCAATTGGTAGAGCATCAGATTGTGGATCTGAGGGTTGCGGGATCGTGCCCCGTCTCTTGCCCCATTAAAACACAAAGTTTTTGCGACAGGGAAAACGGAATCCCGTGAGAGTCGGGAGCTGTCGCGCAACTGTAACCGGATACGAATCCGCGCTGACCAGTGGGGCCGGGTGGTTCTGCGAAGGATGCGGAGGAGGCTTGAAGCCGGAAGCCAGGAGACGCTCCCCGCCGCGTGTATGCTCCTTCGCATGAAAGGCTGAATACAGACATGAAGAAGAATAGTATCGTGGTGGCAGGGTTTGCCGCCACGTTAGTTGCATCAACTCCCGCGTGGGGGTTTACGTTCGACGACATCAAGTGTTGGGTTGGCAACGGGACCAACCAATGCGCCGTGGTGGTCGATTTCAACGACGGCGAAGACGGGAACAGGTCGTTCGCCTGGGGTTATCGTTGGAACGGAAATGCGCCCAGCGTGACTGAGATCATGAACGAGATAACGGCGAACGACCCGCGCCTCAAGATGTTCGCCAGCCAGAGCGAGTACGGCTCGTTCATCGATGCGTTTGCGTACGACGCGGACGGCGACGGCGGCACGTTCGAGCGCGTTTGGAACGCCAACACGTATGCGTATGACTTCGTCAAGTCGGATGACGACGACATCTTCCCCTCTTTGGTGTCGAATTCCGGCGTTGATGCCGAAACCGGCAACTACATCTACACCGGCACTAGCTGGATGCTACTCGCTGGAACCGAATCATGCTTCGAGAGCGTCTCCTTCGCCGAAACGCCAGATGGCGCAGATCTAACTAATCCCCAAAATGGCGAATGGGTCTGCTGGCGGATTTGTCCGTATACCTCCATTTACGACTCCGCTTGGAATCCCATCGGTTATAAATGCGATACCGTTTCCCCGTACATCCCCGTTGCCGTCGCCCGCTCGTTCCGCATGGACAACATCCGGTTCTGGCTGGGCAGCGGCACGAACGAGTGCGCCATTGTCGTTGATTTCAACGACGGCAGCGTGGAGGAGTGTTCCTTCGCGTGGGGTTACCGCTGGAACGGAACTGCGCCGAGCGTGAGGGCGATTCTCGATGAAATTACGGCTAAAGACCAACGCCTGAAGATGTTCTTTCATTCCAGCGAGTACGGATCGTTCATCGATGCATTCGCGTATGACGCGGACGGCGACGGCGGCACGTTCACGTTGTCTGGATTCGTCAAGTCTGACGCAGACGATCTTTTCCCGGCAACAGAGTCCAAGCAAGATATAGACGATGAGACTGGTAATATCATCTATTCTGGTACCAGTTGGATGCAGTTATATGGCACGGGAACCTCTTTCGCTGACGTTACTTTCACTGAAACGCCAAACGGTGTTGACCTCATGAATCCGCAAGATGGCGAATGGTACTGTTGGAGATTGTGCCCGTATGTGTCGACATACGACTCGGCTTGGAATTATCTCAATTATTTTTGTGATGTCGGTTCGGAATACATAGCAGTTGCGGCTTACCCGTCTGAAACATGCGCAGCATCGCTGCCGAAGGTCGGATACTCGACATACGCGAGTTTAGATGCCGCGTTTGACGCCGCGCGGGGCGGCGGATCGGTGATGTTGCCGGTTCAGTCAAGTGTCGATACGGCTACAAAGACCATAACCGTGGGTACGGCGGCGGACGAGACGCTTCAGACGTATGAAGTGCCGGCTTATTTCGACATGGCTGTTTCGGGCGATGCCGTGAAGTTGACGCTCAACGCCACGGCGACGCCGACGCTGACGGCCGCAGTTTCGGAAGAAGAACCGCCTTTCACGGTGAGCGATACGACGGTCACGGTCATTCCCGGTAATGTAATTGATGGGCTTTACTACGGGTTGGCGGTTTCCACAGACCTGGCATCCGGTTTCTCCGCCCCGACAGAGTGGGTGCGCGCGGAAAACGGGAAGGTTGTGCTTGAGAAGGCGAAGGACGCCGCTGTATCAGGCGAATTCTACAAGGTGCGCGTGTCCGATATTGACGAATCGGCAAAATAAGGATAAACTTACCACATGTTTTTTCGACGTTGGTTTCTATTGGTTCTTTTGGTTGCTGCATTTAGCGTGGTGGCCGAGTCGCCGTTCGGCGCACAAGTCGTGGACTATGCGACGGCGTGCCGCGACCTTCGCTTTAACAATCCGAATAACGTCCTCGGAGCGCCAGCGCGGTTCGTGAAGGTCTATTCGGGTAACATGGGCGGCGTGTCGTCTGATGCGTACGGTGGCGTAGTCCATCCCGTCGTGCCGGGGTACACGGGCGGTTTGCATCTCTCGCTCATCTCGCCAGACGACGAGGAGCCGGGCTACGTGGTCATTGAGTTCGACCACGACGTGGTGGACGATCCAGACAACCCGTTCGGCGTGGACTTCATCGTGTTCGGCAACTCCGGCTGCACGAAGTCCACGACGACGGGCATGACGGCATTGGACGACCCGGCTACATGCCGTCTGACGGCTCAGGGGTTTCCCGAAGAGGCTGTCGTGGAAGTGGCACAAGACCCTGATGGCCCCTGGTACGGAAGCGAAAGATGGCGCACTTCTGATGGTTTTGCGCCTACGCTCGGGCACCGCTACGACCCGGCGAACGCCGACACGAACCTCTATTCGGGAAACCTGTGGTGGGGTGCACCGACCGACCCGACGTATCCTGTCGATCCGCGCATCAGTTTCTCCGATTGCGCGGGGTTGACGCTTGCCAAGTTGTGCCAACGCTACAACGGATCGGCCGGTGGCGCGGGTTACGACCTTGCCGATGCAGTCGATGAGGACGGAAACGAATTGCCCGCTGATTCTGCGCACGGCGGGCGTAAGTGGTTCCGCTACGTGAAAATCTCTTGTAGCGCGGAGATGAAATACGATGAGGATGGAGACTGGGACGGCGACTGGCTTTTTTCGGAGCCAGAGGTGGATGCCGTAGCGGACGTGAGGCCGGCCACAGGGTACGAGCTTTGGCGCGAGAAACATTACACGGACTGGGCGACGGCATGGCAGGCGACGCCGGAGGCGATTGCGGCGAATGAACTTGCAAACGGCTTGAACTACATGTACGGACTTGCGCCGACAGATGCAGTTACGGTGAATGTCCCGTTCAAGGTAGTGTCGTTCGAGCCGAGTGAGACGGGGCACGTTATCAAGATGCTCTCGCCGAAGCAGATGACGGCAACGCCGAAGGGGCTTGTGGTGAAGGAGACGGCCTCGCTCGGATCGGGATGGAAGTCCGTTGTGCCTACGCTTGTGTCGTCCGAATCGCAGGGCGACGGGACGTGGCTCAACACGTTTACGGTGCCGAAGGGGGAGGGTGCGTTTTTCAAACTCGCTTTGGATGAATGAAAAGGGGCTTCACACTTTTTGAAATGCTGTTAGTGGTGGGGTTGATCTCCATCGTGGCGGTGCTTGTGGTGCCAACGCTCACGGTGGTGCGCGAACGCGCGTTAAGTGCGCAGTGCAAGAACAACCTCCACCAGCTTGCCGTTGCATGTCAGGGCTACGCGATGCGGGAAGGATATCTGCCTTGGGGTTCCATCTCGCCAAATGACCACGACAGGAAATACTGGCGGACAGAGGCTTACGAAATGATCCTGCCCCGCGAGAATCCCGCGCTGCACGGGGTGACGTGCTGGAAGGAGTTCTCGTCGTTCTGCTGGGATTTCACAAGGAAGGTGGACGAGGCGGGCTGGCACAGCGGCGAAATGTTTGGCGGCATGAGCGCCGATTCGCTGTTCAGCTGTCCGAAATGCGAATCGAAAAGCGACAACTGGGACGGTAACCACATCACCGGATACAACTACAACGTATGCTACCTCGGTTACGTTGAGAACGACGCCGGAAAGCGGTTCTACCCGACAGCCTGGAGCGCAATCAAGAACCCTGCCTCCGTTGTCGTTTTCGGGGACGGCGGCTACGCCGGCGGGCCAAACAAATTCATGCGCGCCCCCATTCAGGACAAGGAATACGACAAGTCGTCTGCCTCGCTTCGCAAGGCTGGTACGCAGGCGTTTCGCCACGGGTGGAGACATTGGCGCCACTGCAACATGGCGTTCCTCGACGGACACGTGGAGGAGTTCCGCAATCCCTACAAGGCCGGCGGAAGCAAGGGATGGGTAGATGCGAAGTCCTATTCCGCGTTCATCAGCTCAGGCAACGGAATATACGGTCCGCGCGGTTTCGGAATCGCGGACGACTTTACCGAGTGAGATTACACGACGAGCTTGCGGAAGTAGGCGATCGTCTTGGCAAGGCCTTCCTGTAGCGGAACCTTCGGCTCCCAGCCAAGAAGTTCGCGTGCGAGGGTGATGTCCGGCTTGCGGCGTTTGGGGTCGTCCTTCGGCAATGGCGAATAGACGAGCTTGGACGTTGATTCGGGCAGTTGGCGGAGCGTTTCCTCTGCGAGCTGCTTGATTGTGTATTCGCCGGGATTGCCGGTGTTGATCACCGCAGCGCCGAGGCCGTGTTTCGCGACGAAGGTGTCCACGGCGGCGCGGTCGAGTTCCATGTAGAGTCGGAATGCGTTGATGAGGTCGTCGCAGTACTGGAAGGAGCGCGTCTGGAGTCCGTCGCCGAATAGGGTGATGTCCTCGTTCGCGAGCGCCTGCATGATGAAGTTGGAGATCACGCGTCCGTCCTTCGGGTGCATGTTTGGCCCGGAGGTGTTGAAGATGCGGACCATGCGCACGTCAACGCCGTACTCGCGGCGGTAGTCGGCGCAGAGCGTCTCGGCGCAGCGCTTGCCCTCGTCGTAGCAGGAGCGGATGCCGATCGTGTTCACGTTGCCCCAGTAGGACTCCACCTGCGGATGCACGAGCGGATCGCCGTACACTTCGCTTGTGGAGGTGTGGAGCACGCGCGCCTTCGTCTTGAGCGCGAGGTCGAGCACGTTCATCATGCCGAGCACGGAGCTCTTCGTCGTCTCCACGGGGTTCTTCTGGTAGTGGATGGGCGATGCGGGGCAGGCGAGGTTGTAGATCTCGTCGAACTGTCCCCAGAAGGGCTGCGTCACGTCGTGGAGGACGAACGAGAACTTCGGGTTGCCGAAGAGGTCGTATATGTTGGACTTGGTGCCGGTGAACAGGTTGTCGAGCCCAGTCACTTCGTAGCCGTCCGCCAGAAGGCGTCGGCAGAGATGGGAACCGAGGAAGCCGGCAGCGCCGGTAACCAGTGCTTTTTTGGCAAGAATCATGTTGTCTCCTTTTGCATCGCGCCGTAAAGTATATCATAATAATCCACCTCTGTAAGATGGCGCGCTTAAAATTCGTTCATTTTCCCCCTTGCGTGAAGCGACGGGATATGATACACTATTCCTCGTTTTCCACCACGGGGAAGTAGCTCAGTTGGTAGAGCATCACGTTCGCAACGTGAGGGTCGGCGGTTCGAATCCGCTCTTCTCCACCATCCCCCTCACACACACACCAATTTAACCTAAATTCGTCATTTCATTTTCCATGCACTCCGTTATATATCACGCAGAGGCGCAGAGAGGCAGAGTTTTAAGAGATTACGTCGCTTAATTGGCGTC
>Ga0310694_10003730_pt1 | contig 14917 bp, 9 predicted proteins | sample 174DNAGHGhighgp2_FD_203884 | JGI IMG/M metagenome (GOLD analysis project Ga0310694, IMG submission 203884) | Sheep rumen microbial communities from Palmerston North, Manawatu-Wanganui, New Zealand - 1742 DNA GHGhigh gp2 (v2) (version 2) | ecosystem: Host-associated > Mammals > Digestive system >... | reverse complement strand
GACAACGCCTGGCGCCTGGAGGGCAAGCTCTTCCTCGTCAACGGCGAGATTGACGACAACGTGGACCCGGCCTCCACCCTGCAGGTGGTGTCCGAGCTCATCAAGAACGAGAAGGATTTCGAGCAGCTCTACGTCCCCGGCTATTCCCACAACCTGGGCGCCGAATGGATCACCCGCAGGGTCTTCGAATTCTTCTGGCGAAACTGCCGCTAGAGGCTTTTTCTTGTCAAGTAAAATGTGTATTTTTGAAAATTGGAAACTAACCCATAACTGATATGAACAACGCAATCCTCAACTTCCCGGTACCGGCCAACGAGCCGGTGAAAGCTTATCTCGAAGGTTCTCCGGAACGCATCGCCCTCGATGCCGAACTGGAGCGTCAGTGGAACACCGTCCTGGACATCCCGATCATCATCGGCGGCAAGGAAATCCGCACCGGCAACGTCGGCAAGGTCGTCTGCCCGCATGATCACAAGCACGTCCTCGCGACCTTCCACAAAGTAGGCGAGAAGGAAGTGGAAATGGCCGTGGACGCCGCCATGAAGGCCCACAAGATCTGGTCCGAGACGCCTTGGACCACCCGCGCCGCCATCGTCCTGAAGATGGCCGAACTCCTCGCGACCAAATATCGCCCCATCCTGAACGCCGCCTGCATGCTGGGCCAGAGCAAGAACATCTACCAGGCCGAGATCGACAGCGCCTGCGAGACCATCGACTTCTTCCGCTACAACGTGCACTATGCCGCGAAGATCTACGGCATGCAGCCGAAGGACGGCGTGGGCAACATCAACCACACCGAGTATCGTCCGCTGGAAGGCTTCATCCTGGCGGTGACCCCGTTCAACTTCACCTCCATCGCCTCCAACCTGTGCATGACGCCGGTCCTGATGGGCAACGTGGCCCTCTGGAAGCCGTCCACCACCGCCACCCTCTCCAACTACTATCTGATGCAGCTGTACAAGGAAGCGGGCCTTCCGGACGGCGTCATCAACTTCCTCCCGGGCAGCGGCGCCCTCATCGGCAAGGTCGCGACCTCTTCCAAGTGGTTCTCCGGCATTCACTTCACCGGCTCCACCGGCACCTTCAACAGCCTCTGGCGCCAGGCGGGCGAGAACCTCGGCAAGTACGTGAGCTATCCGCGCCTCGTGGGCGAGACGGGCGGCAAGGACTTCATCTTCGTGCATCCGAGCGCGGATCCGAAGGCCGTCGCCACCGCCGCTTTCTGCGGCGCCTACGAATTCCAGGGCCAGAAGTGCTCCGCCGCTTCCCGCATGTACGTCCCGAAGAGCCTGTGGCCGGAAGTCCTCGGCATCATGAAGCAGTACGCCTCCGAGGTCAAGATGGGCGACGTCCGCGACCATTCCTGCTTCATCAACGCGGTCATCGACGAGGCCTCCTGGAACAACATCGACGGGTACATCTCCTATGCCGAGCAGTCCCCGGACGCGAAGGTCGTCATGGGCGGCGGCCGCGACAAGAGCGTGGGCTACTTCGTGGAGCCGACGGTCATCGAGACCACCGATCCGCACTTCAAGTCCATGGAAGAGGAGATCTTCGGCCCGGTGCTCACCGTGTTCCCGTATGACGACGACAAGGTCGACGAGGCCGTGAAGCTCTGCGACACCACCTCCCCGTACGGCCTCACCGGCGCCGTGTTCGGCAAGGACCGCCTCGCCGTGGAGAAGATCACCGACGCCCTCCGCTATGCGGCCGGCAATTTCTACATCAACGACAAGCCCACGGGAGCGGTTGTCGGCAACCAGCCGTTCGGCGGCGCCCGCGCCTCGGGCACCAACGACAAGGCCGGCGGCGAGTTCAACCTCATCCGCTGGATCATCCCCAGAGTCATCAAGGAGACCCTCGTCTCCCCGACCGACTACCGTTACACTTACATGAAGTAGGCGTATGAAGAAGATTTGGATCGCCGTGTTCGCCGCGGGCCTGCTTGTGCTGGCCTGCGGCCGGACGGCGCCGAAGCAGCCGGAAGTGGACTTCGTGGAAGCGCTCGGGATTCCTGCCTGCGTGATCACGACCCCGCCGGATTCCCTGCACCTGGATCCCTGGTACAAGAAGTACGTGGACGTGAACGGCATTCCGCTGTGCTCGTCCTGGCGCTGCCCGGACAGCGCGCTCGTCGCCGGCCACAACACGCTGTGGGCGATGACCTCCATGTTGTCCGACGAGGTGATGGACGCCCTCCGCAAGGCGGGCACCCGCGTGACGATGATGGGCCGCTACGAAGGCACCACCGACGTCCCGGAGCACCATTACCTGATCAACGACACCACCCTGAACTGGGACCTCCGGGCCCGCGGCCTGGGCGGCGACCTCGAGTTCCCGCTCACCTCCTGCGCGGAGGAGAACGTCCTCGGCTACCAGATCGACAAGTACCACGCGGAGGACATCCTCATCCACGAGTTCGCCCATTCGATCCACCTCGTGGGCATCGTCCAGGTGGATCCGGACATCAACGACCGCCTGGAGGCCCTGCTGCAGAATGCGAAAGACAAGGACCTCTGGTGGAACACCTACCGTCTGACGGACATCGCCGAGTATTTCGCCGAGGGCGTCCAGGACTGGTTCAACGTGAACGCGGAGATGGACCACCCCGACGGGAAGCACAACTACGTGAACACCCGTGACGAGCTCAAGGAGCGCGACCCGGGTCTGTATGAACTCCTGGCCGAGTATTTCCCGGCCACCGACCAGCAGATTTCCAAGCACAAGTTCGTGAACGAGTGCACCAAGGCCAACAGCCGTACCCGCTAATGTTTGACAAAAACACTTACGTGACCCGTCGCGCCCGCCTCGCCAAGGAGGTGGGCGACGGCGTCCTTCTGTTCTTGGGCAACCAGCTCGTGGGCATGAACTACCACGACAACGAGTATCCGTTCCGCCAGGACAGCTCCTTCCTGTATTTCTTCGGCCTGGACCAGGCCGGCCTCGCCGCCGTCATCGACGTCGACAACGGAGAGGAGGTCGTCTTCGGCGACGAACTCACCATCGACGACGTCGTCTGGACCGGGACGATGCCTTCCCTGGCGGAGACCGCCCGGCTCGTGGGCGTGGAGAAGACGGAGCCGCTGTCCGCCCTGAAAAAGCACCTGGAGGGCCGCAAGGTCCGTTTCCTGCCCCCGTACCGGGGCGACCACCAGGTGTGGCTGCAGGCGCTGCTCGGCCTTGCGCCGGAAGCGCAGGCGGAGCGGGCCGACGAGGCCTTCATCAAGGCCGTCGTCGGGATGCGCAACCACAAGACCCCGGAGGAGGTCGCCGCCATCGAAGAGGCGGTGGACATCTCCACGCGGATGCATCTGATCTCCTACCGGATGGCCCGTCCGGGCGTCCACGAGGCGGAAATCGCCGCGGCCGTCCTGCAGGAAGCCACCTGCCGGCCGGGTTGCGGCCTTGCTTTCCCGACCATCGCCACGACGCATGGACAGGTGCTCCACAACCACGGTTTCATCCACACCCTCCGGGAAGGAGACATGTTCCTGCTGGATGCCGGCGCAGAGAATGCGCTGCACTATGCGGGCGACCTGTCTTCGTCCATGCCGGTGGGCGAGCGCTTCACCGAGAAGCAGGAGCTCATCTACAACCTCTGTCTCAGGAGCTTCTATGCGGCCGTGGGCCAGCTCCGTCCCGGCAATCCGTATCGGAATGCGCACCTGGCGGCGGCGGAAACCATCGCCGAGGGCATGGTGGACCTGGGCCTCATGAAGGGCAACCCTCGCGACATCGCCGAAAGCGGCGCCTACGCCCTCGTCTTCCCGTGCGGAACGGGCCACATGATGGGCCTGGACGTGCACGACATGGAGAACCTCGGCGAGCAGTACGTCGGTTATGCCGACGGCATGGTCAAGAGCAAGCAGTTCGGCTTCAAGTCCCTGCGCCTCGCGCGCCCGCTGGAGCCCGGCTTCGTGTTCACCGTGGAACCCGGCATCTACTTCATGCCCGAGCTCATCGACTACTGGAAGGCCGAAGGGCGTTTCAAGGAATTCATCAACTATGACAAGTTCGAGGCCTGGAAGGGCTTCGGCGGTCTCCGCAACGAACTGGACTACCTCATCACCGAGAACGGCTGCCGCGTGCTGGGCACGCTGCAGAAGCCGATGACCCTCGAGGAAGTCTACGCGGCCAAACAAGCTTAATCATGACTTTTTCCATCAAGCACCCCGAGAATGACGGGGGAATGAACCCGCGGATCAAGCGCCTCCGGGAGGAGAGCGTGTCGACGCCCGCGACCTTGACCATCGAGCGCGCCCTCATCGAGACCGCGTTCTACAAGGAGAATTACGGCAAGTATTCAATACCTGTCCTCCGCGCGAAGAACTTCTATGAAATCTGCGCGAAGAAGACGCTGTACATCGGCCCGGACGAACTGATCGTGGGCGAGCGCGGCCCCAAGCCGAAGGCGGTCCCCACGTTCCCGGAACTCACTTGCCACAGCGTGGAGGACCTCCACGTGCTGGACACCCGCGAATTGCAGACCTATCATATCAGCCAGGAGGACATCGACACCTACGAGCGCGAGGTGATTCCCTACTGGAAGGGCAAGACGCAGCGGGAACGGATTTTCGGCCACGTCTCCAAGGAGTGGGAGGAGGCCTATCACGCCGGCGTGTTCACCGAGTTCATGGAGCAGCGCGCCGCGGGCCACACCGCCATGGACGGCCGGATGTACCGCGAAGGCCTGCTGGACATGAAGGCCCGGATCGAGAAGAACATCGCCGCGCTGGATTACATCAACGATCCCGAGGCGACCGACAAGGAGCAGGAACTCGACGCGATGCGCATTTCCTGCGACGCCGCCATCCTGCTGGCCGAGCGCCACGCCGCCCTCGCCGAGAAGATGGCCGCGGAGTGCACGGATCCCGTCCGCAAGGCGGAGCTCGAGAAGATCGCCTCCGTCTGCCATTGGGTGCCCGCCCATGCCCCCCGCGACCTCTGGGAGGCCATCCAGATGTACTGGTTCGTGCATCTGGGAACCGTGACGGAGCTCAACGGCTGGGATTCCATGAACCCCGGCCACATCGACCAGCACCTCTATCCCTTCTACAAGAAGGGCGTGGAGGAGGGAAGCCTCACTTACGAAAAGGCGAAGGAACTCCTGAGCTGTCTGTGGATCAAGTTCAACAACCAGCCCGCGCCGCCCAAGGTGGGCATCACCGCCCGCGAGTCCGGCACCTACAACGACTTCACGAACATCAACATCGGCGGCATCGACAAGTACGGAAACAGCGGCGTGAACGACCTCTCCTACATGATCCTCGAGATCCAGGAGGAGCTCCACGAGCTGCAGCCGGGCCTGTCCATCCACATCGCCGAGAACACCCCCGACGAGTTCCTGCATGCGGGCATCAAGGTCATCCGCCTGGGCCACGGCTATCCGTCGGTGTTCAATCCGGACACCTACGTGCAGGAGCTGGTCCGCCAGGGCAAGAGCCTGGAGGACGCCCGCGAGGGCGGCTGCTCCGGCTGCATCGAGGTGGGCGCCTTCGGCAAGGAGGCCTATCTGCTGACGGGCTATCTGAACACCCCGAAGATCCTGGAAATCACCCTGAACAACGGCGTGGACCCGGAGACCGGCAAGAAGATCGGCCTGGAGACCGGCGACCCGCGCGGGTTCAAGACCTTCGAGGAGCTCTATGACGCCTGGCACAAGCAGATGACGTACTTCGTGAACCTGAAGCTCGGCGTGAACAACTACATCGAGCGGATGTTCTCCCTGTACGCCCCCGCGACCTTCCTCAGCCTGTACATCGAGGATTGCATCGACAAGGGCAAGGACTACTACAGCGGCGGTGCGCGGTACAACACCACGTACATCCAGTGCACGGGCCTCGGCACCATCACGGACTGCTTCACGACGCTGAAAAAGCACGTGTTCGAGACCGGCCGGTACACGATGGACCAGATGCTCGCGGCGGTGGCCGCCGATTGGAAGGGGCTCGAGCCCATGCGTCTGTACATCCGCAACCACACCCCGTTCTTCGGCAACGACGACGCCTATGCCGACGATATCGCCGTCCGCGTGTACGACGACTTGGTCAAGGCCATCGAGGGCCGGCCCAACACCCGTGGCGGCAAGACGCAGCTGAACATGCTCTCGACCACCTGCCACAACTACTTCGGCCAGGTGTGCGGCGCCTCGGTGAACGGCCGTTTCGCCCATTTCGCCATCTCCGACGGCACCTCGCCGGCCCACGGCTCCGACACGAAGGGCCCGACCTGCGTCGTGCGTTCCCTCGGCAAGCTGGACCAGACCAAGAGCGGCGGCACCCTGCTGAACGTCCGCTTCATCCCGGCCTTGCTGAAGACCGACGCGGAAGTGGCCAAGCTCGGCCAGCTCATCCGCGAATACTTCAAGCTGGGCGGCCACCACATCCAGTTCAACATCGTGGACACGGAAACCCTCTGCGACGCCCAGCAGCGTCCCGACGAGTACCGTGACCTCCTGGTGCGCGTGGCCGGCTACTCCGACTACTTCAACGACATGACGGCCCAGCTCCAGAACGAGATCATCGCCCGCACGGAGAACGACGACCTGTAATGCCGCTCATCTTCGACATCAAGCGGTACGCGCTTCACGACGGACCCGGAATCCGGACGACCCTCTTCCTGAAGGGTTGTCCGCTCCGGTGCGTCTGGTGCCACAACCCCGAGAGCTGGAGCCCCAAGCCCCAGAAGCTCTACAAGAAGAGCAAGTGCATCGGGTGCGGCAGCTGCGTGGCCGTTTGTCCCGCGGAGGCGATCGAGCTCACGCCCGACGGCATCGTTCCGACGGCGAATCCCTGCCTCCGGTGCGGCAAGTGCGCCGAGGAATGCCCCGCCACCGCCCTGGAAATGAGCGGCCGGGCCTGGCCGATGGACGAGCTGATGGCGGAAGTGGAGAAGGAGCGCGGCGTGATGGAGGACAGCGGTGGCGGCGTCACCCTGTGCGGCGGCGAACCGCTGATGGACCCGGACTATGCCCTGCAGCTGCTCCGGGAACTGGGACGGCGGGGTTTCCACCGGACGGTGGACACGACCTTGTTCGTCCGTCCCGAGGTCGTTGCCGACGTGGCGAAGGAATGCGAGCTGTTTCTCGTGGACCTGAAGACGATGGACACCGAGGTGCACCGCAAGTACACCGGCGTGCCGAACGAGTTGATTTTGGACAACATACGCCTGCTTTCCGGCCTCGGCGCCCGGTTTTTCGTCCGTATCCCGCTCATCCGGGAGGTGAATGCCGACCGGGCGAACCTGGAGGCCTCCGCCCGTTTCCTTGCGGCGCTGCCTACGCCCCCGGAGGAGGTGGACCTGTTGCCGTACCACGACGTCGGCAAGGGAAAGCATGAGCGGATGTGGTCCGTGTACAACCCGCTTGGCTACGAGTTTACGACCCCGACCAAGGAAGAACAGGAGGCCGCCGCGGACCTTTTCCGCGCCCATGGCCTGAAAGCCCGCATCGGCGGCTAAAAACTTTTGAGCATGAAGAGGATCCTTCTTTTGGCGTCGATCCTGTCCGGACCGATGCTTTTCGCCCAGCGGGCGATCACGCTGGACGATTTCCTGAACGGAGAACGCGTCAGCGGCGTGGCGTTGTCTCCCAAGGGGACCTACGCCCTGGAGCATTTCATCGTCACGGACGGGCCCAAGACGCAGCGGCACAGCATCGTGAAACGCCTTTCCGACGGGGCGCAGGTGGCCCGCTACGATTCGGTCCGCGTGGAGTGGATGCCCCGGACGGAGGCCCTTCTCCTGCACCGCGGCGATTCGCTCGTGCGCATCGACCCGGTCACGGACGCCCGCACCGTCCTGGCCCGGAACCTGCCGAAGCGCAGCCGCATCACGATGGCGCCGACGGAGGACTACCTCGTCCTCTCCCGCACGAAAGTGGGCCTCAAGGAAGATCCGGACGTGTTCCGCGTCCTGGAACCGGACGACCGGCAGCCGGGCTGGCGCGACCGCACCTATCTCGTGAAGTGGGATCTGGCCACGGGCGATACCCTCGTGCTGGCCCAAGGCCGCTATTCCAGCCATCTGGACGACATTTCCGCCGATGGACGGAAGCTCTTGATTTCCAGCCCTCGTTCGCGCCTGGAGAAACGTCCCACCACCGTGGAGGCCGTCCTCGTCATGGACGCGGCGACCGGCAAGGCCGATACGCTCCTCCGCGATGCGCCGTTCCTGGAGACGAAGTGCTTCTCGCCGGACGGGAAACAGCTTCTGGTGCGCGCCTCGCCCGAGGCCTTCGACCGCATCGGCGAGCATATCAAGCCCGGGCAGACCTCCAGCATGATCTTCCAGGTCCTGTACAAGGTGGACGTCGCCACGGGGAAGGTCGTTCCGCTCACGGACCGCATCCCCCAGTCGGTGCACGAGTTCCTCTGGTCCAAGGACGACGGACAAATCTATTTCATGGCGGAAGACCGGGATTACCAGGCGCTGTTCAAACTCAATCCCAAGACGGCGAAGGTGGAGAAGCTGGACATGAAGGAGGAGATGGTCACCGGTTTCGACGCGAAGGCCGGCAAGGTCGCCTACGTGGGCGAGGGCGTCTCCAACTCCATGCGCTGCTGGCTGCTGGAAAAGGGTCGCAGCACCCTGCTGGAAGACTCTTCGGCGAAACTTCTCGAGGGCATCGAACTGGGCGAGGTCCACGACTGGAACTACACCCACAGCCGCGGCGAGACCATCTACGGCCGCTACTACCTCCCGCCGCACTTCGATCCGTCGAAGAAGTATCCGATGATCGTGAACTACTACGGCGGCTGCTCTCCGACGGGACGCAATTTCGAAAGCCGCTATCCGCACCACCTCTATGCCGCCCGCGGCTACGTGGTGTATATCGTCCAGCCTTCCGGCGCCACCGGCTTTGGGCAGGAATTCGCCGCCCGCCACGTCAACACCTGGGGCGAAGGGGGAGCGGAGGACATCATCGAGGGCGTGGAGAAGTTCTGCGAGGCCCATCCGTTCGTGGACAAGGGCCGCATCGGCTGCATCGGCGCCTCCTTCGGCGGCTTCATGTCGCAGTACCTTGTGACGAAGACCGACCTCTTTGCGGCCGCCATCAGCCACGCCGGCATCTCCGACATCACCAGCTACTGGGGCGAAGGCTACTGGGGCTACTCCTATTGCGAGGTCTCCACCGCGAACAACTACCCGTGGAACGCGCAGGAGATGATCGTCCGGCAGAGCCCCTTGTTCAATGCCGACAAGGTGAACACGCCCATCCTCTTCCTCCACGGCGTGGCCGACACGAACGTCCCCGTGGGCGAGAGCATCCAGATGTTCACGGCCTTGAAGCTCCTCGGAAAAGACACGGCCATGGTCCTCGTGAAGGACCAGGACCATCATATCCTGGAATACTCCAAGCGCCAGAAATGGCAGAAGACCATCTTCGCCTGGTTCGCGAAGTATCTCAAGGACGACCCGTCCCTCTGGGACGACATGTACCCGCCTGTCGAACTGTAAATCACCCAAGCCATGAAACGACTGCTTCTTTGGGCGGCCCTGCCGCTCCTGCTTCTGTCCTGCACCGAAAAGATCCACGACCCGGGCAAGGACAACAAGGGACCCGTCGAAGGTGAACTGGTCGCCGTCAACGGTTTCTATACGCTTGAGCATGAAGGTTTCAAGTACAAGATCCGGGAAGAGGAGTACAATACGCCGGCGGCCCAGTCGGCCATTGCCCTCCTGAAGGAGAATTTCGAGGAGATCAACAGCCTCCTTCCGCAAAAGGCGTTGGACGTGATGCACAAGAACCCCATCTGGATGGAACGGGACCTGACGGACGGCGCCGCCTGGTACCATACGTCCAAGGAGTATCTGGAGTCGATGGGCTACATGACCGAAAAGTGGCACTGCGTGGAGCTGTGCAACTTCGTCCACTATGTCAGTTGGACCAAGCAGAACCAGCCCTACATGGTCCTGCACGAGCTCTGCCACCTGTATCACGACCTGGCGCTTCCCGGCGGATTCGAGAACCCGGACGTGAAGGCCGCCTACAATCACGCGATGGCCGAGGGCCTGTACGTGAATACGCCTTATCGTCTGGACAAGGACACTGTGATCCCGCACTATGACGACTACTATCACGCCAAGGTGTACGCGACGACCAACCAGATGGAGTATTTCTCCGAAATCTGCGAAGCCTACTGGGGCGAGAACGACTACTACCCCTTCAATTACGAGGACCTCAAGACGTACGACCCGCAGGGGTTTGCCCTGATGGAGAAGGTCTGGGGAAAACGAGACAAGTGAATCCTTAATCCATAAACCCTTAAAACCACCAGCCAATGAAAAGGATGAAAATCTTATTCACTGCCCTGGCATGCCTGTTGGCCACCTTGGCCGCGACCGCACAGAACGTCGAAGTGCGGGGAACGGTGAAGGATGCCGCAGGAAATCCGGTCGTCGGCGCGGGCGTCGTGCTCCGCGGCAACAGCCGGGTGTATGCCATGAGCGACGCGGCGGGCGCGTTCCGGATTTCGGTCCCGGCCGACGGGACCCTCTCCGTCACGTGCCTGGGCTATCAGGAACAGACCGTCCCCGTCAACGGAAGGAGGGTCATCGACATCGTCCTCAAGGATGACGCCGAGATGCTCGACGAGACCATCGTCGTGGCGTACGGTACGGCATCCAAGGCTTCCTTCACCGGATCGGCCACGGTCGTCAAGAAGGAGGACATCCAGAAGATCTCGACCTCCAACGTCACCCAGGCCCTGCAGGGCCTCAGCGCGGGTGTCCAGGTCATCAACTCCAGCGGCCAGCCGGGCGACGGCGGCTCCATCAACATCCGCGGCATCGGCTCCATGAACGCTTCGAGCTCGCCGCTGTACGTGGTGGACGGGGTGGCCTATTCGGGTTACATCAACGCCATCGCCCCGAGCGACATCGAGTCGATGACCGTCCTCAAGGATGCGGCCGCGACCTCCCTGTACGGTTCCCGCGCCGCGAACGGCGTCATCGTGATCACCACGAAGAAGGGCCAAAGCGAGGACGGCCGGATCTCCTTCCGGTCTAACCTCGGCTTCGCCTCCCTCGCCGTTCCGCTGCCCCGCCAGCTCAAGCCCACCGAGTATGCGTGGATGGCCTGGCAGGCCCTGTACGGCGCCGCCATCGACGGCGGCAACTCCCCGGAAGAAGCCGGCGCGCTCGCGGCGAACAACCTCGCCAACGAACTCAAGATCAACCCTTGGAGCACCCGGAACATCATGGACGCCAGCGGCAAGCTGCTGGTTTCCGACGACGACCTCCTCTGGTACGGCGACTGGCGCGGCGAGATGCTCAAGGTCCGTCCCCGGCAGGAATACAACATGGACCTGAGCGGCCGCAAGGGGGATACGAACTACTATTTCTCCGGCGGTTACCTCAATGACAAGGGCATCTTCACCACCCAGCAGTTCGAACGCATCTCCGGCCGCGTCAACGTGTCCACGCGGGTCAAGAAATGGCTGGAAGTGGGAACGAACACCTCCTTCTCGCACTCCCTGACCGACGCGCCCGCGGGCGATTCGGTCGTGTGGTTCCTCCGCACGGTTCCGTCCACCTTCAACATCTGGCAGTACGATTATACGAAGGGAGGCTACGCCACCGACGCGAACGGCAACTACATCTACGAGTACGGCTCCGACCGTCCGAACTGGTCCGGCTGGAACATGCTGGCTGACGCGGCCTACAACAAGTACGTCACGAAGGTGGACCAGATCTCCACGCGCAACTACGGCGAGATCACGTTCTTCCCCGGACTGACCTTCAAGAGCACCGTCTCCATCGACTACTACATCACCAAGTACGACGGCTACGGCAGCGCCGAGCACGGCTACTCCGCCGGCGAAGGCGGCAACGCCCAGAAGTCCTACGACCGCAACGTCGCCACCACGTGGACGAACATCCTGTCCTTCAACAAGACGTTCGGCCTGCACAACGTGGGCGTGATGCTGGGCCAGGAGAGCTTCAGCCGCAACGTGGCGGGCCTCTCCGCCGGCCGCAAGGGTTTCCCGTTCGGCGGCCTGTACGAACTGAGCTCCGCCGCCGAGCCGGACTACTCCACGTCCTACGTGGACAACTACCGGCTCCTGTCCTTCTTCAGCCGCGTGGAGTACGACTATGCCGACAAGTACTACCTTTCCGGCTCGTTCCGTACCGATGGTTCCTCCAAGTTCTCGCCCGTCTCCCGCTGGGGCACCTTCTGGTCCGCCGGCGCCTCCTGGCGCATCAACAACGAGGATTTCCTGAAGGACGTGTCCTGGATCGACAACCTGAAGCTGAAGGCCAGCTACGGTGCGGTGGGCAATGACAACCTCTCCTCCTGGTACTGCTACCAGGGCCTGTACGCCGCCGGCTACAACGACCTCTCGAACGCGGGCGTCGTGATTTCCCGTCTTCCGAACGAGACCCTCAAGTGGGAGACCAACCTGCAGTTCAACACGGGTATCGACTTCTCCCTCTTCCGCCGCCTCTCCGGTTCCTTCGAGTACTTCGACCGCAAGTCGAAGGACCTCCTGTTCACCATGCCGATGGCCCTCTCCACCGGTTTCTCCGGCATCGACCGCAACATCGGCGACGTGAAGAACTACGGCGTGGAACTCACCCTCGACTGGGCGGTCGTGAACAAGGACAACTTCCGCTGGAACATGAACTTCAACGCCACCCATTACCGCAACGTCATCACCTCCCTGCCGCAGCAGGAGATGAACGCGGGCGTGTTCAAGTGGCGCGAGGGCCGGAGCCGCTACGACTACTGGGGCCCGGAATATGCCGGCGTGAACCCCGCCAACGGCAACGACCAGTTCTGGATGAACCTCTTCGACAACGACGCCGAAGGCAACCGCGTGGTCGTGGACCGCGTCCTGACGGAGAGCACCTCCGACATCTCCGGCGACGAGCAGAAGAAGTACCTCGGAAGCTCGATTCCGGACGTGTTCGGCGGTCTCACCAACACCTTCCAGATCGGCGGCGTGGACCTGTCCGTGATGCTCTACTACAGCCTCGGCGGCCTGATGTACGACACCGACTATTCCCAAATGGCGGCCTACCGCCAGGGCTTCCAGCTCCACCCTGACCTGCTGAACGCCTGGACCCCGCAGAACACGGGTTCCGGCATCCCGCGGATCAACCGCAACACGGTGGACGTGTTCTCGACCAAGTACCTGTTCGACAACACCTTCCTCCGCCTGCGCAACGTGACGCTGGGCTACACCTTCCCGAAGCGCTGGATGAACAAGGTGGGCATCGACGTGCTCCGCCTCTACGTCCAGGGCGACAACCTTCTGACCTTCGGCAGCGCGGTCAAGCGCGGCACCGATCCCGAACAGAGCGTCGCCGGCACCACCGGCAACCGCTTCCCGAACACCAAGAACGTCAGTTTCGGCGTCCAGATTACCTTATAGGAGGACACAAGCATGAAAAATACGTTGATTGCGGCCCTTGCGGCCATCGCCACCTTCTCCTTCGTCTCCTGCCAGGATTTCCTGGAGACCAATCCGACGAGCTCCGTCTCCGACAACCAGGTGTTCACGACCATCCAGGGCGCCAACGCGGCCCTGAACGGCTGCTACAACCTGCTGCACTTCAATGACGAGAACTACAATCGTGGAGACGTCACCGGCTACATAAGCCAGATCTGCACCTTCGACACCACCGGCGAGGACATCATCGTCAACGGCGGCTGGTACGGCTACGACTACAACTTCTGGGGCCACCAGCGGGGCGACATCTTCAAGACCTACACCCTCTGGAACTACTACTACGTGCTGATCAACAACCTGAACAGCGTCATCAAGTTCACGCCCGAGATCGAGGGCGCTTCCCAGGCCGACGTGAATGCGATCGTGGGGCAGGCCAAGGTGATGCGCGGCTGGTCCTACTTCATGCTGGCCCAGCTGTTCCAGCACACGTACCAGCTCTCGCACCCGAGGAAGATGCCCGGCGTGCCCATCTATACCGAGCCCACCACGGACGAGACCGAAGGCGCTCCCCGCGGTACCATCGACGACACCTTCGACCAGATCCTGAAGGACCTCACCGAGGCCGAGACCGCGCTCGCCGGCTACAACCGCCTGGCGAAGAACCACGTGGACCAGTCCGTGTGCCAGGGCATCCTCGCCCGCGTGTACCTCGTGATGCAGAACTGGGACAAGGCGGCCGAATATGCGGCCAAGGCCCGTTCCTCCTATCCGCTCACGTCCAACGCGGATTTCACCTCCGGTTTCAACGACATCGACACCCCGTCCTGGATGTGGGGCCTGATGCAGGACAAGGAGAACAAGCTCTACGGCAACGGCGACTACAGCCCGTTCGCCCTGTGGGCCAACTGGGTCACCCGCAACGGCGGCGACCTGTGGTCCTTCAACTGCTGGTTCCTTCCGGACGCCTTCGTCGCCCTGTTCGAGGAAGGTGACGTCCGCCGTCAGCAGATGTTCTTCCGCTCCGACATGGGCAACGGCCTCTGGTGCTCCTCGAAGTTCTACGACAATCTGGACCTGACCGGTTCGTTCGTGTACATGCGGGCGGAGGAAATGCTCCTGATCGAGGCCGAGGCCAAGGCGCGCGGCGGCGATCAGACCGGCGCGCTGGCCCTGCTGAACCAGCTGCAGAACCTGCGCGGCGCGACGCCGTCCACCAAGACCGGCGACGCCCTCGTGGAGGACATCCTCCTGGAGCGCCGCAAGGAACTCTACGGCGAGGGCTTCGGCTGGCTGGACATCATCCGGAACTGCAAGCCCCTCGTGCGGGAAGGCAACCACGCCGACTACAGCGGCCATACGCCCATCCCCGCCAAGTCCTGGACCTTCGTGTATCAGATCCCGCAGAGCGAGATCCTGAACAACCCGAACATCAACGGCGAGATCTGGCCCGCAGGCGACCAGAACCCCTTCGCCCAGTATTATGACAACAAAATCCTGGAGTAAGCCATGAAAGCAAATCCGAC
>Ga0310694_10003729_pt1 | contig 14921 bp, 7 predicted proteins | sample 174DNAGHGhighgp2_FD_203884 | JGI IMG/M metagenome (GOLD analysis project Ga0310694, IMG submission 203884) | Sheep rumen microbial communities from Palmerston North, Manawatu-Wanganui, New Zealand - 1742 DNA GHGhigh gp2 (v2) (version 2) | ecosystem: Host-associated > Mammals > Digestive system >... | reverse complement strand
ACCGCTTTGTCTTATAATACGAACATCAATTTCTCTGGCGGTACGAAGGCCGTGAAGTATTTCGTGGCTTTCGACTTCCAAAACGAAGGTGATATGACTCGGATCTGGGAAAACAATCAAGGTTATGAAGGCGGTTATTCATATAATCGTTTGAATGTACGTTCAAATCTGGATTTCCAGATTACTAAAACCACACAATTCAAAGTGAACTTGGCCGGCTCCAATGCGCAGCAGAAAAATCCACGTTATTATTATAGTAATAGTGGTGAGTGGTTCCAACAGCAGAACTGGGCCGGTGCCTACCGTATGCCGCCAAACGTTTACCCCGTTAAGTTCTCAAATGGCGCTTGGGGATACTCCAGACTGGCTGCCTCTAACATGGCAAACTCTCCTATGAACATTGCCACGGCCGGTTATACGTTGGGTACCATTACACGTGTCTTCACTGACTTTGCACTGGAGCAGAATCTTGATTTCATCACCAAGGGCCTTGTGGCACGCGGAACGATTTCCTGGGACAACCAATTCGAAGAGAGTACCGATCCCAATAGAGATGATGCGCGTGGTATTAATGCTGTCGGTCACACGAATAATACCGCGTATATACTCCCAGAGGATGGTGAGTTGCTTTTTGAGAATTCAATCTTCACTAATACAGGTTTCGATTATTATGAAATGCGCGACTGGACCACGCGGGCAGGTGCCGTCAATAAGACAAGTCGTGCCACGGAAATGTCGCTCCAACTCTTCTGGGGACGGCAGTTCGGTGACCATAACGTGACGTTGATGGGTAACTGGAAGCGTCGTAACAATGCCTATAATTCCGAACTTGAGAATCGTCGTGAAGACTGGGTGTTCCGTACCACCTACGACTATAAGAGCAGGTATTTCGCCGAGGTTAACGGTGCCTATAACGGATCACAGAAGTTCTCCCCGGACAACCGCTTTGCTTTCTTCGCTTCGGGTGCCTTGGGTTGGATGCTCTCAGAAGAGAAATTCATGAAGCCACTGAGAGACAAGAAAATCATTGATATGTTCAAGATCCGTGGTTCATACGGTGAGATTGGTGATGATAGTGCAGGTGACCGTTGGGCATACCTGACAGGATGGGAAGTGTTGAATAGTGGTACTGGTTTCCAGATGGGACTGGATCGTTCTAATAGCCCGTTCACCAGTTATAAGGAAGCCACCATTGCCAATCCCGACCTCCGCTGGGCAACGGTTAAGAAGATAAACATCGGTTTCGACTATGCCTTCCTCGGTGGCATGTTCGCAGGTAGTTTCGACTGGTTCCGCGATGACCGCTATGACATCTTTATCTACGGAACCGACCGTTCAGTGCCATCATACTATGGTGCAGCCAAGACCCCTGATGTCAACAAGGGTAAGATCAAGAACTCCGGTTTCGAATTGGAAGTCCGTTTTAATAAGGTATTGAATAACGGAATGCGTTTCTGGGTCAATGCCAACTACACCTATGCACATAATGAGATCAAACTGAAGGATGACCCCGAGTTGATTCCTGCATACCGCAAGGCCCAGGGTTATTCTCAGGGACAGTATGTGTCATACATCGACAACGGCTTTATCAACACCTATGACGAACTGTATAGTACACCGGAGCACCAGAGTAATGATGCACAGGTGCTCATCGGCGACCATTATATTGTCGACTTCAACGGCGACGGTGTTGTTGACCAGACCAACGACCAGGCTCCTTATGGTTATACAGGAACACCAGAGCACACTTATAATGCCACGATTGGATGGGAATGGAAGGGTTGGAGCATGTTTGCTCAGTTATATGGCGTAACTGGTGTTACCCGTGACGTAACCCTGACTTCTTTCCCCGATCAGTTGCTCACTGTATATGATACGGGTACGTGGTGGAGTTCTGCAGCCAAGGGTGGAGAAGTCGTTATGCCACGCTTTAACACACAGGCTACCAGTGGCAATAATGGTACCCAGTACCTGTTTGATGGTTCCTATTTCCGATTGAAGAACGTGGAAGTGGCCTATACATGGACGAAGGGCTGGATTAAGAAACTAGGTTTCACAAGTCTGAAGATCTATCTGAACGGTAATAACCTCTTCCTCATTACAAAGATGCCTGACGACCGCGAGAGTAACTACGGATGGAGTGGCGGCGGTGGTGCTTATCCCACAGTCAGACGTTATAACCTCGGATTTAAACTTTACATTTAATGATGATAGATATGAAATATAATAATAGCATTAAAAACCTTTTTTACGGTTTGTTGCTCTTGATGGCCGGAGGTACTTCCTTCACCTCCTGCAAGGACTGGCTCGACAAGGATCCGGAGTCTATTGTGGCAGAGGATGAGGCATTTAAGAACTACCGTAATTTCCAGGGGTATATTGAGGAAATCTATAACCTAATTCCTGACAAGGAGAAGGTGAACTACTGTAGCGGATGGAATCTCGGTGACGATGCTGTTCACAACACGGAAGGCTATGCGCACATTGACCATCAGGTGGATCTTGGTAACTATCGTGACTGGTATAACAACAGCCAATTCTGGCTGAATGGTGCCAGATACTCGCTATGGAGAAGTTCATGGTATTGTATCCGTAAGTGTAACATGGGTATTGCGAACATCAAGTCGCTCGTTGGAACAGACGAGGAGCGCGACCTGTTGCTCGGACAGATGTATTTCTTCCGTGCATGGTGGCATTTTGAACTGATGTGCTATTTCGGTGGTCTCCCCTATATTGACGAGGCATTCGAGGCTTCGAGTATCCCGGAACTGCCCCGTCTTTCTTTCCAGGAATGTGCCGACCGCTGTGCTGAGGATTTTGAGAGGGCATACGATCTGCTTCCTGCGGACCCCCAGGCCTGGGACGAGACACTGGCCGGTATGCAGACGGCAGGAAAGAACGACCTGCGTATCAATAAGTTCATGGCACTCTGCTACCTCGGCAAGTGCTATCTCTGGGCTGGTTCCCCGCTCATGAAGGAGTTTGAGAAGACCAAGGACGGTGGCGTGGCCCAACTGTTGGGTGCCAGTTCCAACGGCAAGACCTACGACTACGATGTCGCCTATTGTAAGAAGGCTGCTGAGGCCCTTGGTAAGGCTCTTGACATGGTAAACAGAAAAACTGTCAGTTACCAACTGGCTGAATTCAAATATATAAATCTTTACGACCACGAAAAAGACGAGGAGGCAGAGACTTGCTACTCAGACATTTTCTATACCCACAAGCAGAGTTGGAAAGTGCCAGGTAATCCAGAAGCCATTTTCCGTGGTATTTGTTCGGGTCTGAATACCGCCAACTGGAACCACACCAAGATCTTCGGTCCGAAGGTGGCTGGTCTCGTGGCACATGACAAAATCATTCACCACCCCACGGCTAACCTCATCGACCAGTATGGAATGGCCAACGGACAGCCCATCTACCTTGTGAAGAATGGTGTATATGTCCTGAATCCTGAGTCGGGCTGGGATCCCGAGCATCCTTATAAGAATCGCGACCCCCGTTTCTATCACGATATCATTTTCGACGGCTTCCACTATGTGCTCAGCACCGATGCCCTGACAGCAGAGCAGAAGAAATATGATTACTGTACCCTTTATACCGGCGGTGCCATGCGCGGCGTTGCCGATGGCAGCAGTACGGGCTATTTCATCCAGAAACTGACCCCTCATCAGTGTAACGAGGGTGACAAGTGGTATGACTACGGTGATGCCTTGGAAACTTATCTCCCTTATATGCGTCTGGCTGACGTCTATCTGATGTATGCTGAGGCACAGGCTGCTATCGCAACAAATGCAGCAGGCCTGAAGGAGAAGCCAACCTATTGTATGTCATTGTCCGCTGTCGATGCCATCAACAAACTCCGTGACCGTGTCAATTCTGATGACTACCCGATGGAACATGTCCAGCCTAATCTCATGGACACCAGGGAGCACTTTATTGATGAGGTGCGCCGTGAGCGTGCCGTGGAACTGGCCTTTGAGGGCTTCCGCTGGTGCGACCTTCAGCGCTGGCTCCTCCTCACTGAGCCTCCTTACACGGTGAAATACTCTCATGAGTTTGAGCGTCTGGAAAAGGATACCTGGTTTAAGACGCATGATCCCAAGGACGCACAGGTAGGAAACTTCCACAAGGAAGAACTGATTACTCGTCCTCTGGAATCCAAGCATTATTGGTTCCCGCTTCCTGACAAGGATACATATCTTTACGAGGGATTCCCGCAGAATCCGGGATGGTAAGGAATTGAGAATTGAGAATTGAGAATTGAGAAATGAACAATGAAGATATGAAGAAGATAAGAAGAAATCTATTTCTCTTTGCCATTTTGGCGGTGTCACCACTGATGGTTAATGCCCAGACGGCTGACGACGCTGAAGAAGTTGATTCTACGGTGGTGAAAAAGAAAGTCCATGTGGCCTTCCGCGACAAGGATCCCGAACATCTTCTCGGAGGCGTTTCATATATTGATATGGAAGAACTGTCGAAGAAGGATTATACGATGGGCAGCCTCGAAGATATGTATGCCCTTGTCGGGGGATGGAATGGCAACAACCTGTGGGGTATGGACAATGACCGTCTTGACAATAACGACAACAGCAACCTGCCCCTCGTGATTATCGACGGTGTGAAGCGTCCGTCCAACAATGTGTTGCCCTCCGAAATCGAACAGATTACCTTCCTCAAGGGAGCACAGGCCGTTGTGCTCTATGGCGCGAAGGGCGCGAAGGGTGCCATCCTGATTACCACCAAGCGCGGTAAGGTAGATGGTCTGCAGATCAAGGCCAACGCCAACACGGGATTCCACGTAGCCAAGGAATTCCCCGAGTATCTTGGTTCCGCAGAGTACATGACACTTTACAGAGAAGCATTAACTAATGATAGAATCGATATTCCGGAAAAGTACTCTGATCAAAACATTTATAATCATGCTTCTGGTTTGAATCCTTACCGTTATCCCAATGTGAACTACTATTCAGACGAATATATCCGTAAGATGTACAACCGTTCTGAAGGAACGTTGGAGATCCAGGGTGGTGGTCAGCGTGCTCATTTCTACACGAACATCAATTACTACCGTGCTGAAGACCTCATCAATTTCGGTCCGGCAAAGGATAATTACACCGACCGTTTCAGTGTACGTGGTAATGTAGACCTCGTGATTAACAAGGTTATCAAGGGCTTTGCCAACGCCACTGCCACCTTCTACAATGAGAACAAGAACAAGGGAGATTTTTGGGGAGAGGCAGCCACCATGCGTCCGAATTTCCCGGAGAATGCCGCACCGCTGATCCCAATAGACATGGTTGACCCGAATGCCTCGAAAGCACTGGCCATCCTCGGCAAATCGCTCAACCTGCTCGATGGTAAATATTTTCCTGGCGGAACGAAGGCCACCTCGACAAATGTGATTGCAGACTGCTATTTCGGCGGTAAGACAACACTCGTCAGTCGTCAGTTCCAATTTGATGCTGGTTTCATCTATGATATGAACAAGTTTGTGGATGGACTGTCATTCAAGACATTGTTCTCTATCGACTATGCCGCCAACTACAGTCTGTCATACGACAACAAGTACGCTGTGTTCATCCCCACGTGGAGTAACTATAACACAGGTGACGCTATTGTAGGACTTACCCAGGAGGGTGATGAGGTCGTGACAGGACGTATGACCATGTCGGATACCAAGTATCGTCAGACCATCAGTTGGAACGGTCATTTCGACTATGACCACACTTTTGCCGGCAAGCATCATGTCACGGGTTTGCTGCTCGCCAATATGTATACGACGACGGCCAGTGGCACCTACCATCGCTATGCCAATGCGAACTTAGGCCTCCAGGCCGGTTACGACTATATGAGCCGTTACTTTGCCGAAGTGGGATTGGCCGGTGTCCATTCCGCCCGTCTGGCTAAAGGTCATCGCGAAGCCATCTCGCCTTCGTTTACCATAGGTTGGAACTTGGCCAAAGAGAGTTTTATGCAGAATTCCTTCGTCGACGACCTGATGCTCAGCGCATCATATAGCGACCTGAGGGAGGATATGGATGTCTATTACGGAAGCAACGAATACTACATCTACGATGCTTTATGGTCAAACTCTGGTAGTAGTTTTTCATGGAATGAAGGAACAACTGCCAGCCATACTGTTTCCTCTATGGGTGCCAACCCATCGCTCGATTTCATTCACCGCAAGGAATGGTCTGTCAGTCTGCGCGGTTCGTTCTTCAACAAGTTGATTTCCACTGACCTCACATTCTTTAATACGGACATGGATGGCTTTGTGGTCCAGAACCCGACGACATTCCCCTCGCATCTGCAAGGTAGTGGCAGTTCATTCAAGCCGGCACTCAATAATAACATCCAGAACCGCAAGGGCCTTGACTTCAGCATAACGGCCCAGAAACAGTTCGGACAGGTTCACGCACAACTCGGCGTTGTCGGCACCTATCTTACCACCAAATGGAAGAAGTACGATGAAACAGCCGATCCTGCAGCGACTTGGCGGAATTCACAAGGAGAACTTATTCATGAGGGTAATGCCCTTGATGCCATCTCAGGCTACAAGTGCATTGGCTTCTATGGTCTTGATGACTTTGATTACGACGCAGAAACGGGCAAGTACACGCAGAAACCAGGTGTCCCCAAGTCGATAATCGGTGGTGAAATCCTGCCTGGTGACTTGAAGTACGAGGACGTGAATAATGACGGTGTCATCGACAGCAAAGACCAGGTTGACCTCGGCAAGTCTGGTACATACGGTGCACCTTTCACGCTTGGTGTGAACCTCACGCTCAAGTATAAGAACTGGACGCTCTTTGTACTTGGCAACGGTCAGTTCGGCGCTTACGGTATGAAGACCGATCTTGGCAGATACTATTATATGGAGGGAAACAATAAGTATTCCGTCAATGCCCTTGGCCGCTGGACACCGGAGACAGCCTCTACCGCTACGCATCCACGTCTGACGACAAAAAGTTCGAAGAACAACTCTGAGGCATCCACATTCTGGATCTACAGCACGGACCGCTTCAACCTTCGTAAGGTGCAGATTACCTACGATTTCCCTCAGGAGATGTTTGATGGCAAGTGGGTCAAGGCGCTCTCGATTTATCTGAACGGAAACGACCTCCTCACGATTTCCAAGAATCGTAAGTTGATGGAGACAAACATTGGCTCTGCCCCGCAGACGCGTTTCTATAACCTCGGTGTTAAGGTAACCCTCTAAAAACAAAAAGGATATGAAGACAAGAAATATTATATTCTATTTATTTGCTCTCCTCGCCTTCTGCTCATGTGATGATATGTTTGAGCCGGCGGAAGAAAACAAGCGACAACTGGAAGACTTGCCCGAGGAATCTGCGTATGCACACGGCCTGTTGATTTATGCTTACGAACGCCTTCCTTATATGAGGACCACCCAGACCGACGTTGCGACGGATGATGCTGTGACCAATCAACTCAGCAACGTTTACCTGACTATGGCAACGGGTGCGTGGGCATCAGACAATGACCCGATGACTCAATGGGACAATTGTAAGCATGGTGTTCAGTACGTCAATCTCTTTCTCTCCATCGTAGAGAAGGTGAAGTGGGCTCCAAGTGCTGTCTCTAAGCAGCAGATGTTCATTGACCGTATGAAAGGTGAGGCCTTTGGCCTTCGAGCCGTCTTCTATTACTATTTATTACAGGCTCATAGTGGTTATGCAGACGATGGCCAACTGTATGGCGTACCCTTGCTCACGGTTGCTGAGGACGGTAGTTCAGATTTCAATCAGCCACGCGCTACTTTTGCTGACTGTATCAAGCAGTGTTTTGCTGACTGCGACAGTGCTATGGCCCTCCTCCCCGATCATTATGAGGACATTAAATCTGAAGACGAGATCCCTGCAAAGTATCAGGCACTTGGTGCGAATGCTTCTGGTTACAACCTTGTGTTCGGACAAAAGGCTAAGAATTTGATGTCTGGTAAGGCTGCTGAGGCCGTCAAGGCACAGGTGGCTCTTCTCGCGGCCAGTCCCGCCTTCCGCGAACAGAGCGGCGTGACTTCTGCCGAGGCTGCCACACTTTGTGCCAATGTGCTCAAACGCATCGGAGGCGTGGCAGGATTAGACATTACTGGTCATACCTGGTACAAGAACAAGACTAAAATTGACGAAAGTACAAAAACGGAAATTCCGGAGATCCTCTGGCGCGAAGACCGTAGCAACGACAATAATCAGGAAAAGGATAACTTCCCCCCGACGCTCTACGGAAATGGTCGTGTAAACCCATCCCAGAACCTTGTGGATGCATTTCCTATGTTGAATGGCCGTCCTATCACAGACCCTCAGTCTGGTTATGATTCTCAGAACCCGTATGCCAACCGTGATCCACGTCTCTCAGAATATATCATCTATCATGGTATGACCTTCAAAAAGACAGTGATCTCAACTGGTTTTGAGATTCCTAGTGAAGATGGTGAGACGCTTGATAACCTTGACAATCAGAGTGGCTTGTCAACCCGTTCAGGCTACTATCTGAAGAAACTCCTTCGTGAGGAGGTCAGTGCGAATCCCAGTGCATCTTCTACTCAGTATCATATCTATCCGCGTATCCGCTATACAGAGATGTTCTTGGCATTCGCTGAAACAGCCAACGATGCATGGGGGCCTGATGCCGACCCGACAGGCGTAGGTTTCACCGCTTACGATGTCATCAAAGCCATACGCGGGCGTGCCGGAATAGGCATAGATGAGTACGGTTTCCCCCTTCCTGAAGGCGATGCCTATATCGAAGAATGTAAGTCTGACAAGACGAAGATGACCCAACTCATCCGTAACGAGCGTCGTATTGAACTCTGCTTTGAGAACAAACGTTTCTGGGATCTCCGTCGCTGGCAGATGCCTCTGAATGAGGGTGTCAAAGGCATGAAGATTCAGAAGGTAGACCCGGATAAGGAAGACAGTCCGCTCAAATATACCATTATTGAGGTAGAGGATCGCAAATACGACAACTCCTATCAGATATATGGACCCGTTCCAAAGGGTGAAGTGCTCCAATGGAGCAACCTCAAGCAAAACAAGGGATGGTAATGAAGTGAAAAGTGTAAAGTGAAAAGTATAAAGTGATATGATGAAACTTAAGAAATATGTATACGGCGTAGCCTTGGGAGCATTCTCTCTCACATTTGCTGCTTGCTACAATGCAGACAAGGAGTTCCCGGACTATGAAGGAGGAACAACAGCCTATTTCGCCTATCAGTACCCGGTACGTACACTCATACTTGGTAACGATATCTATGACAACACGCTCGATAACGCGCACAAGTGTCAGATATGGTCAACCATGGGCGGTGCCTATGGCGGACGTGATGCCACGGTGGATGTTGTTGTCGACGAGTCGCTCTGCAACAATCTCTATTTTACTGACGAAGGAGGTAATGCAGCGGCTCCAGTGCTTCCGATGCCAACATCTTACTATCAACTTTTATCCAATGCCATTCCTTACAATGGTCAGCCTCGTGGTTATGTTGAAGTACAGTTCACGGATGCTTTCTTTAATGACCCCCAGGCTATCGCAAATACCTACGTCATTCCATTGAGGATGACGAAGGTAACAGGCATAGACTCCATTCTCGTGGGCAAGCCACGTGAAGGTCTCACACCGGCTCGCACGAATTCAGGTGATTGGGAGATACTTCCAAAGGATTATGTACTCTACCTTGTAAAGTATATGAACCCTTGGCAGGGAAAATATATCCGTCGTGGTGTGGACAATGTGACGGAAAAAGGCAATACCACCACCATCGTGCGCAAGGATTTCTCATTGATGAACACCGACCTTGAGCATTATACGGAGAACCCTGTGAACCAGAACGACGAGATCTGCGGCATCACCACCAAGAACATGACGCAGGCTAATTTCCCCGTTTCTTTCAAGACCTCTGGTGCTTCCATTACCTGTAACCTCATCCTCACGTTCAACGGCAATCAGTGTACCATTTCTACTGATGATGAGAACGTGACAGCGACCGGTTCTGGTGAATTCATTGAAAAGGGTACGGAGAGGGCAGAATATAAGGACTACCAGTGGGGTAGTTTGAATGGACAACCTGTCCAGCGTGACATCCTCCGTCTGGCATACGATGTTGACTTCACCAAGAATAACATTCAGGTGTCCACCACCGATACCTTGGTTGTTCAGACGCGTGAGTCTAACCAGAAAGTATTCTTCTCACCAATTTATGTTCAACAATAATAGGAGGCTAAGAATATGAAGAAAATAATTAGAAATGGTCTCTTGATGTTGGTAGCAGGCGTACTTGCCGTTTCCTGTGCCGACTATAATGTGACAGACAACTTCAAGGCTGATCCAGATCCTTCCTTCGTAGAGCCTTACAAGGACTTGGATGCTGTTAAGTCATACATCAACAGAGAGCAGTATCCGAACCTGACACTCGGTGCTATGCTCAATGTGTCTGAGTTCAACAAACAAGAACTGGCTCATGCCGCAGCCGTCACCAACTTCGACGATCTCGCTTTTGGAGCCTCTCTGATGTCGGGTGCCATTGTCAATGCCAAGGGAGTGATGAACTTCCTCGACATGAAGGATCTTCTCGACCATGTGGAGGAAATCGGTGGTGAGGTGTTCGGCAGTCCGATTGTGGCAAACGCCAACCAGGCCGACGGTTGGTTGAGCACGCTCACGGCTCCTATTGAGATTATCGTAGATTATGTAGAGGGAAAGACCGTTGACTACACTACAATGACAACCTTCGAAGGGACTGTGGAAAAGGGAACGGCTACCATCGAGAAATATGATGACGCAAATGCGCTGAAAATCAGTTCAGCATCTCGTGTTCGCATCATTGAAGGGTTCGAGTTGGATTCACTCGCAACCTATACCACGACCTTTTGGGCTAAGGCCGACAAGGACGTTAATTTTAGTGTCGTCTTCTCTGGTACTCAAATTGACGGAGGCTCTGCTGGTGGAAAGTTTTTGCTGGCTGGCGGTAATTGGAAGAAAATCGTTGTGGAGAGTCAAAGCGCACCCGGTGAAACGGAGGGTTACTTGAGTATTGAAACGGCCCGAGGCACGCCCGTCTATATCCAAAAGGCGCAGGTTGGCTACTATCCTGACAACCACCGTCCGCAGACGGCACAGGAGAAGACTGATACCATTAACTATGCCCTCCATGCCTGGTGCGATGGTTTGATGAAGATCAACGAAGGTCGTATCAAGAAGTTCGACCTTATCGATGAGGCTCTTGGCACTGATGAAATGGACAATGGTATGTATGACCTCAAGCACTCTACCGACAAGTTCTTCTGGCAAGATGTCTTAGGCAGTGAAAACTATGCGCCGATCGTATCGAAGGTGGCCAGTGAAGCCTACCAAAAGTACGGGGGCGATCCTGAAGCATTGAGGTTCTTCATCGGTGAGTCCGGACTTGAGAATGAGAAGCAATTTGAGAGTCTCAAATATTGGATTAACATCTGGGACGTAAAAGGTGCCAAGATCGACGGTATCAATGCCAAACTGAATCTCACCTATAGTGAGGATCCAGAAACACAGGAGGCCAACAAGGTATCCCTTGACAATCTCCTGACGAATCTGGCTAATTTGGCTTCAACAGGCAAACTTATCCGCCTCTCTAACTTCGACATCATCTATAAGAATGCTGCGGGTGCGAAGGTGCTTGCTAAGGACATCACAGATGCCCAGCGCCAGAAACTCGCCGACTATTATGGCTATGTCATCAAAAGTTATATGTCAAAGATTCCTAACGACAAGCAGGCCGGCATTTGCAAGGGCAACCTCGCCGACACGAACGACCCTGTCGGTCTCTGGGCAATTGAAAACAAGGACTGGGTGCGCACAGCTACCTACAAGGCCTTTTGCGAGGCACTCAGTGGTCAGTAATGTATTAATGTGTTATTATATATTTTTCTAAACTCTTTTAACAGTTTTTTATTCACTTAATTATTAATTTAAATTTTTCAATTATGAAGAAATTATTTACTCTTCTTGCTTTCTTGACATGTTTCTTGGGAGCAAATGCGAAAGAAGTGGTAGATGTCGAAATCGACTTCTCTACTTACGACGAAATGTGGAAATGGGGAAATGGTTGGATCCCTAGTGATGAGATCAGATCGTACTTCGATCTTGATAATGGTTGTTTCCACTTCCATCTTGATGAAGCAAAGGCAAACAACTATGACATCCAACTTCAGCCGTTCCCTGGTACAGATGATACGGATGCTGTGTACACCGTCACTGTAACGATTAAGGGTACTGTTGAACAGAACATCTGGTTTTCTTTCGGAGGTTCCAATACCCCAGGAGATGTTCCTGTCTCAACAGATTGGCAAACGCATGTATTCACAGATGTTGTAAACGACGCCAGTGCACCATACTTTGCTAATAGTGGTTCTATCCTCTTACAGTGTGGTCACTATGTGGGCGATTTCTGGATTTCGTACCTCAAGATTACCCACGAAGAAAAAGAGCAGGCTCCAGTAAATTGGATTGATATGATCAAGAATGGTGATGCTTCTGAGGCATGGGCTAATCCTGACGCACAGGTAGTTAACAATGCTTATGATGGTGAGGGTGCAGAAGAAATCTGTGCTTATTCTAAGGAGTATGGTTATAATGACAACAATCCTCACGCTGCGTTTATTGAGGATGGTGCATTCTATACCACGACCCAGCCTTGTGAGGACATGGATGGTGCTGCCGAGGAATGGCAGAACCAGTTCTGGATCAACTTCCCAAGAGCCTTGAAGGATGGCGAACACCTCAGACTCTCATTTGATTATAAGGCTTCAGAGGCTGCACAAGGCGCAGGTCAGGGTCACAGGGCTCCTGGCGATTATCTTGGTGGTTGGGGTCCTGGTACTATTGACTTCACCACAGAATGGCAGACTTATACTAAGGAATTCGATGCAACTGCTGATTGCCACTCAATTGCCTTCAACTTAGGTGGTAATGGCCAGTTCGAAAAAGAGATTACCTTCTTCTTTGATAATATCAAGTTAGAATATATGGATCTGAAGCAAGGCTGGTTCGTGGCCGCTACTGACACAGAGGATGGCGATCCTGCTTACAACTTTGACGAGGCTCAGGAATTTGTAGAAGATGGTGACGCCTTGGTAGCCACAGTTGGTACAAAGGGTGATGAGGATTCATGGGTTAACCAGGTGATGATCTCTACTGCATATGGTAATGACAAGGGTTTCAAAGCTGCTACAATCAAAGTGAGCGGTATTATTAAGAACGATCCCGAGGTATGGCCTGGATTTGAGCCGGCAGGAAAATCTACGATTGACCTTCCTGTGAAGGGTGTATGGCAGATCTCGATTGATGAAGAATCCTCTCAGATTAACTTCATCAAACTTGAGGGTCAGGAAGATAAGAAGGAACTCGAGAAAATTGTTAACGCAACAGAGGCAACTCTGCATGGTTCTGCAAAGACCTCACAGGCTTGGGACAACCAGTTCTGGATTGCCGCTAACCGTGATCTTGCAAAGGGTGAGAAAGTCCTTATTGAGTTCGACTACTGGGCAAGTGAAGATGGTATCACTGTTCAGTCACAGGCTCACGGTGTAGGTGGCGATGGCAACCCATGTAATTACATTATGCATGGACTCCTCGGTGACTTCACCTTCAATACACAATTGCAGCACTACTCTGAAACTGTCACTATTCCTGACAACGCAGACAAGATGAGGTCTATCTGCTTCAATATGGCATGTGTTGACCAGGCTGTCGATTATACCATTGCGAATGTCGTTTGGATGACTGCCGACATGACCGAGAGACTCGTTGATCCTGAGGATGAAGGTATCTTCTGGCTGAAGACTGGTGAGGGTGCTTATGTTCAGTATCCTGCAGTTCCTCTGCCTGCACCCCGACCCAATGCTAATGGCGATAAGGATGCTGATGGCAAGGATATCATTGATGTTTCTGATATAGACTTTGTCATTGAGTATATTGACCAAGAGGTTAATGAAGAAAATGCAGGTGCCGATACCAACAGGGACGGCAAAATCGATGTTGCCGACATTGACACCGTCATTGAAGCAATTAAATAGTTTTTTTCTATAGGAATATAAGATTTTAGAGAAACAAATAACAAATTAAAAATAGTAAGAATTATGAAAACGATTAAGAATTTGATGCTTGTCGCAATGGTAATGTTTGCAGGCAATGCAATGGCTCAGAAGTTAAGTGCAGAACCAATTTCGATTGTAGCCGGTGATGAGGAAGGATCAGAGTTCGTTGTAAAATATGAGTCTGCGCAAGACCTGACCGCCGCTCAGTTTACCATCTCTCTTCCTGAGGGTATTTCAATCAAGAAGAATGGCAAGAAATTTGCTGCTGAGATTGGTAGTGAAATCGAGGATGACTATGAGTGGAAGATTAAGGATGGTGATGCAGGTCAGATTGTGCTGATTACTCGTATAGACAACACATGCGGTCCTCTGAAAAGTGGTGCTGATCTGATTACTCTCACGCTGGTAGCCGCAGAAGGTGCCGCTAGTGGTAATGCTAAGATTTCTGGTGTTACTTTCTCTGACAAGGGAACATCCGTAAAGGGTAATGAGGACTTCGAAGTTGCCATCACCATTGGTGGTGACGGTATCGAGAGCCTCAATGCTAACGACAACAATGAGCCCGCTTTTAATCTGGCTGGCCAGAAGGTTGGCAAGAACTACAAGGGCATCATTGTCAAGAACGGCAAGAAGGTGCTGAAGTAAAGTAAGGTTTAGACACTTACAATGATAATTGGGTCCGGGCTTGAAAAAGTCCGGACTTTTTTTCCAAAAAGATCATAGAAGGATGAGAAGAATAGTATTATTGGCATTATGCCTGATGGGTTTGTCGGCTGCCGCTGAGGAAAATACAATTGATATCAGTGGCGACAATACCGACAAGAACTA
>Ga0310694_10003728_pt1 | contig 14922 bp, 11 predicted proteins | sample 174DNAGHGhighgp2_FD_203884 | JGI IMG/M metagenome (GOLD analysis project Ga0310694, IMG submission 203884) | Sheep rumen microbial communities from Palmerston North, Manawatu-Wanganui, New Zealand - 1742 DNA GHGhigh gp2 (v2) (version 2) | ecosystem: Host-associated > Mammals > Digestive system... | reverse complement strand
CCCCCACTCTTCGCTGAAACTTCTTCGCCCCCACTCTTCGCTGACAGGATATTACTGACATTACAGACCCCACCCCTAACCCCTCCCCTTGAAGGGAGGGGAGTGCCTCACGGGGTCCCTGCGGCGGGCAAAGCGATAACCTTTTTCCCTAATTGTTTTTCTTGTTTTTATTTGTTTTTTTTGGTTTTTTCTAAGTCCGCTTAGCGGAACAAACAGACCTACTTCGCGACGCAACTATGTCTTATTCCAACCGCAACCACAGCACGAAAAAAAAACGGACACCGCGGCGCCCCTGCAGCCCAGCTTTCTACAGCGCTAATGGCACGTCAGCGGAAAAACAAGAAAATGGTCTTGGAAGAATCCCGCCGGATTTTCCAAGACCAACAAGCAATTATTATGAACTAAACCTATCTGCGAGATCCGCCAAAGCCTCCGCGCCCTCCATTGCCGCCGGCTGACCCACCGCTGCGTGTGGCGCCGCCGCCTACTGAGCCTCCTGTGGAACGGCTGCCGCTGAAGGAGCCGCTGGAGCGACTGCCGCCGAAGGAGCCCGAGCCGCCACCGTTGCCGAAGGAGCCGCGACTGCCACCAGTGTTGCCACCGCCGTTGCCGAAGGAGCCGCGAGTGCCGCCAGTGTTGCCGCCGCCGTTGCCGAAGGAGCCGCGAGTGCCGCCAGTGTTGCCACCGTTGCCGAAGGTGCCGCGATTGCCGCCAGTGTTGCCGCCGTTGCCGAAGGAGCCGCTGTTGCCGCCGCGAGTACCATTGTCATAGCCACCGCGATTGCCGCCAGGGTTACCGCCGCCGTTGCCGAAGGAGCCGCGGTTGCCGCCGTTGCCGAAGGAGCCGCGATTGCCGCCGCGATTGCCGTTGTCATAGCCGCCACGATTGCCGTTGTCATAGCCGCCGCGATTGCCGTTGTCATAGCCGCCGCGATTGCCGTCATAGCCACCGCGATTGCCGTTGCCGAAGGAGCCGTGATTGCCGTTGCCGAAGGAGCCGCGATTGTCACCGCCAGTGACGTGCGTCGAGCTGGGACGGCCGCCGCCGGGCTGCGGGCGATAGTCGCCGCGATCCCATCCGCTGCGCATACCGAAGTGGTTGTCGCGGGTGATGTGGCCGGGACGGTAGAAGTCACGACGGCCTTCGTAGAAGCTGCGGCCGTTGTTCATGCGCCAGCTGTGACCGCCACGGTAGGTGGTGTAGAAGTGGGGCCGGCCGAAGTAGAAGTAGTCACGGTGCGGATAGCGGGCATAGATGCCGAAGTGCCAGATGCCACGCTCCCAGAACAGCGGGCGATAGAAATAGTGGGCTGCACGGTACAGGTCCCACTGCCATGAGAACAGGATATAGCTCAGGTCAAGGTTGCGGCGCTCCCAGTAGGGACCGTAAACGTCGTACTGGCTCGTCACACCCATCAGGTAGTCGAGGTTTATCTCGTAGGCTGCCTCATACTGAGCATCAGTAAGATTGAGCTCGTAAGCCATCTTGTCCGTGAGGAAGAGGGCCTCCTCGCGAGCCTGCTCATAGGACATGGCGCTGGCGTTCACTGCTATCGTCAGGAAGGCCATCAGGGTAAACATCATCTTCTTCATAGTTGTATCGTTTTAATGGTTTGACATGCTGTTTTGTTGATTCTGTTGCAAAAGTAATATCTTTTTGGTCCACAAGCAAAGGATTTTCCCTAAATTGGAGGGGGAAAATCCCTACAACAAGAAAAACTCAAATAAATTTGGATAATCACGCGCTTATTCGTACCTTTGCACAATCTTTTTCATATATAATGAGAAGAAGACTCCTTTCAATGCTGCTCGGACTGATGGCCGCTCTGACGGCCGGCGCCCAGCTGCAGCTGCGTACAGAGGCACAGCTCACCACATCATCGGGTGAGTTTACCCCGTTGTGGCTGCAGGCCAACCGTTATGGCCTGAGCTCAATAGAGAAGACCAACGGCTATGTGCGTGCCGCGCTGTCCAGGTCGGTGAAGGCCGACTCGCTGCGCCGGTGGAAATGGGGCTTCAGCGCCGATGTGGCAGCGGCCACAGGCTTCACCAGCAAGGTGGTGGTGCAGCAGCTCTACGGCGAGATAGGCTGGAGGAAAGGCTTGCTCACCGTGGGCGCCAAGGAGCAGCCCTTAGAGCTGAAGAACCAGGAGCTGAGCACCGGCGCACAGACACTGGGCATCAACGCCCGCCCGGTGCCGGGAGTGCGCATCGAGCTGAAGGACTACTGGGACGTGCCGGGCCTGCGCCACTGGCTCGGCTTCAAGGGGCACATCTTCTACGGCAAGCCCACCGACGACGACTGGCAGGTGGACTTCACACAACGGATGGACAAACACACAGAGAACTCCATGCTGCACACCAAGGCGGGATTCCTGCGCATAGGCCCCGGCGACAAACCGCTGCAGCTGGAGCTCGGGCTGGAGATGGGCTGCCAGTTTGCCGGCACCAGCTATTTGAAAAGAATCAACAAAGGAGTCCTCAAGAACGAGTCGGGCTTCAAGAGCTATCTGCGCGCCTTCATTCCGGGCAGCGGCGAGGCTATAGAAACAGACTACCGCAACAAGGAGGGCAACCATGTGGGCAGTTTCCTGGCACGCCTGAACTACGAAGGCAAGGACTTTGGAGCCTCGCTCTATGCCGACCACTACTTCGAAGACCAGTCGGGAATGTTTTTCCTCGACTACGACGGCTATGGCACAGGCGAGAAGTGGGACAGCTGGGAGCACTTCAACTGGATGCTCTACGACCTGCGCGACATGCAGATAGGCTTGGAACTGCGCCTGAAGCGCTGTCCATGGGTGCAGACCATCGTTGCCGAATACATCACGACAATGTATCAGAGCGGGGCCATCTACCACGACCACACACGCATCATGAGCGACCACGTGAGCGGCATTGACGACTATTACAACCACCACATCTTCACCGGCTGGCAACACTGGGGACAGGTGATGGGCAACCCGCTCTACCGCTCGCCCATCTACAACGACAACGGCGCCATCACCGTGCAGGACAACCGCTTCACCGCCTGGCACTTCGGGCTCAGCGGCACGCCTGCGGCAGGACTCCACTACCGACTGCTGGGCACCTGGCAACGAGGATTAGGCACCTACAAAGCGCCCTACCCTGACCCACGCCACAATGTCAGCCTCATGGCAGAAGCCAGCTATGACTTTCCCTCTGGCAGCTTGCTCAGGGGATGGAGCGTGCGCGGCGCAGTGGCCACCGACCACGGGAAGCTGCTGGGCGACAACAGCGGAGTGCAGTTCACCGTTGGACGAAATATGAGTCTGGGAAAAAGGAAGTAAAAATGGGAGTTAAAAGGGACAATAGAAATGGGAGTTAAAAGGGAAGTTAAAAGGGAAGTAAAAAGGGTAGTTAAAAGGGACAATAGAAATGGAAGGAAAAGGGGCATTGCATTTTCTGTGTTCAGTGCTCTTTGCCTACTCTGCACCATGTCCTGCGACAAGTTCCACATCTCCAACAACGGGGAGCTGGACGGCTACTGGCAGCTCACCACCGTCGACACGCTGGCCAACGGAAACAGCACTGACATGAGGGAGACGATGATTTTCTGGGCCGTGCAAACCGACCTCTTAGAGATACGCGACCTGACGAACAAACGCCCTAGCATCCTCTTCCGCTTCCGTCACGGAGCCAACACACTGACACTCTTCAGCCCCATCGCCAACAACCGCATCATCTCAGACAGCATCATCGCCAATCCCGCCACACTCTACGACTACGGCCTGAGCCGGCTCACCGAGACACTGCAGGTGCTGCACCTCTCGTCGACAAACATGACGCTGCAGAGTGAGCGACTGCGCATGTACTTCCGCAAATACTGATGAACGCGAACATTATATATATATTAAAATAACAACCAAAAAACAATTATCATGTTCGAAAATCAACCTAAAGGACTTTTCGCGTTGGCACTGGCCAACACTGGCGAGCGTTTCGGCTACTACACCATGCTCGCTGTCTTCGCACTGTTTCTGAGGGCGAACTATGGACTGTCGGCTGGCATGGCCGGCACCATCTACAGCTCGTTCCTCATGCTCGTCTACTTCTTCCCGCTCATTGGCGGCATCATGGCCGACAAGTTCGGCTTCGGCAAGATGGTGACGACGGGCATCGTCATCATGTTCCTCGGCTACCTGCTGCTCTCCGTCCCCCTCGGCGGCGACACCACAGCACTCGTCGTCATGCTGGCAGCACTGCTCCTCATCGGCTTCGGCACCGGCCTGTTCAAGGGCAACCTGCAGGTGATGGTGGGCGACCTCTACAACGACCCGAAGTATGCCGACAAGCGCGACGCCGGATTCTCCATCTTCTACATGGCCATCAACATCGGCGCGCTCTTCGCCCCGACGGCGGCCATCAAGATCAAGGAGTGGGCCGAGACGTCGCTGGGCTACTCCAGCAACGACGCCTACCACTTCTCCTTCGCCGTGGCATGCGCCTCGCTCATCCTCTCCATCGCCATCTACTACCTCTTCCGCAGCACCTTCCGTCACACCGAGGGAGGCAAGAAGAAGGGGGAGAGCGGAAAGCTGAAAGAGGAGAATGTGCCTGAGCTGACGAAAGAGGAGACGAAGCAGCGCATCGTCGCACTCTGCCTCGTGTTCGCCGTGGTCATCTTCTTCTGGATGGCCTTCCACCAGAACGGACTGTCGCTGACCTACTTCGCCGACGAGTTCACCGATCACACCGTGGAGGGCGTGCAGAGCATGGCCTTCGACGTGTGGAACCTGGTGCTCATCATCTTCATTGTCTACGGCGGCTTCGCCCTGTTCCAGAGCAAGACGCCGAAGGGACGCTACATCGCTGCCGCCATCATCATCGTGGCCGTGGGCCTGCTGGTGTGGAAATACTCACGCGTGGAGGGCTCGCTGGCCATCTCAGCTCCCATCTTCCAGCAGTTCAACCCGTTCTACGTGGTGGCCCTGACGCCCGTCTCGATGGCCATCTTCGGAGCGCTGTCGGCCAAGGGCAAGGAGCCGTCGGCACCGCGCAAGATTGCCTACGGCATGATTGTGGCCGCTGCTGCCTACGCCCTCATGGCTTTCGGCTCGATGGGCCTGCCCATGCCGCAGACAGAGATGGGCCCCGACGGTGAGCCAGTAGCCATGCATGTGGCCGACGTGACGCCCAACCTGCTCATCCTCACCTATCTCATCCTCACCTTTGGCGAGCTGCTACTCTCGCCGATGGGCATCAGCTTCGTGTCGAAGGTGGCACCTCCCAAGTACAAGGGCATGATGATGGGCGGCTGGTTTGTGGCCACCGCCATCGGCAACCAGCTCGTCGTCGTGGGCGGTCTGCTTTGGGGCGCCGTGCCCCTCTGGCTCTGCTGGAGCGTCTTCCTCGTCATCTGCCTCATCGCCGCCATCTTCATGTTTGCCATGATGAAGCGCCTGGAGAAAGTCTGCTGAGCGGGCCTTTCTAACTAAAAAAACAGTCTGCTTTTGTTCAGATTCTTTAGAGAATTCAGACAAAAGCAGGCTGTTTTTTTTAAACGACGGGCATTATCGCACTATCATCTTTTGGACTTGGCGGGCCGCGCATACGAGGTACACACCGCTGTGGCTTACGGGTACAACAAGGTTGCTGACGGGCATCCTGCCCTGCCAGACACAAGCGCCGGCATGGTTATACACGGCAACCATCTGCCCTTCGGGCACACCACTAACGATGAGTTGGTGGTCCTTCGTCTTCACTTGCAGGCGCCAGCTTTCGGCCAGGACATTATTGATGCCTGACGGATTGCCCACAGTCACCTTACACTTTGCCTCGTAACGTCGCCCTTGGCTATCGCTCATGGTAGCAGTCACGGTGGCTATGCCGTCAGTCAGACCTGTCACCACGCCCCGTTTGCTCACCGTTGCCACATCGGTATTGTCGCTCTCCCAAGTCAGCTCTGTGTAGTCGGCCAGCAAAGGCTGTGGGCGCTGGGCAATCACTTTGCTCTCACCCAGCTTCAGCAGCAGCTGTTCTGACAGCAGGTTGACACCTTCTGCCGGTTGCGGGTTGCGGCCTTCTATGACTTCCTGTAGACTGCTGCCCTGTCCCCATGTCCACACGCTGCCGTCTTGGCGCAGGGCTACGGCACTGTACCAGCCGTAGGCCACCGCTGCTTCGTCGTCAATGTGAGCATCGGCAGGCTGTCGCTGTTCATCGGCCGTAGCATCCCAAGTGCGTGTCTCGGTGGTGCCATCGGTTTTCTCCATGTCGATGCTGCCCCAGTTCAGTTGCACGCGGCTCACGCCATCGGCCACCTTTATAAATAATGTGTGCACAGTGCGCGTGTCGTCTATCTGTCCCAGGTCGTTGCGTCCGCACATCCACAGCGTGCCGTCATTCTTCACAATGGCGGTGGTCTGCAGGCCGCAGCTGACCTGCTTCACGCCGTCCATCACCTTCACGGGCTGCGCCGAGGCTATGTTCGAGCCGTTGCCGAACTCACCACACAGCTGGCGACCCCACATCCACAGCGAGCCGTCGCGCTTGATGATGGCGTGATGCATATAGCCCGAGGACACCGCCACGACGTCCCCGTCAACAAAAGAAGCGGGCACATTTTGGGTGGTGTAACTGTAGCTACCATCCTCGGCATTGGCCTCCGTCAGCCAGCGGCCCCATGTCTGCAACGAGCCGTCGGTCATCAGGGCTGCCATCAGCTCCGGGCCGCCCGTGCTTACGGCTGTGGCGAAGAAGCCTGTATTGAAGCGCCAGTCAAGCGCCTGACTCTCCTCGCCTTTCTCCGTCACCAAAGCTCCTTCAGGCATGTTGATAGTGTAGACGCAGCCCAGCTCCAACGGCTCTTGTGGAACGAGGATGAGCGTCTTGTCCTGAATGAACGGCTCGAAAGCTACGGCTTCGCCACCCACCTTTTTCAGGGTGATGTTAGCGAAGAGGCCACCCTTGGCGATGCCGTCGCTGTAGGTGATGCTGGGGTTCACATCTTTATATATATACAGCGGTTCCTCGCCGGGGAACTTCTCCACTATCTCCACGGTTTTGATGTAATCATGCTGCAGCGTTGCGTCGTAGTAGCCGTCCAAATGAGCCACGGCGCGCAGCGTCATGTCAGTTGCAAATGTCAGCGGCTCTGAATAGTGCCGTGAAGGCTCGCTGCCATCGGTGCTGTAGTAAATGTCGGCTGTGGCCTCACTGCACGTCAGCACTATCTCCTGCCCCGGCGCTATGTACTTTCCTTCGGGTTGCACCGTCAGCGTCATCCGCTGCCAGTCGGTGGTGGTGAAACTGAGCGTCTGTGCCGCGCTGTTGCCCGTGCCCCACTTGTTCTTCACCGCCCCGGCAGGGATGGTCAACGTGTGGCGTGTCAGGGGCTGCAGGTGCTTCGCAGGTATGTAGGTCAGCGTCGTTCCGCTGATGCTCACCGTGCCGTCCACCTTCTGCCCGTTCTCGTCCGTCAAGGCGATGTCGTCGTAGTGGTCGCCTCGGCTCAGTGCATGGGAAAATTCGGCAGTGATAGTGGGCAGCGTCTCTATTTCAGTTGCATTGTTCTGCAACGAAAAGCCTTCGAACCTGAACGATGGCTCTGTCACCGTCACTTCAGCCTCATTCGATTTCACCATACCGTTCACCACGCACCACACCTTGGTTGTACCTGGCCATACGCCCGTCAATCGCCCCGTTATTCTGTCAATACTCGCCACGGCTGAGTCGGCAGAAGTCCACTCCTGCGTCTTGATGGTGGCATTGCTCGGAGTGACCGAAACACTCAAATCCTTTGATTGGTCGGCCAGCACTTCAATAGATGAAGGGATGGTGACATTTTCCACGTTGATGTTCTCTACAATGACAGTGCAGTATTTATTGTCCTTGGCCCTTGAAGAGGACACAACAATTTGAGTTGTTCCTGGAGTTACAGCTGTAACGTTTCCGAAATAGTCAACCGTTGCAACACTTTTATCTTTACTGCTATAAGACAAATCATACGAAAAGAAATTACCCTCCCACCATGTGAAATCTGAAGTGGACAGGGTAGCATTTATCTTACCTGTACCTCCTGGTTCCAATGTCATTGAGGCTGGGTCAATCTGTATCGGATTATCCTTGCAACTGATTCTCCAAGTATGACTTTTGGGTATATCCAAATGAGGTTCATGGATATAGTCATATTCCCACCAAGTACATTTTGCTGTAACTTCACCATAAAAGTATTCTTGGGGCGTCACATCTGCAGTATAACTGTCATCCACATGGAGTAATTTGCTATCAAACTCCCATTTAATATCGTGTACTGAAATGTAGCTGGAATGATCCATGTAACTCATAGCATTACACCAACCTTTTTCTCCCACATACAATTCCAATGAATCGTCAGCCCAGGCTCCTATGGTAATCAGTAGAAATGAGATTAATGTGATTATCTTTTTCATAGACACCCTTTCCTATTTAAATTCCACTATCACAGCCTTGCTCTCCTCCATCGCCTCATAGTGACCTTTGTCATCGCGGGCGGTGACGAGGAAACGGTAGGTGCTGCCTTTCTGCCCACGGAACACGGCATCGGTGCGCGTAGTGTTGGGCAGCCATAGCATGTAGGGCTGGTTGTTCTCTGAGTAATACACATTATAGTCGCGCACATTGTCCTTATTGGCTAACCACGTCAGGCTGACGCAGTCGGCCTGAAGGGTGGCGGAAAGCTTGGTGCGTGGCGGATAGATATCAGGATAAGGCACTTCTGCGCTCTGCACGGGCGACAGCTGACCGAGGTCGTCGCAGAACACCACATGGAATGTGGCGGTGCTGTTGCGCGACCAGTCGTCATCGCGGGCATAGTCCGGCACGGCCAGCGTCTCTTCATAGAGGTACTCGGCAGAACCACTAGGCAGCTGCACCTCAATGGCCTTGTCCTCATGGTTGTTCCACCACACGCGATACCATTTCAGGCTTGTGGCTTTCGGCGCAGTGCTTACCTTATAGAACGTCCATGACTGGGCGGCACTGCCCACGTCGTTGTTGTCCACCACACGGTAGCTGATGGTGTGCAGGCCCTCCGCCAACGCAGAGGCATCGGCCAGGAACGACACCTCGCCACCGTCGATGGCGTGTGTCTGCCGCTGTCCGCCGTCAATCCAGTAGTGCAGGGTGTAGTGCTCGGCCTTCAGCTCCGGCACGTAGCGGAAGAACACCCAGGTGTTGATGGCACCATTGTCGCCGCCGTCCGTCTTCAGGCGGTAGTTCAGGCGATGTAGACCTTCCGTGCAGGCTGATGCATCCACTTGGAAGGTGGTGACGGTCTCTGTGATGGGAAGCGTCATGTGCTTCTCTTCGTCAATCCAGTATTCCAATGTCGCGTCGCCTATCGATTCTGGCACATAGCGGAAGAACAACCATGTGTGCAGGGCGCTGTAGCTGCCCTCGCTATCCACGGCCCGGTAGTTCAGTCGGTGCAGGCCTTCAGGCAGTGCGGAGGCATCAGCCGTGAAGTCCATCCGCCCATCAGCCGTGATGGTTACGCTGACGCGGCTGCCCTGCTGGTCGTCGAACCAGTATTCACCTCGCACCAGCCTGCGGTCGTCAGCCAAAGCATTGAGGACGGTAAGGCAGACGGCCATAAGTAATAATCGTCTTAGCATAGTCCTCGGGTTATTGTCCTACTTCTACCTTCACCTTCACGTTCAGCTTTCCCTCCCCATTGGTATAGGTATCAATCTTGCTCTCCGTAATGCGGGGGATGCTGGGCGCTTCTGAAAAACCTGTACCTCCGTATGGGCCAACAACAGTGCCGTCATCGCCAGTAATGGTAGTGATGATAGGAGCATAGAGCGGATTCTCTTCGTTGGTGTAGTTGAAAACATCGTCAAAAAGTGCTACTGAGTTGCCCTTGATGTTTGATGTCTCTATGTCTGGAAGAGTCGGCGTTGAGTACCTCGTACTTTCGTTGATTGAAACCGTTGCAGTAGAACCTATGTCAATCATTAAATTCCAGTCACCCCAAACTACACCACAAAAGAAAACATTGTCAATAAACTCATGTGTGTCGTCAAAGGTTACTTGACCATAGTTATCGCATATATTGATGATACAGTTCCTATAAGAACTACTGATGCGATAATTCCCTACTATACTGTTAAGAAAAAGAGCGTCCTTTGCAGACTGACAATAATCAACATAAGAATTCTTTATACAAAAATTGGTATGATTGAAGGATAAGACTAAACCTACTTTGCAATTTTCAATAATTGTATTTTGGTGAGTACTAAAATGACTGAAAAAGTAATCTATATAACAACGTTTAATAAATAAATTCTCCAAATCCTTTTTAATTCTGGCTCCTTTCTCCAAATAAAGACCTTCGAGATTTACATTGTCTGCACAAACTACTAATGAATAAGGTCTACTCTCAGATTGATTAGTTCCTCCTATTACTGTCTTATCTCCCGTATACCCATTCCCCCTAAGTGTAATCTGTTTCATGACACTATCCACTGTATTGAAGTAGCCTGCCGACAAGGTAATGATGGAGCCGTCGTTGGCAGCATTGTATGCTTCCTTAAAAGCATCTTGACCATAATAGTATGTGGTGGAGTTGCCACGCTGTAGCGTAGCCGTCTGCTGTTGTGCCTTTGCCCCCATGACCAATGCGATGGCGGCGGCTAAGAATAAGATTGTTCTTTTCATTTGCTTTTAGTTTTTATTGGTTAATACTATTGTTCTTTCGCTATGGAATAGCTGCACCAACCTTACGGGCATAAGAAAAGCGCAGGTCTTCACCATACGCGTCTCAGGTCTGGACCAACCTCTACCATCTTATGTGAAGCCTGCGCTATAAGCGCGAGCCTCTTTAGATGGTAGATAGCAGAGCAGGCTGCATAGCACAGCCGCTCTACTTTTTGCCCGTTCACTTTCCGAGGGTCCAGTTCGAGACGCGAATTGAGCAAATGAAATGTTGTGCGTGCCCCGCCATAGCGAGTCCTACACGGGTGCAAAAATACGAAAAGTTTGGGAAGTGGCAAAGAAAAGTGGCGGAAAATTTGCTAGGTAAAGAAAATATGTTATGATAAAATTTGCAGTTACAAAAAACTTTAGTATCTTTGCGCATTGAAAAGAGCAATGTGCTGGTTCTTGCCATCTGAAATCTGACAAATTCGCACGCAAGAAGGCATTGTTGACTCTTCATGCTTTGGCGTGAGGGGCGTATGTTTCTTTGTGCAGGGCTTTGTCAGAGCCTCAGATGGAAGAAATAGCTATGCACTCACGCCATTTCTATGTCCAACAATCAAAAAAAGATTCTACTATGGGAAGATTTCTTACAATCGGAGCGGCCACATTTATAGAGGCTGACAAAGAAGAAGCAAAAAAAAAGTTCTCCAGCATGGATTTGTTCAGAGAAGCTCTGTTGAGGCGCTTCAATGCAAACGGCATCTATGACGTGGAGGAGGACGAGTCGAAAATACGCCTTAGGCTCAATGACGACGTAGGGCGCGAGGAATGGATACCATTTCTGAAAGCATTCTTTGAGCTACGCTATGGGCCGAACAGTTGCTTTTGGCGGGACATCGAAAAGGAACTGTCGAAGCACGGCAACCTGAAAGAGTGGCTTGCAGCAGCCGACAACGGCGGTATGTGCTATTACCAGTCCGACGGTCTCAGATGGTATCCCTTCAATGGCGAAAAAGAATGGAATGCCACAACGGTCAGTGTGAACTATATCGCCCTCAGCCTTGCGGGTAAGATTGCCATGGAGTTCTATTACGATATGTTTGCATTCTTCACTCGACTGCTTCGTGACCGCCTGTCGCAATACCGTCTCGCCGACAGCCTGCTTGTCCACATCACAGAGTAGTTCCTCGTCAGTCTCCAGCCATCCTCGTGACAGCCTCTATGCTGATGTTGAGCCTCTCTGCAATAAGGTCGGCAGGAACCGATGCCTGGATGAGTAGACGGATGGTCTGCCGCAGCTGCTCGTCCTTCTCCTGAAGCTGTGAGTCCTTCTCTTGTAGCTGCCTCTCATTCTCTTGTAGCCGCCTCTCATTCTCCTGTAGCCGCCTCTCATTCTCCTGTAGCTGTTTCCTCTGCTTGAGGAGCTCCACGCCGCGCTCGTCGTAGTCGCGGAACATCAGGTCTTCCAGCTCCATCTTTTCACGCATCTCCTTCGAGGCCCCGGCGGTGAGCAGGCGGTGGAAGATGAGGCGCTGATCCTCGTCGCCGCTGTAGTCAGCCTCATCGATATTGAGCAGATAGCTGTGCTCGCTGTCCTTGCGCGTCTGGTCGAAGATGTTGAGGATGCGCTCTAAGTGGTTGCGCAGTCTGCCGTGCAGCAGTGGTATCTGCACGATGATGCTGCTGTGGGTGAGGCTGTCGACGAAGGGGTTGGGCAGGCCGTGCTTCACCTCCTTGCCGTAGTAGTCCTCAGCCTTCGGGTTGACGTAGAGCACCGGCTCTTCGATGTCGCCCACGCGATGGCCCAGCAGATAGATGGCAATCATGGGCAAGGCGTGCTTGCGCTTGCCCTCCGGGTCGTCAGCGTCGGGAATCATGTTCTCTTCAGCGCGGTACTGCGTGCCGAGGTACTGGCGGAAGCGCAGCAGGTCGCTGGGCAGGTCGGTTTTCTGCAGCTCTATGAGTACGTGCTCCTCGCGTCCTTCTTCGTCGACGGTCACCGCACGGTAGTCCAGGCGGAACACGGAGACGGGATCGCGTTCCACGTTGATAAGCTCATTACGGCGCGTGGTGACTTGCACCACCTGTTTCTTGAGCAGGGCAGAGAGCAGGATCTTCACGACGCGCTCGTCCTCCATGAGGTACTTGAACGCCAGGTCGTAGATAGGGTTGGCTATTGTTGTGGTCATGATGGTTGCAAAAATACAATAATTTCTTGAAACGGCAAAGAAAAACGGGAAAAAGTTGTGTAGTATGAAAAAGACATGCTATCTTTGCACAGTGGTTACAAGGAGAATTTGCATCATTGTCTTGGGTCTGCTTGTCTTTGCAATGGCAGCAAAGGCACAGCCGATGGTGTTCGTGGAGCTGAACTGCGAGAACCTCTTTGACACGCGGCACGACGAGGGCAAGCAGGACGAGGAGTTCACGCCCGAGGGCACGCGCCGCTGGACGCGCTCTCGCTACTGGCGCAAGCTGAACGCCATAGGTCAGGAGATTCTCTCATGCAGTGAGGAGCTGCCTGCTTTGGTGGCACTCGTTGAGTTGGAGAATGACACGGTGGCCAGAGACCTGACACGCCGCTCCCTGCTTCGCAACGCAGGCTATGAATGCCTGATGACCGAGTCGCCCGACGTACGCGGTCTCGACGTGGCGCTGCTCTACCTTCCATCGCGCTTTCGTCCGCTGTGCTACGACGCCCTCGATGTGCCGCCGTTGCCCGGGATGCGGCCCACGCGGCAGATACTCTATGTGCGGGGCGAGACACAGCGGGGCGACACGCTGCATCTCTTCGTCGTCCATGCACCCAGCCGCTACGGCGGTGAACTGGAGACACGCCCCTACCGCCGACAGGTGACCAACATCCTCACGGCAGCCCTCGACACGCTCATCGACAAGAGCGTCATCGTGGCGGGCGACTTCAACGACTATGCCGACAGCCCTTCGCTTGTGGCACTGGAGCAGGCCGGCCTTGTCAATGTCAGCGCCAAGGCCAAAGGAGCCGCCGGCCGCGCCAAGGGCACCTACCGATACCAGGGCGAATGGCACTCGCTCGACCATATCCTCCTCTCCCCCACCCTCGCCGACCGCATGGACGCCATCGGCATCAACGACGCCACCTTCCTCCTCGAGCCAGAGAACACCTACGGCGGATGGAAGCCCCGTCGCACCTACAACGGCTACAGCTATCAGCGCGGCTACAGCGACCACCTGCCCTTGGTGGTCAAGCTGCGCTAATCATCAGCCTCACTGAACAAATTGCCCGTAGCGGCCTGCGGCGACACTTTTGCCACCTCGCAGATGTCCGTCAGCGTGGCACCGCTGCCCGACAGCGAGTAGAAGTTGTCCTCACTCAGCAGCACATACTCCCACTGACGGCCCTCACGCGCTGCGGACGGCAGGGCATTAATGCGACGTGTCCACTGCAAGGCGGCGCGCTGCTTGCGCTGCACGTTGCGGTCGAACACCTTGTCGTTGCCCTTCGTCTCGATGAGGTAAATCTTCTGCGCCGTGGCGACGATGAAGTCGGGATGATAGGTGGCCAAGAGACCGTCGTCGCGGATGTAGTAGATTCTTCTGCAAGGGCAGCGAGAAACTCTCACGCATCTTGACCTTCTTCACCGACGAGAAGCGGGTGTGCTCCACCACGGCTTCCGTCGTCGTGACACGCTGCTGCATCAGATAGATGGCCACCGACACCTCCTTGACGATATGGTCGGTGACGACGGCACCCTTCGACAGCAGAATCTTCCAGTCGCTGCCGTGGAAGGGGTCGAAAGGCGTGGCAAAGAGTCGCGTGCGGATGTACTGGTCGATGATGCGGATGATGGCGGCCTGGTTGACCTGCATCATCGGCACGCCGTCGCGCCGTTTCAGCACCACGTCGAAGCGGTGCGTCACCGTGCGCAGCAGTTTCTGCAGATACTCATTGTAACTTTCAGCGGTGAAGAGGTCGCCCGTCACCTTGCGGCCTATGCCGTCGTCCTTCGTCACCACGTTGTTCTGAATGAACGAGAAAACCTCCTGGCGGAAGTGCGGGGGCAGGAACAGATCCTGGTTCAGGTAGTAGTCATTGGTCTGTATGTCGCGCACCTGCTCGCCTCGCTTCATGCGTCCGCAGAAGGCATCTAAGAGGCGGTGCCTAATATTTTACATTTCGGTATTTTTGTCCGAAGCCTTCGGACAAACAGTCCGAAGCCTTCGGACAGAGCGTCCGAAGCCTTCGGACAAAGAGTCCGAAGCCTTCGGACAATTTGGGGGAGCCTGATAAAAGAGGACA
>Ga0310694_10003726_pt1 | contig 14924 bp, 12 predicted proteins | sample 174DNAGHGhighgp2_FD_203884 | JGI IMG/M metagenome (GOLD analysis project Ga0310694, IMG submission 203884) | Sheep rumen microbial communities from Palmerston North, Manawatu-Wanganui, New Zealand - 1742 DNA GHGhigh gp2 (v2) (version 2) | ecosystem: Host-associated > Mammals > Digestive system... | reverse complement strand
AAAGAACGAAAAATCCGTTGCCCTGATAGTTAAATGGATATAACAAGGTCCTCCTAAGACTTAGTTCCGCGTTCGATTCGCGGTCGGGGTACCAGACGAAAAAAGCCCGAATAACCAACGTTATCCGGACTTTTTTACTTTTTTATTTTTTACTTTTTAACACCTTTACTTTTTTCAATTACAAGTTGGGATTGATCTTGCTCCACTCAGCGATGGGAGGAACGATGTTCAGCGTCACCAGCTCGTCGCGCATCTTGCACAGGTGCTCGTAGCTCTGATCCAACTTGGCATTCTCCTCGGCAGTACCCTGGGGAACCTCGAACTTAGCACCCTCAGCAGTCATGGTGGTCTTCATAGCCATCATGATGTGGTCGTACTTGTCGGTCTTTACGTATGTTCCTACGGGGAAGCGGAAAGGCTCACCACCCATAGCGGCGCGAATCATCTCAACACTGAGGTATGAGGGGCTCTGGAACGAGCTGCGTCCGCGTAGCTCGATAATCTTGGCACCACCCTTGGTGACGTCAATCTTCATCTGCTCCCACTCCTCAGCGGGGAATTCTGCAGTGCCAATGATGTCAGTCAGCTTGCGGCCGGCAACAACTACGTGGCTGCCGAATACGGCCATCTGCTCACCGTGTCCGCCATAAGTAGCGCAACCGGTAATCTGGTTCTGCATCACACCGAACTTCTTGGCCAGAGCCGACTGCAGACGAGTGGTATCCAGACCAGCGAGGGTCGTTACCTGTCCGGGCTTCAAACCAGAATACAGCAGTGTTACCAGACCAGTGAGGTCAGCGGGGTTGAAGATAATCACCACGTGCTTCACGTCGGGGCAGAACTTCTTGATGTTCTGGCCGAGCTCCTCAGCAATCTTACAGTTGCCAGCGAGCAGATCCTCACGGGTCATACCAGCCTTACGGGGAGCACCACCGGAAGAAATGATGTACTTAGCGTTCTTGAAAGCCTCTTCAGCATTGGTAGTAGCCACGATGTTCACATCGTCGAAACCACTCTGGCGCATCTCCTCGGCAACGCCTTCGGGAGAAAATACGTCGTACAGACAAATCTCGCTTGTCAGACCCATCATTAGGGCAGTCTGAGCCATGTTTGAACCAATCATACCGGCGGCGCCGACGATGGTCAGTTTCTCGTTAGTTAAAAATGCCATAATCTTTTCTTTTTTATGATTTGTATCAATTGCATGCAAAGATACGAAATATTTCTCAAACTGCAAATGCCAGCCGCTATTTTAAATATTATTTAAGAAGTAAGCCCCTTGCTTTGCAAACTCGACGTAGCAAAACGCAAAAATCACTTCTTGTAATACTTGCGGAATGTCGAGTAGTTATCGCATCGTGAGACGTAGGTGCTAGCGGGGCCGTTGGTGCGTTCGAAATCGACTAATGCAGCCATTGCCTTATAGTGCCACGAGTTGGGTTGAACGTCGAGGCGATAGTTGCTAATCGACGAGTCCCACTCCGACGTAAACCACATGTCGGGGTTGAGTTCAGCGTACGACAGAGCAAACAGCACGCGCTCTTTCAGTTTCTTGTCGGTGGTGTTGACGGCCTTGCACAACAGCTTCACCGCCTGCTTGCTCAGGTCGGTCTCGTTGACGCGCACCTCGTCGGTAACGCTCTTGCCGTTACGCATGATAAACCAGCAGTCGCCCTTGAAACTGGCCTGAGCATAGCGTATTGCCAGGTCGTAGCAGGCCTGCTCGTAGTCCTTGCCCTTCAGCAGGGGCAGCTGGCCTTCCAACTTCAACATCTCGTTGGCGAAGTCGATCTTCGGATTCGTCGTCATGTGCTGCTCCTCGCCGGAATACTCTGCGCCAAACTTCAGCCACTGGCGCTTCATCCAAGGCTCCACGCGGAAGCTGCGGTTGGCGGCATAGACGGCATAGCCCGCCTTGTTGTAGAACGATACCGGCACCTTCTGCAACCACTTGATGGCTTCTGCCCATTGGCAGATGCGCAGGTATTTGGTACCTACGAGGTCGTTCATCTTTACAGGGTCCATTTCGATACGTGCAGTCAGCATTCTGTCGAGCGGCGACGTATCGGGGCGATTCAGGTAATCGAGGAATTGCTCCAGTCGGCTGACCTCCATCGTGTCCAACGCGACTTCGTATTCATAATCGCTCTGACTGAGGAATCCATACAACGCCTGCGAGGTCTTCTCACGCTGACTCTTGGCATACTTGTCGCCCAACACCTGATGAATGGTGCGGTTGAGAGCGCGCCCGAAGAAGTCGTCCTCCTTTTGCATTTGGTCCATCCATTTCAGCTCGCCGGCCACATACTCGTCGAACTGAGCATTGACGGGTTTCTCGGACGCCGTGATATAGAGTCTCAGCACGCGGGCGGTAGACTTCATCCATTCGGTACCATCGAGTGTAACCGCCTCGTTGATGTCCGTCAGCGCCTGCTTGCGGCTGTAGAACATAAACTCCAGCCACGCTTTGGCACTCATCCACAGGGCGGGAACCTGACTCTTTCCGTCTTTCAGCACTTGCGCGCAAAGCTGAATCATCTGAAGAGCCTCCTGCTTGGTGATGTTGCGCACGAAGAGCTTGCCGAATCCATCACTGTCAGCGGCCTCCTGGGCATTATTGACGAAGTCCTGCAACAAGAAGGGCAGCACTGCCGAATTGGCATCGCGCTGGTATTCCTCGCGGATGGCCTGATACGAACGCTTCTTGTAGTACTGCGTCATCAGGCTCTGCCAGTCGCCCATTTCGGCAAACAGCTGGCCGGCCTTTGTGCTGTTATCCGTCTTCAGCAGGGCACCAGCATAGATGTTCTTCATCATGTCCTTATAGACCGTCTCGATGAAGTTGACGGCCTTCTGTTCCCAGAACGTCACATTCTCGGCGTGGTTGCCCAGCAGCATGTTACAGCGCATAAACAGCAGGGCGTGCTGACTGCGCAAGCGCGACGACAGCTTGCTCTGGGCATATTGTCGGACGGCGGCAAGCGTCTGGTTGCGCTGGGCGAGTTCCTCCTTCGTGGGATAGTCCCACGTCTCGGAACTAACCGACGAGGCGCACTCCAGGTATTTCTCCAGATTCGAAACGTAGCTGGCCATCAGCATGTCGCCCTTGCCCTCGGCAAACTTCCGAACCTCATCGGCATCGAACCAGTAGTATTCCTCCGTCTTCCCCAGATAAGCCTTCCAGTTGTTTTTGGTAATCTCGTTCACACGCGAGCTGAACTCCTCACTGTCGTAGACATGGAAGAGGTAGTAGTTGTGGGTTTCTATCCACGCACAGGGAAATGCCGACAGGCAGCACATCAGCACGAGGCTAATGGCGATAAATCGATTCAAACGTTTCATCATCGTATCTGTTAATGTTGTCATGATCTAAATGGTATAGCAAAATGGTGTGACGCAGTGCGCTGCGCTTCTGCTCGACAGCGGCCTTGACCTGCAGAATCTCGCTGACCTCTGCTACATGTTCCACTCGGACACCGTGGATGTCGCGCTGCCACAGGAATACGGGGTAGGCGGCAGCCAATGCCAACGGGTAGTCCGCCAGATAGCGCAGATAGGGCTGCACGTCGCGCTGGTCCAAAATGGGGTTGCGCTCCTGGAATTTATCGGGGTGGCCCGTATTATAGAGCATCAGCACGCCATAGTCGACAGGCGGAGCGGGCATCGAGAGCTGGTGCAGGCGGATGGTAGTCGACAGGCGCAGCTGGTGCTTTCTCGTCTCCTCGCGCACTTCGTCCAGAAAGTGGTAGTAATTCTGCAGGCTGCGCACCGTATAGTCGCAGTCTATTTGTATCTCCCGCACGCTGGCGACATCGTTCGTCTCGTTCATCTGCACGATGCGGTCTACCAATTTACGGGCCAGCCCTTCATGACGCTGGTGCATACAGTTCTCCGTAATGAAGACTGTAGGCACCAGTTCCAAGTCCTGAGGGACCTTTTCCGTAAAGGCTATCGTCGCGTTTGGCATGGGCTCTCCCGAGTCGTCGGGCATCACGTCGAAATAGCGGCAATATACCTTGTGAATATCGTATTTCGTGAGGAATGCACGTTCCGTCGAGTCCAGACGCCACTCCGTGCGCCAATAGTACACGGAGTTCTCGTCGTCCATGTGCTCTTTGTGCGTACATCCCACCCATAGGAGCAAGAGCATGGGGACGGTTCTGATAATCCAATTTCCAAAGGAAATGGTATCACGCAGAACCGTCCCCGTGATCCGAACCGTCCCCATGCTCTTTGGCTTTGTTTAGAAGTAGTAAGCCAATGCAATCTGCCAAGAGTTGGCCTTAGCATCGCCTTTGACAGTATCCCAAGTCTTGTCGACTGCTGATTTGAAATCAACCTCACCGGTCTTGCCCAAGGCTATGTTATAGTTGGCAGTCAGCTGCAGATGGCTCATGATGGTGAAGCCCAGACCGACGTTGGCGCTGAAGTTGGATGTCTTCAATCTCCATTCGGCCGCGTCGTTCCACAAATCCTTGGTCTTGTCACCGATGTTGAATCCAACCTGTGGACCTGCGAAGATGAATACGTTGGCCGATTCGCCCAGACCAATCTCATAACGAAGGTTGATGGGTATCTGGATGCTCTGTGACTTCAGCTTCTCGGTGCTCTTGTCATTATCAGAGAAAACAGTATAGACTTCCACGTCGCCCTCGCGCTGGTCGTAGAGTGCAGAACCATCGATAGCCAGACCTGGTACGGGCAGTGAAACACGCACAGTCAAACCAGCAAAGAATCCTGTCTTATTTTTCAGGATGTCATCTATGCTACCCTTGTCGAACGACATGTTGGTGAAGTTCAAACCACCCTTGACACCAAAACTCACCTGAGCCTTTGACGGCATAGCGAAAGCCACAGCCATCACGATAAGCGTTAAAACTTTCTTCATAATTTTACTGTTTTATAGTGATTGATTGATAATGTGCCGACAAAAGTAAGCATTTTCTGTGACATAGGCAACAATTCTGCCCATTTTTTTTCTTAACTCTCAACTAAATCAGTGTCTCTCTCTGCGTACACTCATGCGCGACGAGCTCGACGACGGGGCGCTGCTCTTCTTTGGCTTGCTCGACTTCACCTTTGCCGACGACGAACGTGTCGACTTGCCGCTCTTCGACTTCTTGGCGGCAGCCTTCAACTGCTTGGGGTCGAGTTTGGCAATAGAGTCCAGCGAGTCCTTCTTATGCTTGTCGCCGAAGATGTTCTCCTCGAAAGCCTTCAGCTCGGCTTCAATCTTCTTCTGCTCGGCGCTGAGCTTCGTGGTGTCGCCGTCGCAGATCTGTGCCAGCGTCTTGCCCAGCATGTTGTTGGTCTTATAAATCTTACCCTCGTAGCGGTTGAGCGTAAAATAGTCCTCCATCGACATCGTCGCGGCATTGTTCAGGTTCGACGTCATCACCGTCTGACGGCTCAGGAAGGGCTCCAGGTCGGTGTATTTCACCCAGAACAACGGATATTTCGAGGCCTCGCCGCCAAAGTCGTCCTCACGCATCATCACGGGGCAGATGGCCTGTACCTTGCGGTGGAACGTCGAGTTGGCATCGTCGAAGTAGGCACTCTCCTTCAGGTAGTACATCTTCACCTCGGCCGACGGGATGTCGCTATTGTCGACGCGCACCTTGCCGTCACGCTCTTCATAGAAGATGTGGAAGTTGTCGAGCAGCGTCTTCATCTGCACCTTCGCCGAGTCCGAGAATACCTCGTTGCCGTCCAGGCGGTATTCGTAGACGGGCACGTAGCCGTTCAGCGCCAGTTTAAACACATAGGTAAACAGGTTCAGCTGCTTGTCGATGGGCTCTACGGGGTAGTAGAGTCCCGCATTGGGATCGTCGTCGAGATTCAGCTCGCGATAGATGTCGCGACGCCATACGACGTTCTCGGGCATATCGACGGCCGTGGGGAACGACAGACGGGCACGCAGCGACATGCCCTGACTCTGCGCTGCCGGCTGCTTCTGCTGCTGTTGTTGCTGCTCCTGCTGAGCCTTCTGCTGTTGCTGTCGACGAGCCTTCGGCTGTGCCTGCGCTCCTATGGAGCTAAATAAAAAATAAGAAATAAGAAATAAGAAACATGCAACCGTTAACTTATTGCTGTCTTTCTTTATCCTGCCTGTATTCATAACCATCATCCTATTATTTTATTTTATATTTTGTATTTTCTATTTAGGGCTTTGCCCGCTTATTTCACAATAACCTCCATCGAGGCGTTCAACTTACGCGAGATGCCGTCGGGCCCGATGGCGTTGACGCGCGAGATGTAGAATCGGCGGTTGCGCTGCAACTTGCGGAAGGCGTCCTTCTGGCGCGCCGAGAAATTCGAGCCCTCGCTGACCATCGGGACGGCATTACCCATATTGTCGAAGAACACCGTCTCGAAACTCTGCACGCGGAAGGCAATGTCCAGAATACCGTCGTCGATGGCTGCTCCGATGCCGTCGACATTCATCAGCTGCGACTTCGACAGTCCGCCGCCCTTGTAGCGTACGGGGCTGCCGCTGTCGTCCTTCATGGCGATATACGGCGTGGGGTCGGGCAGTCGGCGCACACGGAACGTAAACTGTCCCATCTGCTGGGCGCGTCCCGTATTGGTCGACGTCACCGTGATGGTCACGTTCTGTCCCACAGCGCTGGGCCGTGCGATGTATCGTCCGGGACCTACGGGCTGCAGCGTTCCACCGGTCATGGTGGCCTGCACCTTGTTTAGGGGCACGCCCGGCACACTGACGCTCAGCGGGTTGTTATAGCCCGCATAGAGCACGTTCATCAGGTCGGCCGACACCGTTGCCGACGGGTCTACCACCGTGTATTTTTGTTCGAAGTTGCGCTTGATCAGCTCGCCGTTACCGTTCTCCACCTGTATGAAGCCCGACAGCGTGAAGTCGCCCGTGCGGCCGGTGACGGTCTCGTAGATGCCGTTCGGCAGGTTCACCTCCTTGCCACCAATGAATATCTGCGGCACCTGGGTGGTATCGACGGCGGCCATCACAATCTGCGCCGAGAACTTGTCGCCGCGCACGATGGTCTGCGAGTTGGGAATGACGTAGGCGTTCAGCGCATTCACGCGGATATCCTTCACGTCGATGTTCGACACCAGCGTGTGCAACACCATACCTTCGGCATAGCGCACGTCGTTCTGCAACTTGCTCAGCAGCGTCACGGCGGCAGCAGTAGGCATCGATTCGAACATATACTCCTGCCAGTTCTTGCCCATCGCTTGGGCGTCCTTGGGAATCTCCGTCGTCAGGTTCGATGCGATGGCCTTCTTCTGGTGATAGTCAGTACAGTATTTCAGCATCGCATTGCGGTAGTTGTTGATGGCGTCAAACAACTCCTTGCCCCTGCCGCGTCCCGGAGCCAGCATCACCTGTGTGGCTGCCTCCAAATCCTCCTTGTTGCGGATGTTTCTCACATCGCCGTCTGATCCGTCAGCCTCGCGGACGATGGCTTCCTTCAGCTCGTCGGCCAGGTTGTAGAGCTTGTTGCTCATCTCCTTCACCTGCTGCGACTTATCGTACCACTGCTTCACCTTCTGAGGATTCTTCTTCATCTGCACGGCAAAGTCGTCGTAGATGGCCAGATTCTCCTTCGTGGCATTGATGGTGGTACGCTTCAGACTTTCCTCCACGAGCGAGAAGCCGTTGAGCACCTCGTTAGAGACGTTCAACGCCAGCATAGCCATCAGTACGACGTACATCAGGTTAATCATCTTCTGACGTGGAGAAACGGGTCTTTTCTTGATTGCCATATTCTTTCGATATTTCGATATTCCGTTATAACGTTATTCCGTTATTTCGACATTATTGAATCTGACTTCTAATCTGCATCGCCTCAATCATGCGGGCGTAGATCTTGTTCAGCTCTACAATCTGCTCGGCCATGTGACGCGTCTGGGCATTAATCTCGTCGATGGTGCTGATCTGGGCCGACGCACTCTTCAGCTGCATCTCGTAGACGCGGCTGATGCCGGTCAGCGTGCGGTTCAGGTTCTCCATCTCCTCCGAGTCGCGCGTCAGACGCTGGCTCTGCTCGGAAACCTGTTTCAGCATCTCCGACAGACGGTTCAGCTCGTCGATGTAGTTCGACGTGGCCTCCTTCAATTCCTCGCCCATGGGTTGAACCTCGGGTTGCGGTGCGACAACACCGCCACCGACCACTCCGCCGCCAACGACGCCGCCACCGCCGAAGCTGATGGCACCGCCCTCGCTACCGGATGCTGAGCCTTCCCAGCGGGCTGCTTCATCGCCATTGCCTACAACACCGCCGACGACTCCGCCACCACCGTTGATGATGACTGTTCCGCCTCCGGCAACACCACTGCCAGCCACTGCGGCAGCAGCATGTTCGCCGGCCAGCTGTTCCTCTTCGCCCACGTGGATGTCGAGGTCCATGCCGTCGGTAGTCTTGTCGAACGGACGGTCGAAGGCCGAAATGAAGAACACAAACACCTCAGTACCCATACCCAGGAACAGGAAGAAGTTAGCTCCCGGCAGGTGGGTCAGCTTGAAGAGTGTACCCAGAATCACAATCGAGGCACCCCAGCTGTATGCGTAGTTCAGGAACGTCTGTCCTGGCACGCTGTCCATCCACTTCTGCAAGCGGTAGACGATATTCAGTTTACTATATGTTGTCATATTCAGTTTAGAGTTTAGAGAAAATTACTTCTTTCCCTTCTTTACTTTAATTTTGTCACTGGTGGTATTGGCCAGCGAGCGCACACAACGGAATCCGATGTAGCTTCGGGGCTGGTTCTGATATTCAAACGAGCGCCACGCACTGCGGATGTAGCTCTCGGGGTCCTTCCACGAACCGCCTCTCACGCTCTTTTTCTTCAGCCGGTAGGGGTCCTCCTTGGCGGCATTGTACTTCAGCTGCGGGTTGATGTCGTTCATCGCATCCACGCCGGCCTCGGTATAGATCGTGCTGCACCATTCGGCCACGTTGCCGGCCATGTCGTACAGTCCGTTCGAGTTCGACGAGTAGATGCCCACGCGACTCGTAATCAGGTTGCCGTCCTTGGTGTAGTTACCGTTGTCGGGCTTGAAGTTGGCGAAGAAACAGCCGTTGCCGCTCACCACGTCCTCGTTCTCCCAGGGGAACTCCGTCTGGTCCTTGCCGCGGGCGGCATACTCCCATTCGGCCTCGGTCGGCAGACGGTAGCGCTGTACGAAGCGTGCTGCGGGACCCAGTCCGCGCAACAGGTATTCCGTACGCCAGGCGCAGAATGCGTTAGCCTGCTCCCACGTCACACCCACCACGGGATAGTCGTTGTAGGCGGCATTCGTGAAGTAGTAGCGCATGTAGCTCTCGTTCTCCGCGTTGGGGAAGTCGTTCACCCAGCATGTCGTGTCGGGATATATATTAACAATGTACGTGTTCAGGAAGTCCCACGCGCCGGTGTACTGGCGGTTGATGGTCTCGCGCACAATCTGACCTTCGTCGTTGATGTACGCCGTGTCCTTCGAAATCCAGATCTGCTCGTTCGGATTCGGACGGATGTCGGTGTTCAGCACGCGCTCCTCGTGGTTCGGACGATACTTGCGCTTGGCGGCCTCCGTGTAGTCGTAAATCTCGTAGCGGTAGTTCATCTGACGCCAGTCCAGCGACTTCTCGCCGGTCACGGGGTTGGTGACATACAGACTCTCGAAGGCACGCTGCTCGTCCTCGTTGGGCTTGCGGGGCAGCGCCTTCTTCCAGTTCAGATGAGGCGTTACGGGGTCGCCGTTCTTGTCTTCCTCAATCTTGTAGCTCTCGTCGCCGCCGTATGCGGGGTCGGCCAGGCGCTCGCGCAGAATCGAGTCGCGCACGTAGTTCACAAACTGGCGGTACATCGAGTTCGTCACTTCGTACTCGTCCATCCAGAAACCCTCTACCGAGATGTCTCTTACCGGGGTCTGCTTGCCCCACAGCGAGTCCTTCTTCTCGATACCCATCTTCAGGTGACCGCGCTTAATCAGCGTCATACCGTGAGGCGTCGGCTCCGTAAAGGCCCGACCGCTCATTCCTGTCACTTCACCACCCGATGCCGATAGCGACTTGCTGCCGAAACAACCCGTCAGCACCACCGCCATCACAGCTCCGAGCATCATGATAATACCTTTTTTCATATCATCTATATCTATTATCTCTTATTTTTTATTTTTTATTTAGGGCTTTGCCCGCTTTTTATTTGTTTATTTTTTATTTAGGGCGTAGCCCGCTAAAGTATCCTCACACTCTGGTGCTTGTTGCGTCCCTTTTTCACCAGGTCCAGCTCTGTCTGGTAGCCCACAAACAGCTCGTGACTTCCGTGTTTGAAACTCAGAGCCGACGTGTACGCCTCGTAGCTGTAGCCGATGCATACCCCGTGGAAGTTGCCGCCAATGAGTGCCGTCACCGAATTTGTCGGACTGTAGGCCACTCCGGCATACAGCATTCGCTTCTCGAAGCTGTACTTCACGCGGGTCGTCACATCCACTCTGTAGCCCACACCGTCGGTACGCGCTAACATAGAGGGGTGTATTGTAATAAACGGATTATGTAGCCGAATATTGTATCCTGCGGTAAAATAATACGATCTTGCGACGTCAATTATCGATTTTTCGCCCAATTCCACCTCCGGTTCGGTGGCGTGAAGCACACTGACGCCGGCATACCAGTTGCGGTGTTGGTAGTACAATCCTGCTGCCAAATCCAGCGCCGTGCCCGTCACGTCGGTCTTCAGCAGATGGGGGTCTTCCTCGCGCAAATCCAGACCGCTGCCCTTGAATTTCTCGCTCAGCAAGCCCGCCTGCAGACCGATGCTCAGCGTACCGCCCAGCAACGGCAGCTTGTAGGCATACTGCGCCGTCAGCCGCTGGTGCTTGAATAGTCCGATGTCGTCGCTCATCAGCTGCACGCCCACTCCGTGATATCCGTTCAGGAAGTAGAACGGCATGTCGCCGGCCACGAACATCGTCTTCGGGTTGTTCTCGAATCCTGCCATCGACATGGCGTAGGCGCCCGTCACGTTGATGAGCGACGTCTTGCCCACGGCGGCAGGGTTAAACGAAGGCTCCAACGCCCAGTAGTGAGCGAAGGAGACATCCTGCTGTGCTGAAACCCTTGTCAGCACCGTTAGCAGCATGCCAAGCAGCATCATTTTTTGTCCGAACACGTATTAAATAACGCAAAACTTGTCAGTTTATTGTATTTTTTTCGTAACTTCGCACCGAAAATCGTGTATTTATAGGTAAAAACCCGTTTTTGAGCCCAATTTTAACGTTCAAAGTTCAATGTTTAATGTTCAAAGTTCAAAGTTCAATGAATAAAATAGAATCCCTGCGCGAGGAAATGCGCCGCGAACAGCTCTTTGCCTGTATTTTTCCCACTACCGACCCCCACAACAGCGAATACACCGCCGACCACTGGAAGGGCCGCGAGTGGATTAGTGGCTTCACGGGTTCCGCAGGCACGGCGGTAGTCACCCTCACCGCTGCTGCCCTATGGACCGATTCGCGCTATTTCATAGCCGCCGCCCAGCAACTCGAAGGCACCGAGTTCCAACTCATGCGCGAACGCATCGACGGCACCCCCACCATCGCCGAATGGCTCCACTCTCAACACTCTCAACTCTCATCTCTAAACTCTAAACTCTCAACTGAAATCGCCATCGACGGCTCCTGCTGTACCACGAGTTCCATCGAGGCACTCATACAGGACCTTCGCCAGCATGGCGGACTCACCCTGCGCACCAACATCGACCTGCTGCAGCGCCTGTGGACCAACCGTCCGGCCATTCCCCAGGCACCCGTCGTGCCGCAGCCCATCGAATATGCCGGCGAGGATGTCGCCTCGAAACTCACCCGCATCCGCCGTGCCCTGCGCCAAGTTCATGCCGACGGCATGCTCATGGCCTCGCTCGACGACATTGCCTGGACACTCAACCTGCGTGGCGCCGACGTCCATTGCAATCCCGTCTTCGTCAGCTACCTGCTCATCTCCTCCCGTTCAGCGACGCTCTTCGTCGACGAGGCGAAACTCACCGCCCCTGCCCGCCAGCAACTTCGCGAGGCCGGCGTCGACACCGCACCCTACACCGCTGTCAAGGAAGCCCTGCGCCAATATCCCGACTACAACATACTGGCCGACCCCGACGAGGTCAGCTACACCCTCATGCAGACCATCAAAAACAGCCCAAGAACTCTAAACTCTAAACTCTCAACTCTCAACTTCCCTTCCCCCGTTCCGGCCATGAAAGCCGTCAAGAACGATGCCGAGCAGCGTGGCTTTCGGCAAGCCATGATTCGCGATGGTGTGGCCCTCGTGCGCTTCCTGCGCTGGCTGAAACCCGCTGTAGCCGCCGGTGGTCAGACCGAGATGAGCATCGACCGCCAGCTCACCGCCCTGCGCGCCCAGCAGCCCCTCTATCAGGGCCTCTCGTTCGACACCATCGCCGCCTATCAGGCCCACGGTGCCATCGTCCATTACGAGGCCACCCACGACACCGATGCACCCCTGCGTCCCGAAGGACTGCTGCTGCTCGATAGCGGCGCACAATACGTCGACGGCACCACCGACATCACCCGCACCATTGCCCTCGGACCCGTCACCGACCGCCAGCGCCACATCTACACCCTCGTGCTGAAAGGCCACATCCAGCTGCAGCTGCTCTGCTTCCCCGACGGAGCCAGCGGCACTCAGCTCGACGCCATCGCCCGCAGCCCCCTGTGGCACGAAGGTCTCAACTTCCTGCATGGCACCGGCCATGGGGTAGGAGCCTATCTGAACGTCCACGAAGGACCCCATCAGATTCGCATGGAGCATCGTCCTGCACCCCTGCATGCCGGCATGACCGTCACCGACGAGCCAGGCATCTACCTCGAAGGCCAGTTCGGCGTCCGCATCGAGAATGTCCTGCTCACCCAGCCTGCCCGTCAGACCGACTTCGGCCGTTTCCTCCGTTTCGAGACGCTCACCCTCTGTCCCATCGACACCGCGCCCCTCGACGTCGCCCTGCTCACCCCCGACGAGCGCCAGTGGCTCAACGACTACCACCAGATGGTCTACGACCGCCTCTCGCCCCACCTCGACGGCCCCGACCGCGACTGGCTCCGCACTGCCACCCAGCCCCTCGGCTGATATAGGTCTATCGTGAAAAAATCGGGCCGACCCTAACAGTCAGCCCGAAATTTTATCGCATTCACCATCCTTTTTCAGTCGTCGCGTGATGAGCTTTACGTAGTAGTCCAGTCCGAAGATGCTGCCCACCAGCAGGAAGGCCTGCGCCACATACACCAGCAGTCCGTTCGACACATCGTCAATCACGACTACCTGATAAGCCACGAGTGCAATGCTGCTCACAATCAGCAGCACTGCACAAGTGTATTGAGAGATCAGAAAGCCCTGTTTCATAGCTTATGATGATCACGGAGTCCCCTGATCTTCGCGTTCTCACCAGTGCCCGCCTGAATGTTTTTTACACAACACCTACTCTCCTACTTCAACCGTTGGGAAAGCCTTTGTACAGAGGGGGTTCGATAAAGTAGGTATTGCCAGAACACCTACTTGACACCTACTCCACACCTACTTGTTTCATGCGGCCTTCAGCGGAATGACTTTGTAGAACACTACATTGTCCCGTTTGCTGTGCTCGTAACCCAGTTCCTTCATGGCGAAACCCACATGGATCTTCGTGCTGTGATTAACCTTTACCGACGGATACTGCCTGCGGATCAACTCCAGCATCTGCGTGCTGTTCATCGTCTTCACCTTCTCGCCGTCCTTGGGTTTGCGGAAGCAGGCAGTAATGATCTCTGCCAAGTCCTGCTGGCCCATAAACTCCTGGTTCAGCTCCTGAATGCGGGCCACCTCGTCGTTGTTGAACCAATAGGGCGCACCCTGTTCCATCACCTCGTACACCAGCTGAGCGTACAACTGCTCGTAGTCGATGTCGCCAGAGTTGTCGATGAGCAGCCCGTCAGGAATCCTCACGCAGATGTAGCGTCGGCTGCCCGTCGCATCCGACAGTGGACGAGGATTGTTCGTCGTTGCCGTAAACGAGGCGTAACGGGGACGGTCGGTTTGCGCATCACCGTAGATCTTGCGTCCGTTCACCTTGTTCTTCGACAGCAGCTGCTTCAGCGCCGACTGCTGGCTGGGACGGATGGCCTCCAGCTCGTCCAAGTTGACCAGCAGGTTGTTCGTCAGCGCCATCTCCTTGTCGAACTTGTTCGACAGGTTCAGATGGTCCAAGTAGTACTGACGCAACTGCTGAGGCAACAGCCGGCGGAGGAAGGTGGTCTTTCCGCAACCCTGGGCACCAATCAGCGTAGGCACGCACTCGTTGCCGTGCAGCGTGTCCAGCTGCAGCCAATGGGCCACCGCCGCTCGCAACCATATACTAAGGTACGCGAGCTGTTCGGAACTGATGCCCGGAATGCGGCTGAACAGCTGGGCCACGTGGTTCTGGCCGTCCCACTGGGGTAGGCGCGTCAGGTAGTCCTTGATGGGGTCGAAGGCCGGAACTTCTTCGGAGTTGATGTACTCCTCGATGTCCGTCCTGGGACTCTTCCCCTCGCAGATGTCCTCGCGCTTGGCCTTCAGCACCATGCTGTTCAGCGCCAGCTCCGTCAGCGGACGGAACACGGGTTCCGCCCCTTCTGCAGGTAATTTTTCGGCAAATTCCACTTTCCCACTCAACACATTCCTGCGGAACAGGTAGTGGTCGTTCAGGAACTGCTCTGCCGCAAGCAGTCCTTCCAGCGAAGCGTTCATAGCTTCTCCATTCACAAGTAATTTCTCACTCATAATCGCTTTCAAGATTTCTAATAGTTAGTAAACTAGTTAAATAGGCCTTGGTGTGTTCTTCGCCTATATGCACCCAACGCTCGATGCACGTTGCAAAGGTACGAAATAATTCTTGCGCTCAAAAGAAATTTCCCTAAATTCCGTCTAAATAAATGTTAATTT
>Ga0310694_10003725_pt1 | contig 14924 bp, 12 predicted proteins | sample 174DNAGHGhighgp2_FD_203884 | JGI IMG/M metagenome (GOLD analysis project Ga0310694, IMG submission 203884) | Sheep rumen microbial communities from Palmerston North, Manawatu-Wanganui, New Zealand - 1742 DNA GHGhigh gp2 (v2) (version 2) | ecosystem: Host-associated > Mammals > Digestive system... | reverse complement strand
TTTTAGTGCGAAAATTTAATGAGGTCGCGGCGGGTTCGCCGTGGCGTTAGAGGTATAAAATAATGGCTAAGTACAATCCGCAAGAGATCGAAACCAAGTGGCAAGCCTACTGGGAAGAACATCAGACGTTTAAGACTGGCGAAGACAAGTCCAAGCCGAAGTATTACTGCTTGGATATGTTCCCGTACCCGAGTGGTGCAGGCCTCCATGTGGGCCACCCGGAAGGCTACACTGCAACGGATATCATTTGCCGCTACAAGCGCAGCCGCGGTTTCAATGTGCTCCACCCGATGGGTTGGGACGCATTTGGCCTCCCCGCTGAACAGTACGCTATTCAGACCGGTACGCACCCGGCCATTACGACCAAGAAGAACTGCGACAATTTCCGCCGTCAGATCAAACGCCTCGGTCTCTCTTACGACTGGAACAAGGAAGTCAACACCACCGACCCGAAGTATTACAAGTGGACTCAGTGGATTTTCAAGCGCCTTTATGGCACCTGGTTCGATGAAGACCAGCAGAAGGGCCGTCCCATCGAAGAACTTCCGATTCCTGCCGACGTGGAAGCCAAGGGTGCTGCCGAAGTCCGCAAGTACAAGGACTCTAAGCGCCTCGCTTACTACGCCGACGCTCAGGTGTGGTGGTGCAAGCACTGCAAGATTGTTTGCGCGAACGAAGAAGTCTTGAACGACGGCTCTCACGAAAAGTGCGGCACCAAGGAAGTAGAACGCCGTAACCTCAAGCAGTGGCTCATGCGCATTCCGCTGTATGGCGACCGCCTGCTGAAGGGCCTCGACAAGCTCGACTGGCCGCAGGGCGTGAAGGACATGCAGAAGAACTGGATCGGCAAGAGCTACGGTGCCGAAGTGGATTTCCCGATTGCCGACGCTAACGGCAAGCCGACTGAAAAGAAACTCCGCGTTTACACGACCCGTTGCGATACGCTGTTCGGTGCTACCTACATGGTTGTCGCTCCGGAACACACGATGGTCCCGGAACTCACGACTGCCGAACAGAAGGCCGCCGTGGAAGAATACGTGCATGCCGCCGCTCTCAAGAGCGACCTCGACCGTACGGAACTCGCCAAGGAAAAGACCGGTGTGTTTACCGGTAGCTACGCCGTGAACCCGCTTACCGGCACGAAGATTCCTGTGTGGGTCGCTGACTACGTTCTGACCGGTTACGGCACCGGCGCTATCATGGCCGTGCCCGCTCACGATACCCGCGACTTCGATTTCGCGAAAAAGTTTAACCTGCCCGTCATCTGCATTATGGAACCGGATGCAAGTTGCCCCGAAGATGTTCGCCCGAAGGTTCTCGCTGGCGAAGCTTGCTGGGCTGCCGACGGCACCTACATCAATAGCGAAAATGCAACGCTCTGCTTGAACGGTCTCAACAAGAAGCAGGGTATCGCTAAGGTGATCGAATGGCTTGAAGCCAACAAGATTGGTAAGGCCACCGTGAACTACAAGCTCCGCGACTGGCTCTTCAGCCGCCAGCGCTACTGGGGCGAACCGTTCCCGATTATCCACTGGGAAGACGGTGAAATCTCTACCGTCGATGACGCCGAACTGCCGGTGCTCTTGCCGGAACTCAAGGACTACAAGCCGGGTGACGGCGGACAGTCTCCGCTCGCCAACGCCACCGAATGGCTCCAGGTGACTGACAAGAACGGCCGCAAGGGTATCCGCGAAACGAACACCATGCCGCAGTGGGCTGGCTCTTGCTGGTATTACCTGCGCTATATCGACGCTTGCAACGGCGACGCATTTGTTGCAAAGGAACTTGAAAAGTACTGGATGCCTGTGGACCTCTATGTGGGCGGTGCCGAACACGCCGTGCTCCACTTGCTCTACAGCCGTTTCTGGCACAAGGTTTTGTTCGATCTCGGCCTCGTCTCTACCGACGAACCGTTCCAGAAGCTCTTTAACCAGGGCATGATTCTTGCCTTCGCGTACGAAGATGCCGCGGGCTCCAAGGTCCCGACCGACGAAGTCGAAGAAAAGAATGGCAAGTTCTTCAAGAAGGGAACCGACATCGAGCTCAAGCAGATTGTGGCGAAGATGAGTAAGTCCCTCAAGAACGTCGTGAACCCCGATGACGTCGTGCGCGACTACGGTGCCGATAGCCTTCGTTTGTACGAAATGTTCATGGGCCCGCTGGATGCCGTGAAGCCGTGGCAGACCAAGGGCATCGAAGGCATGAACCGCTTCCTCGGCCGCGCCTGGCGTTCCGTGGTGGGCGATTCTGACGAAGCCCCGGTGTTCGTTGACGAAACCGCACCGGAAGCTATCGAGAAGGTGATGCACCAGACCGTCATCAAGGTCACGAGCGACATCGAGAACATGAGCTTCAACACCGCGATTAGCCAGCTGATGATCTTCAACAACGAAATGATGAAGATGGACAAGCGCTACCGCGAACCGTGCGAAACGTTCGTCAAATTGCTGCACCCGTTTGCCCCGCACATTGCCGAAGAAATGTGGAGCATCCTCGGTCACAACGAATCGCTCACGAACGTCGCCTGGCCGGAAGCCGACCACTCCAAGGCCGTAGAAAACACCGTCGAGGTCGTGTTCCAGGTGAACGGCAAGGTCCGCGCCAAGGCCTCTGTCGCGAAGGACATGGACAAGGCCGCCCTCGAAAAGCTCGCCATGGACAACGACCGCGTCAAGGAATTTACCAAAGGCATGCAGGTTGTCAAGTCGATTGTTGTGCCGGGTAAGTTGGTCAACATCGTCGTCAAGCCGGCATAAAAATGAGCCTGCCCCGGACTTGTTCCGGGGTGAAGTCCATCGTGGTTCCCGGCAAGCTCGTCAATATTGTGGTGAAATAGTTGTTGGGAGGGGGAGGCGTCCCCCTCGCTTCAGCCCCGACCCCACCCTTATAATCACGCCCACTCATTGTGTGGGCGTCTTTTATATAACCCGCCCTGGTCGGGTCTTCCGCTACCCCTTCTAACGGGCGCTCAGTTGCCGCGCCCGTAACGCCCGGGCTTGTTTTTTATGTATATTACGGACAAATAGAATTACCGATACCTGTATAGCTAAATCCGGAAAACGAATGATGACAAGAGACCAAGAACTTACAGAACTTCTAGATTCCTGCATAAGAACTTATGCTGTAGAAAATCGATTCTTGGAATTTAAGAGTAATCATGTGAGTCCGGAAGATTTGGGAAAGTATATTTCGGCTCTTTCCAACGGTGCTTGCCTAGAGCAAAAGGAGTATGGTTATCTCTTCTTTGGTGTTAATGACCATTCTCATGAAGTGGTTGGAACATCGTTTGATATTTCAATTGCGAAAAAGGGAAATCAGGATCTTGAACTTTTTCTTCGAGTGAATGTCACTCCGAAAATAAATTTTCAGGTAGAACGTTTTTTCTACAAGGGAAACAAAAATTGTCCCATATCTGTTTTTATTATCCCTGCGGCATCTGAACAGCCGACTTGTTTTCAGAATATTCCCTATATCAGAGTAAATAGTTCGACAACTAACTTGCGTGACTATCATGACTGGATGCGGACCATTTACAATTCTAGGACGGATTGGAGCAAGGAAATAATTTCCGAAGCAAGTTTAAGCGATCTTGATTCTGATGCAATTAAAAAGGCACGCCTTGGCTTTACTGAGCGGTATCCCGACAAAAAGGAATACATTGATTCTTTAGATGACTCCGCGTTTTTGGACAAGGCGAAAATAACCATTGGCGGTAAAATTACGAGAACTGCCTTGTTATTGTTGGGCAAGGAGGAGTCCTCCCATTATCTGAATTATATCTCCCAAATAGTTTGGCGGTTGAATTCTGGCGATGAACAGGCCGGTGATATTTTTTCTATTCCATTTCTTCTCTCGACCGACCGAGTCTTGGCGAAAATTCGTAATTACAGATTTAAAATTTATCCGAGCAACAGCTTGATTCCTGCCGAAGTATGGAAATATGATACCAAGACGATATTGGAAGCTTTGCATAATTGTATAGCCCATCAGGACTACAGTGCGAATTCGAGAATTGTCGTTACAGAGGAAAAAGATAGCCTTTGCTTTGAAAATGCGGGTTCTTTCTTTGAAGGGAGTTTTGAAGATTATATTCGTGGGCAACGGACTCCCGCTCGTTACAGGAATCCCTTCCTTGTTCAGGCAATGGTTAATTTGAAGATGATAGACACACAGGGCTACGGCATCCATTCGATGTTCCTTAGCCAACGTAATCGCTGTTTGCCCATGCCCGATTATGAGAGCACGAAGGAAAAAGTTGTGCTACGTATTCCGGGAACTGTCATCGACGAAGACTATAGCAAGATGCTCTTAGAGAACACCTCCATCGGCTTGGACGAGGCTGTATTGCTCGATGCTCTTCAAAAGAAGAAACCGTTGTCTGTGGAAGCGGTAAAGCTGTTGAAAAAAGAGGGACTTGTCGAAGGTCGTGGGAAAAATATTTTCATTTCGAAATATGTAGCCTTGGCGACTAATCAAGAAATGGAACATTCGCAGGCGAAAGGGCTCAGCAATACTAATTATCGGAATATTATTCTGGATTACTTGAAGGATTACGGTGAACTGAGCAAGCGAAAGGTCCTGGAAATGCTGGATCCGCATCTTCCAAAGAATTTGGATGATAAGCAAAAGAAGTATAAAGTTGAAAATTTGTTGGCGGCAATGCGTAGGGATGGGATAGTTGTTTGCCAAAAAAGTAAGTGGTCCTTGAAGAAATAGTTCTGTTTGGTCTCGTAAATTTCGCTCGTTTTACGAGACTATTACGAGCTTTTTACGAGATTTTAAGACCGAAAATGGCGAAATTTGCGTAAAAACGACATTTTGTCTCGTAATTACTGAACAATAATGTGCCAAATTCCATCGGAAAAGTAATCAACATCCACAAAAAAGCGAGGAACTTCCTCGCCAGAGATGGACCTGGGTCTTTCGACCAGCCCGATGTAAAATCATCGTATAATGCGCTACGAACGGCAAAAAAGTCATTTCGTAGCGGATTATCTCGATGTCTTGAATATAGATTATTTTTCTGCAAAATGGAGAAAAGTCTGCAAAATGTTGCTGAAAAGGTGGTGCGATATAGCCCTTTTTGACAACATTTTTGGCGGGAATGCCAAAAAGAGGGGAGAAATCCGATGGGGGTTCTCCCCGAAAAGGGCAAAAAATCCTAGAACAAAGAGGGATGCGGTTTGCTTTATCCTATTGCATGAGAGTGCAAACAAAAGTATATTTGTATCAACAGGACTCCTCGCTCCTCTCGCAGAAGTGGCCCAGAGGGGACATTGCGATTTTAGAGTCCCTGGTTGGTGAAGGTCGGCTTCGTGCCGTGCGTTTCTTTGGAAACCTAGCCGCTGTCGGGACTCTTTTTTTAATAGCAAAAAATTGATTTTGATGCGGAAAAACGCCGTTCCTATCGTAAATCTATCGCAAGGCAAAAGTGTCAGACCTTGATAAAAAAGTAACAGAGTCCGGTGAAAAAGTAACAGAGCTTGATGAAAAAAGTAATAGAGCTGGACGGAAAAGTAATAGAGTTTCTTTGACGGCCAAGCAAAGAAAAGTATTAGACTTCTGCGATGAAATGCCTTGCACAACGCAAGAAATATTGGAGATGGTTGGTGTGAAATATCAGACTAAAACTGTTCACCAATATACAACCAAATTGGTTATGATGGGTATGCTTCGCCCTACTACCACAGTTTCCCATGATCCGAATCGTAAGTATATTACCACGCACGGCGAACAGGAAGATTAGTGGCTTCCTGAAAAAAAACGGGGAACTACCTTTTTAATTTTTAAGCATCTTGCTGAAATTTAAGAGGCATTTTAAGAGAAAAATGCTGAAATCTGTGCAGAAACGGCTTTATTATCTCTTAAATTATTACTTGACACTCGTTTTTTTAAGAGGCTTGATGCGTTGTGCTGTTCTAATATTGCTGAATAGGGTCGAAAATCCTAGAACAATGAGGGATGCCGTCTGCGGCCCCCTATTGCATTCGAAAACAAACGAAAGTATATTTGTATCAGCAGGATCCCTCGCACCTCTCACAGATGCGTCCCAGAGGGAACATTGTAATTTTAGAGTCCTTGGTAGGTGAAGGCCGGCTTCGTGCCGTGCGTTTCGTTGGAAACCTAGCCGCTGATGGGACTCTTTTTTGTTTTGCCTGACGGCTTGTTTTTATTCTTTGGAATGGTGGAATATTGGCCAAATGTTGCTAAAAAGGTAGTGTAATACAGCCCTTTTTGATAACATTTTTGATAAAAATGGCTGAAAAGCTCCTTTTTTACCCTCCGCAGAACGCAAGCGACGCCACAATCCCCACGACAATCAGGAACGGCAGCACTTTCAACAGCAAGGTGATGGCGCAGGCGTCCCCTGCGTCGCCAGCCCCGAAAAGGGCCAAAATTCCCAAAACTATAAGGAATGTCGTCAGCATAGAACCTCGCCCCCATAAATATACATACTGCAAGTGTCAGATTATGACAATCGGCTGTTTTGACGCATTTGGGGCACTTTTTCGAGTATGGAGGGGGAAGTCTCCCCCCTGGCTCCTGTTTCGACAGGCCGAGAATCGCGGAAAAGGTTGGTGAGCCTGTCGAACCATCCACGCACCCCCACTGCGGGGCTCAGGCGCCGCCCCGCAACGCCTGGCTTTGCTCGTATGCCCGCCTAGATGCAGGCAAAAATGCTGCTTTTTCGCAAAAAGACACCTTTTGACAGCGGAATAATCTATATTTCCCATTGACATAGCCCTTTGCCGTTTGGCGTTGGGCGACCGGTTTTAGAGTTTTCGACTCTTATTCTTGTTGCGGAAAAACGACCAAAATTTTCAACACTCAGGAATAAGTCGAACGCTCACGTCCCGTATGGGGCGTGGGTCGTTTGTGCTTATTGAGTGTTATGGTTTCTTGGTCGTTACCACCGCAACAGTAAGCCGACGGCACCACGCCTTTTTGTTTCCCATAACATTTTGGTAAAGCCTTCGCTAGAATAGATGCGAAACTCGCAGTTGTTCAATAGCGGAGTTTTTTGATGCCTATAGGCACTTTTAACATAAATAATCGGCGTTACCTAGGTAACAAATTTAAGCTACTAGATTTTATTGAAAAAGTTGTTGCTGATTTTTGTCAGAATGTAAATGTCGTTGCTGATTTATTTGCGGGCACAGGTGCTGTTGCCTACGGGTTTGCTAAAAATAAAACTGTAATAACCAATGATATTTTATACAGCAATTTTATTTGCAATTATGCATGGCTATCTCCAGAGAGGTATAGAAAGGATGTCGTTTCTCAAATAATTACAGATTATAATAATGCTGTTGTTCGAGCATCAAATTATATGTCTCGTAATTTTGCAGACACATACTTTTCAAAAAAAGATTGTCGGAAAATTGGATTCATTCGCGAAGATATAGAACGAAAATTTAGGACTGGTGAAATCAATTTTAAAGAAAAAGCCATTCTTGTAATGACCTTGATTTATGCAATGGATCGAATTGCGAAAACGTGTGGTCACTACGATGCGTATAGACGAAATGTTGAGTTCGATGAAAATCTTGAGCTGAAGATTCCTTGCTTGCCAGGAGATGTCCATGGCCATAATCAATGTTTCAACGAAGACATTAATAAACTTGTTCGTCAGATAAATAGCGACTTGTTATATCTAGATCCCCCATATAATTCAAGACAATATTGCGACGCATATCATCTACTTGAAAATGTGGCTAGATGGCAAAAGCCTAAACTGGATGGCGTTGCAAAGAAAATGGATCGTTCAAACTTAAAAAGTGATTATTGCACAAGAAAAGCAGCAACAGCTTTTGAAGATTTGGTGCTAAATGCAAATACTCGTTACATACTCCTCTCATACAACAATATGAAGGAAAAGGGTAATGACCGTTCGAATGCGAGAATTAGCGATGACGATATAGTGCGGATATTACAAAAGAAGGGTGATGTCCAGATCTTTGAACACGATTACAAGGCTTTTTCAACGGGAAAATCTGATATACAAGATAATAAAGAACGGCTATTTCTCTGTACTTGCGTATGAATGAATTGCTTTTGAAATCTCCGTTGAATTATACTGGTGGAAAGTATAAACTACTGCCGCAGATTTTACCGCTTTTCCCTAAAGATGTCAATACATTCGTTGATTTGTTCTGTGGGGGAGGCAATATTGGAATAAATGCTGAATGCAATAAAGTTCTGTTTAATGATTCCGCCGAATGTGTAATAAAGTTATTTGAATCTTGGAAAGAATCTTCTTCCCAATCAATAGTGAAATCTATTGCAAAACTAATAAGAAAATTCAAACTTTCAGAAACAAGTAAATATGGTTATGAGTTCTATGGCTGCACTAGTTCTTCTGGCTTAGCTGATTATAACCGTGAACCATATGCAGAATTGAAAAGGGAATTGAACAAACGTCGGAAACAGAAAGTTTATACGACATATTTATTTGTTGCCATTGTCTATGCCTTTAATAATCAGATTCGATTCAACTCTAAGGGGGAGTTTAATTTACCAGTAGGAAAAAGAGACTTTAATAATATTGAACTCAAGAAATTGTTGGATTTTGTTGAAAAACTCCATCTGATAGATTGTGACTTCTCATCAACAGATTTTAGAGATTTTGATTATTCGCGGTTGACGGAACATGATTTTGTTTATGTGGATCCACCATATCTTATTACGAAAGCTTCGTATAATGAAAAAAAATGTTGGACATCCGATGAAGAAGTGGCCCTTTTAGAAATTCTTGATAATTTGACACAAAGAGGGATAAAATTTGCGTTATCAAATGTTTTGGAAGCTAAAGGACTGAAGAATGATATTTTGATATCTTGGGTACAATCTCGGCCAAATTATATCTGTCACCATTTGAAAAATTCCTATTCAAATTCAAATTATCATAGGAAAGAAAAAGATTCTTTTACCGATGAAGTTTTGATCATAAATTATTAGAGGTAGCTATGGAAGTTGGTGAAAAACAAATTTTCAATTTGTGGGATACAAATGGTAGACGTGGGGATGTTCTAAATGCTCTTCAAATTTATCTTGGAATTTTAAAAGATCTTGATGAGATATTTTGGGGAGAACCATGGGCTTCATATCCAACTAGTTTACGGCAATATGCTTTCTATAAGAAATCTGTAGAATCTTCTCCAGATGTTTTCAAAGACCACCCTAAATTAGATGAATTTGAAAAGTATATAACTCCAGTTCGCGATGAGTTTGTGAATAGGAAATGGGATAGAAAGCGTAATGAAAAACTGGGTAAAATTCTTGATGAAGGTATCGAGGCTCGAGCAAGGCATCATACCTCAAATTTAGTCAAATTAGGTTTTGTTGATGAAAAAAGAAATATTACTTTGGCCGGTTATGATCTTATCAAGGCTTCGTTAAATCGGGATGCTTTGGAAAATCTTTTACCAATATCAGATATAAATGTTGTATTGCTTCGACAATTGATGAAATTACGTGTATATAGTAAGCCGAATGAGCAGGGCTATAGGCAATATTACTCGCCATTTTTTATGTCGCTTTATCTGTTGCTGTATAATAAGACTATTGATAAGGAATCCTTTAGGAATATTGTTCAAGGGGCGTCACCGTATTGGAATGATTCAAAGAACCCTAAAGAAGTGTTGGCAAAATGTAATGATATGAAGTTGTTTGTTTATAAAAACGAACAAGTGCCGAAGGATTTTTTGATTGATGGCCAAATAGATGGGGAAACTTTTTTCAAGTATATAAAAAATCGAAAATCTACGGCAGCTGTGCCAGTATATTTTGAATTTTATAAGTCTTTATACAATTTTGTGAAAAATAGGAATGCGGAAAACTACCGTATATTACGAAGCGTTATTATTGGAAAGGGTTGGGAAAAACTTCGTAAAGCGTTTGGCTACGGCGAAGCTATTTTTGATGTGGGTAATAAAACAAGATTGTACGAATATGAAGAGTTTTGCTTGAAGAATGATTTGTCGAAATTCGTTCAAGGAAATTTCAATGAAGCTTTTTATAGGGCTTATAGTGCTTCAAAATATATTGACCAAGCGAAAGAATACTCTGATACAACTGTAAGACTTCTTGGGGCCACAAAATTATTCAAATTCGGTAAAGCTCTCCCTGAACTAAATTACAAAGAAGTATTTCAAGATTTCTTAACGCAAGGCCAGCTGGAATCAATGATTTTTGGAATTGTTGATAAAGATGATTTTGAAATAAATGAAAAACAATTTGGACAAAATGTATCTTGCCTTGAAATCTTGAATATTGAAGAGGATTCCTTTAAACAAGCCACTACAAATGTGTCTAAAGAAGAATTGAAAGAAAGAAATCAAGTGGAGTTAGAACGGCATATAGAGGAAAAATATCCAAGAGAAAAAACACTTGAAATTCTTCGAATGTTTTCGGATAGAAAAAATGATTCTGAAATCAAAAAAGCTGTTAATGATGAAGCTCCTGTTCCGACGATTTATGAGTATATAGTCGCTATTGCTTGGTACTATATATCAGGAAAAACAATATCCATTTATGATAGTTTGAATTTGACGTTAAACGGGGATATGGAACCTGTTATACATGCCTCAGGTGGTGCTGGAGATATTGTGGTTGATTATCCAGAACATGTTGTGATGCTAGAGGTGACTTTGATGAATGCTTCTTCTCAGAAACGTGGTGAGTGGGAGCCCGTGCTTAGGCATTCTATAAATTTAAATGCTGAAACAGAACAAAAAACCGTTATTACGCTATTTATTGCAGATACTTTGGATTACAATACTATCAATATTTGGAGGGCGGTATCAATGGTTCCTCTTCAAGCCAGCAATAGTGACAAAATTGCGGAAAATGTGACTGTGGCGGCCTTTAGAAATGATGAATTGTGTGATTTTTTAGAGAAAGACATCCGAGATACCGATATCATAAGTGCTGTTGAGAAATCATTTGCTTCTGTCAAGTCTGATTTTGATACTGAATGGCGAGGAAATTTGCTGTGCGATATCCGAAAAGAGTATTATGCTTAAATTGAGTGCTTTACATTATGGACCTCAAAACAGCACTTCCTTTCATCCTTGATTACTACGACCGCGAAGTCTCGCAGATGATTAGCAAGAAGTACGGATTCCCGATTATGGATGCGTACAAGAAGTTCATGTTCTCGAAGACATACGAAATGTTGTGCAATCCTGAACTTCAGATGCGGGACTTTAGCTGCTTCGGAATTTTCGATATGTGGGAAGCGGAACAAAAGACTGGCGACCCGCGTGATTCCATTTACATTCGGAGATGCTGATGGCGAAGGAAATGGAATTTTTCAGTTTCTTGATGGAACAGTATGCCGCCTATAAAGGAACTACCGCGAACAAAATCCTCGCTCGGCTTGAAGAGAAAAAACTGACAGATTTTGTTTACGGCATGTATGAGCGATACCATACCGAAGCGTTGGAAAATGCTTTTGAAGATATGGATCGGTTGCTTCAAGAAAAATAAATCTTCTTCCCACATTTGCGTCAAATATAGTCCGACCCACGCTAGTGAGCGAATTCAAGCTATGGCGTGAACCGTTTCAAAAATGCCATGGAAGAAGCTCGGAATGCGCAAAAATGTAGACAGATGGTGTCGTAATATGATAATCTGGGCTCTGGAACAAAAGTTTGGCCTTTTCTGATTGTTTTTAGGAATATACCTGAAATCTTATACGGGGTGTATTTTTGTGTGAGCCGGATGACGCGGTACAGGCCTTTAACTATATTTTCCCCGCTGATTTTTACAAAACAGAAACCCAAAAGAATGGATTGAATCCAATATGAACGAAACACAGACCAATGCACCCGAAGCTCAGGAAGTGGCTCCCGCCGCAGCCCCGGCCCAGGATGTGCAGCAGCCGGCTCTCGTTGCACCGCAACCTGAAGCAAAGGTGAAGGGCAAGTTCGACGAACAGCTCGGACTCATGCTCCCCTCCGATGCCGCCCAGGTTCAGGCGCAGCTTTCTATGCCGGGTATGAATGACGACATGGTTTACAAGATCGTGGAAAACCACGCTGGTAACCATTCGGTTCTCTATAAGACCTACGATCAGGCAGTTCTTGCACGCGACGTTCGCGATTCTATCGAAAACGCCGGCGGCCACAAGGTGTTGCCCATCGCCAAGGCCAAGCTGGGCTCGACCTACTGCAAGGGCGAATTTTCGACCGAACAGGGCTGTAAGGGCGACTCCGACACCTTCGGTATCGGCTCCCTGATCGAATTCCAGGCAACCGGTCTTATCGTGGTGATGGTGGTTATCGTGGGCCTCACGGTGCTCTGCTACCTCACGAACTTCATCATGGCCAAGCTCGGCCTCAACAAGGACAAGGCACCGGCACCTGCAGTTAAGGCTGCCCCGGCCGCCGCTCCCGCCGCTGCAGCACCCAAGACTATCGGTCCTGCCCACTGCGACTGGGATCCGAACGCAAAGAGCGTTCATCCGGGCTTCACCAACAAGCAGCTCCAGGCTTTCCTCGGCATTGCCGCCGTGGCAGCCCTCGAAGAACACCCGGGCATGAGCAACGACCAGTTCCTCGCCCTCGTGACCGCAGCGGCGACCCAGGCTATCGGTCAGCCCTGCCGCGTGACTGCTTACAGAAACATCAACTCTCCTGCTTGGACGATCGTCAAGTAAGGTAAACTTTTAAAACTCAACAGGCTTTTAAGCCAGGAAATATCAAAATGAAGAAAACCGTCCGTATCAGTTTCGAAGGCAAGACCTACGATGTCGAAGTAGAAGTTCTTGATTCCAATGCCGCCGTTGCCGCCGCTCCTGCTGCAGCTCCCGCTGCCGCTCCGGCTCCTGCCGCCGCTCCTGCTGTTGCCGGTGGTACCGAAGTCAAGAGCCCGCTCGCTGGCTCCGTGTTCAAACTGAAGGTCAAGGTCGGCGACACCGTTGCTGCCAACCAGGAAGTGGCTATCATCGAAGCTCTCAAGATGGAAAACCCGGTCGTCGCTCCGTGCGCCGGCACCGTGAACTCCATTGCCGTCAAGGAAACCGACACTGTCGTCGACGGCCAGACTCTCATGACCATCGCCTAAGAGGTACAGATAAATGAGTTCTCTTTTAAATTCGGTCGTTGAGTTCGCAGGCGACACCGGATTCGCATACGTCACCCCTTCGATGATCGTGATGTGGATCGTGAGTTTCGTCCTGATGTACTTGGCGATTGTCAAAAAGTACGAGCCGCTGCTGCTCTTGCCGATTTCGCTCGGTGCACTGGCGGTGAACATCCCGAGTGCGGGATTCTACGATGGTGGCTGGAGCATCGAAGGTATGTTTACCCCGACTGCCGGTCTCTATTACTACATCAGCCAGGGTATCCACCTGGAACTCTTCCCGCCCATCATCTTCTTGGGCGTGGGTGCCATGACGGACTTCGGACCGCTTATCGCTAACCCGCGTACACTGCTTCTTGGCGGTGGCGCTCAGTTCGGCGTGTTTGCGACCATGTTCTGCGCCGTGGCTTTCGGTGGCTTTACTCTCGGTGAAGCAGCCTCTATCGGTATCATCGGCGGCGCTGACGGTCCGACCTCCATCTTTACTGCAAACAAACTAGCAAAGCACCTCATCGGACCTATCGCCGTGGCAGCTTACACTTATATGGCTCTCGTTCCGCTGATCCAGCCGCCTATTATGCGCCTCATGACCAACGACAAGGAACGCAAGATCCGTATGAAGGCTCTGCGCAAGGTGTCCAAGGCCGAACGCATCGTGTTTGCCGTGATGGTGATGATTGTGTGCATCCTCGTGGTGCCCGATGCTTCTGCTCTTATCATCATGCTCATGCTTGGTAACATCTTCAAGGAAGCCGGCGTTGTCGAACGCCTGGTGAAGACCTCTTCCAATGAACTCATGAACATCGTGACTATCTTCCTCGGTACTTCCGTGGGTCTCACGATGTCTGCCGACATCTTCCTCCGTCCGCAGACCCTCATGATTATCGCTATGGGTGTGGTTGCCTTCGGTTTCTCGACCGCTGCAGGCCTCTTCCTTGCCAAGATCATGAATAAGTGCACTCCCAACAACCCTGTGAACCCGCTCATCGGTTCTGCTGGCGTGTCCGCCGTGCCGATGGCTGCCCGTGTTTCTCAGGTGGAAGGTGCCAAGTATGACCCGCAGAACTTCTTGCTGATGCACGCCATGGGCCCGAACGTGGCTGGCGTGATCGGTACTGCAGTTTGCGCCGGTTACATGATTAGTAGGCTCTCGTAAGAGCGCGACAAAAGCAAATCAAGGGAAACCCTCGGCAGTGCGCCGGGGGTTCCTTTTTTATTAAATTTGTTCTAAAGACAGTTTGCTAGAAACTGTTTGTTTTAGGAGGATCTATGAAAAAGTTCTTGTTCGCGTTGCCGCTTGCAATTGGTTTGTGCCTTTCTGCCTGTAGCGAAAGTTCGAGTACGGCGGCGGAAGATTCGGAAGGCGGCTCGGGAGGCTCCTCGGTGAATGGGGGCAAGCTGGTTGCCGGGGCGTCTACCATGGTGGACCCGCGTGACGAGCAGGTCTATACCGTCAAGAAAATCGGCGATTTGACCTGGTTTGTGGAACCGCTGCGTTTTGTCGATTCCGTTACCTACAGCTCGATGGCGGGCTATACGGAATGCGATGTGGATAGCGTGAGCGGTAAGGTGCTGGGCTGCGGTTATAGCTGGAAGGCTGCGCTGGAAGGGCGTGAGTATCCTGATGATACCTTGGAATTGGGTATTTGTCCGCCGGGTTGGCACGTCCCCAACATGAGCGAGTTCAAAGAACTGAAATCTTCGCTGAGTCAATCTTGCGATACGGCTGGAAAATGCCTGAAGGAAAAGCAGGGCTGGGAACCGGGGGCGTTCTGGACGTCGACCCCTTCTCGCGGGGTTAGCCTCACGACACCGACCGGTGGAACGCGAATCGAAAG
>Ga0310694_10003724_pt1 | contig 14925 bp, 10 predicted proteins | sample 174DNAGHGhighgp2_FD_203884 | JGI IMG/M metagenome (GOLD analysis project Ga0310694, IMG submission 203884) | Sheep rumen microbial communities from Palmerston North, Manawatu-Wanganui, New Zealand - 1742 DNA GHGhigh gp2 (v2) (version 2) | ecosystem: Host-associated > Mammals > Digestive system... | reverse complement strand
ACCAGCTCGGACGGGCTGTAATGGTTGGAGATGGTCTTGTCCTGCAGGCGCTCCCTGACAAACTCGATGAGCTTGGTCTTGAGCCGGGTCTTCACGCTCCAGACTTCCTTGTCGGACACCCCGTAGATGCCCTCGAAGCAACTCTTGTCGTAGTGATGCGTGGCAAACTGAGGGCCGAACACCTTGGCGTGCACCGGCTTCCACTCGGGCGCGCACCAGGTGGGATAATGGACGCCGTTGGTGACATAGCTCACAAACAGTTCCTCCGGCAGATAGCCCGGATACATGTGGGCGAAGATGTTCTGCGACACCTTGCCGTGCAGCATGGACACGCCGTTCACATTCTGCGAAATATTGGCGGCCAGGTTGCTCATGGAGAATTTCTCGCCCGGGTCCGTGGGATTGTCCTTGCCCAGCGACATCAGCGTCTCCCAGTCCACTTTCAGGCGCTCGGGATAATGGCCGATATACTGGCGCAGCAGGCCTTCGTCAAAGGCGTCGTGCCCGGCGGGCACCGGCGTGTGCGTGGTGAACAGCGAGCTGGCGCGCACCACCTCGAGGGCTTCGGAGAAGTCGAGGTTGTCCTGCTCGATGTACTCGCGGAGACGCTCCATGCCGATAAAGGCGGCGTGTCCCTCGTTGCAATGATACACCTGCGGGTCCAGACCCAGCTTGCGCAGGGCGCGGATACCGCCCACACCCAGCAGGAGCTCCTGCTTGAGGCGGTTCTCCCAGTTGCCGCCATACAGGTGATACGTCACCTCGCGGTCCTCGGGGATATTGGCCTCGTAGTCCGTATCCATCAGGTAAAGGTCCGTCCGGCCCACTTCCACCTTCCACAGGCGTGCGGTGAGGTTACGGCCGGGGAAAGCCACGGATGTGGTGACCCAGTTGCCGTCCTTGTCCAGCACCGGCACGGCGGGAATCTTGGTGAAATCCTGGGCGTCGTAGCCGGCCACCTGATAACCCTGTGCACTGAGCACCTGGTTGAAATAACCGTAACGGTACAGGAGACCCACGGCCACCAGGTTCACGTTCATGTCGGACGTTTCCTTGAGGTAGTCGCCGGCCAGAATGCCCAGGCCGCCGGAATAAATCTTCAGGGATGTATCCAGGCCGTACTCCATGCAGAAATATGCGATGGAAGGGTCTTTACGCTGGGCCTTGGCGGCCATATAAGTATCGAATTCGTCCAGGACGCTCTTCATGCGGGCAAGGAAGTCCATGTCCTCGGAAAGCTGCTGGAAGCGCTTGATACTCACGGTATCCAGCACCGCCAGCGGGTTGTGGCCGCTCTTGTGCCACGCCTCGGGGTCGATGGAGCGGAAAAGGTCCTTGGCGCTCTCGTTCCAGCACCACCAGAGGTTTCTTGACAGTTTCTCAAGCCGGGACAGTTTCTCCGGGAGGTGACGGGTCACCAGGATGCTGCGCCAGCTGGGATTGGTTACGTCTGCTTTAAAATACTGCATTGTCTTCTTCTTGGATTGATAAGAATCACTACTCTCCTGCACTTTGGCAAGAGCGATGGAATACGCCTCCTTGTAATATTGAATCTGATGGTCCCACAGGGCGATCTGTGCAACCTCCCGGGCATTCTCCCGGTACTTCTTGCGGGTTTGTCTGTCCACGCCGGCCAGCTCGCGGATGCGGGCCGCCGTACCTGCCACCACTTCGTCGTAATTGTCGTCGTCGCGGTCCAGGACGGTGATGCCGGGATGGGCTTTCTTGTAATGGTCCTTTACCCACAGGCCGAACCCGGCCAGCGTGGTGGTGAGGGTGGGAATCCGGAAGGCCAGCGCCTCCAGCGGCGTATAGCCCCACGGCTCGTAGTAAGACGGGAACAAGGCCAGGTCCATGCCGCAGAGGAGGTCGTAGTACGGCATGTTGAACACGCCGTCGTCTCCATTGAGGTAGCACGGCACAAAGTACACCTTCACCTTGTCGCCCAGGGCATTGCCGAGCCCCACTTCCCGCAGCCGGCGGGTAATCATGTCATACTCGGCATTCTGCAGATAATGGGAAACCTGCGTCTGATAGCGGGGGTCTCCGGAGCCGGAAAGTTTGGCCACCACCTCCTTGTCGGGGCCGTGATGGCCCGAAGGAATCATGATGAAGGCCTGGATGCTCCGGCCCGCGTTCTCGCCCCTGTTCACCCGGTCCAGGGCGTCGATGAACACGTCGATGCCCTTGTTGCGGTACTCGTAGCGGCCGCCGATGCAGAGGAAGAGTGCGTCAGACGGAACGGGCTCGGCACTCATGGCCGACGCCACCTCCACCAGCCGCGCGCGGGCTGCGTCGTGCAGCCTGTCGTAGTCGGCGTCCGTGGCGGGCGTAAAGCTGTTCTCGAAGCCGTTGGGCGTCACCACGTCCACCGGCCGCAGGAACTGGGCGCATTCCCTGGCGGTAATGTCGCTGACGGTGGTGAAGGCATCGGCATATTCGGCCGATTTCTTCTCCAGCGAATAGATGGCCTTCACGTTGAAGCGGGCGGCCATTTCGTCGCCGTTATATTGCTGCAGGGCGTTGTACAGCGGCAGGTTGTTGCCGGCGATGCAGCGGCCCATCATGGTGGCGTGGGTGGTGAATGCCGTGGCTACCGGAATGCCGGCCTTCTTGATGTGGAGGATGCCGGCGCCCGTCTGCCATTCGTGGAACTGGGCCACCACTTTTTCGCCGCCCTTGAGGTTGTAATTCCAGAAACTCTCGATGACGCGCCCGGCCAGGATGCCGAACACGGCCGATTCCTTGTAGTCCCAGTTTCCCGAGATGGAGTCCACGCCGAAGTCGCGCCAGAGGGCGCCCAGGAGTTCGTCGGCCTGGGGCAGGAAGGACTTGTAGTCCACCAGGATGGCTACGGGTTTTCCGGGAATGTTCCAGCGGCCCACCCTGAAACGGAGGCCTTCGGCCAGCGCCGTCGCCTTCCAGGAGCGGTACAGCATGGGGTCTTCCAGAAAATCCGGATTGCCGGCGCGGTGCATCCACACGTCCGGACCCACAAAGATATGCCTGCGCCCGAACTGCTCGCTCAGGTGCAGCGCCTTGGTGGCAATCACGGTATAGATACCGCCTACTTTGTTACAAACTTCCCAACTTACTTCGAACAGATAGTCCGGCTGCAGGTTTGATTTCTTGCTTGCTGACATGGGCTATTTCCTCTTCTTCTTGCCTAATTCCCGGACCGCAGTCTCCTTCACGTCCAACGCGGCCCGCTTCTCGTCCAGGCGAATCTGGAAGTCGGAAATCACGTTCATGTAGTTGATAAACGCCTCATACGGCGTGTCGTACGGGTTAAAGTACTTGTGCACTTCTCCGTCGGAGAAGAACTTGGTGCACATATAATAAAAGTGGTCGCTCTCCTGCAGATGGCCGAAGTCCTCCCAGAGGTCGGGGTCGTTCACGATGGAGAGTTTCTCCGTCATGGCATACACTTTCTTGAACGCCTCGCTCTGGAGCTCGTTGCCCAGCCAGGCGGTGACGTCGCGCTCTTCATCGGCCCAGGAAATGGCGTCTTCCACATCGATGTCGGAGACGGCCTTGTACTTGCGGGTGGCTTCGGAGGGCGTCACAAAACCGAAGGTACCGTCGGCAAGGACGGCATCCGGCAGGGCGCGCATGAACTCGAAGATGCCGGTCTGGGCGCTCTGGTGCTCGCCGAAGGTTTCATAGTCCATGAACAGGTTCACGATATCGCCTTCCTTGGCGTTTTCCTTGAGCCAGCCCACATACTGGTCCGCGGTGACCTTGTTCTGGGCGAAGCGGAATGCGATGTCGTCGGACAGGCCGTAGTTGCGCAGGAGGAGTTTCAGGTGCGGCTGGGTGGAGCCTGTGTACACGTAGTTGGGGCTCTGCCAGCCCATGATGTGACGGGCGCCCTCGGTGAGCATGGTCTTGTAACCCATGTCATAGACCATCTCGCCGATGCTGTTGGAGTAGATGAGCTCCGTGTTGCGGAAGGCCGTGGGCTTGACGCCGAACAGTTCTTCAATCTTGGCGGCATGCTTGGCCACCTGGTGACGGAACTCGGACTCGTTGGCAAGGGAAGCCAGGGAGTGATAGTACGTTTCGGCCAGGAATTCCACCTTTCCGGTCTGGGCCAGGGCCTTGAAACTGTTGATGACCTCGGGAGCGAAGCGCTGGAACTGATCCAGGGCGCTGCCGGAAATGGAATAGGCAATCTTGAATTTGCCCTTGCTCTTGTCGATAAGCTCCAGCATAAGCTGATTCATGGGCAGGTAGCACTTCTGGGCCACACGGCGCAGAATGGTGCGGTTGGCAAAGTCGTCATAGTAATGGGAGTCCTTGCCGATATCGAAAAATCTGTACAGGCGGAGCCGGGTGGGTTGATGTACCTGAAAATACAGGCAGATGCTCTTTGTTGCCATAATTGATTATTTTAGTACTGATTCATAAACTTTTTTGAGCTTGGCGGTGGCGCCGTTCCATTTGAGCGCGTTCACCTCGTCATAGCCCATGCGGGCGCTGAAGGATGCCAGGGCAGGATAGCTGAGCAGGGCATGGATGTCATCGGCCATGGCGTCCACATCCCAGAAGTCAATCTTGAAAGCGTACTTGAGCACTTCGGCGGCGCCGGACTGCTTGGAGATGATGGACGGGACGCCGGTGCGCATGGCCTCCAGCGGGGAAATGCCGAACGGCTCCGAGATGGAAGGCATGATGTACACATCCGAGAGGGCGAACATCTTCTGTACGTCCGCACCACGGAGGAAGCCCGTGAAGTGGAAACGGTCCGAGATGCCCAGCCGGGCGGCATGGCGGATGCAGCGGTTCATCATGTCGCCGCTGCCGGCCATCACAAAGCGTACGTTCTTGGTGCGCTTGAGCACCTTGGCGGCCGCCTCGATGAAGTATTCGGGGCCTTTCTGGTAGGTGATGCGACCCAGGAAGGTGACCACGGGCTCCCGGACACCGCGCTCCACCGTCAGGTTCTCCCGGCCGCTGAAGTCCACGGCGTTGTGCACCGTCACCACTTTGGCAGGGTCTATCCCGTAGCGGGAAATCACGATGTTGCGGGTGAGGTCGGACACCGTAATCACGCGGTCGGCCATTTCCATGCCTCTCTTCTCGATGGCGAAGACACGGGTGTCGATGTTGTCCACGCTGCCGCGGTCGAAGGACGTGGCATGCACGTGGATGACCAGCGGCTTGCCGGTGAGTTCCTTGGCGGCGATGCCGGCATAATAGGTGAGCCAGTCATGGGCATGAATCACGTCGAACTGGTCCTTGCGCTGCAGCGCAATGGTACCGCCCACCATGGCGTAACGGGCCACCTCCTCCATGAGGTTGGCGCCGTACTTGCCGGAGAACTTGAACTTCTGGCCGTAGCTGATGGAGAAGTCTTTCACCTGGCGGCGCTTCTCTTCCTCCACCAGTTTGCTGAACTCCTCGGGGTCTGCATACGGCACCATGTTGGAGCCGATGTGGATGAACTTCACCTTGTCCAGGTATTCCTCCACGGACTCGGAAACAGTGTCCACGGCAACGTCCGAGGCGTTGATGATGGTCGTGGCACTCTGGTCTTCGTCACCGGAGGCCGAGGGCATCACGAAAAGGGTTTCCACACCATTGTAGGCAAGCCCTTTGACAATCCCTTCACAGGCCGTACCCAGACCGCCTGCAATGTGGGGAGGGAACTCCCAACCGAACATTAGTACTCTCATGGTCTATTCCTCCCTGTATTTTTCAATGAGCCAGTTGATATTCAGCAGCGCAGCCGTTGTCATGGCCGACGAAATGGCGCCGTGCGGCTCGTGCGGCGGGTCTCCGTCGTAAAGTTCGGAGAAGGCGCCCACGCCGTGCTTGGAGAGGTCCTCATAGAAGCCCTCGGTGAGCCATTCGGCCCGCTTGATGAAGCTCGCGCCCATCATGTTGAAGCTGGCGTAGCAGTACTGGGCCAACAGGTGCGGGAAGGCGCAGCCGTTGTAGTAGGACTCGTCGCGGGAAATCTGCGAGCCCTCGTACACGCCCTTGTAGCGGATATCGCGCGGGCTGAGGGAACGGATGCCGCGGCGGGTCACCAGTTCCGCGTTCACCACGCGCATGACCTCGCTCACCACTTCGTCGTCCACACAGCGGTGGTCCAGGGAAACGGCCCAGAGCTGGTTGGGACGCAGCTCGAGATGCTGGCCGCCGTTGTCCACGTAGTCGGCCAGGAAGCCCAGGTCCGCATTCCAGAACAGGGGCTGGTAGTGCTGCTCGATAAGTTCCTTGACAGGCGCCCACTTCTTGTAGAAGGCGCCGTTCTTTTTCTCATGTTCCAGCGCGAAGCAGATGGCGTTGTACCAGAGGGCGTTGGTCTCCACCTGATAGCCGGCACGCTCGGTATTGGCCCGGCCGCCGATGTAGCAGTTCATCCAGGTGAGCGCCACGCCGTCCTGCTGGGCCCACAGAAGGCCGTTGGGCTGCATGGCCACCTCCTGACGCACGCCGGGCAGATAGCTCTCGATGATGGCTTTCATCACGGGGCCGTACTTGGCCCACACATCCTTCGCCTTGGCGCCGTAGGCAATGTACTGCTGCAGGGTCACGGCCATGAAGAGCGGGGCCTCCACCTGGGTGGTGCGGCGGCTCAGGCGCTCCTGGTTCTCGGCGATGAGGGTATCCAGGATTTCTTCAAACTCCTTGGGGTTGTTGCGGCCATACAGGGTCAGGCCGGCCAGAGTCTGGAGGGTTTCCCGGAGCAGGCCCGTATAGAGCCAGCTGTAACCGGCCACGATGCGCTTCTTGCCGGCATCTTCCCGGATGAGGGAATCGGCCTGACGCACCAGCTGGTCATGGAAAGACGTGATGGGGCCTATCTTCTCCACCGTGGCGGCGAAGCGGCGCTTCAGGCCTGCAGCCGCGACGGGCTCGCCGGCCGATGCGCAGAACACGATGGAATCTCCGCTGTGGAGCTCCACTTCGAAGGTGCCGGGCACCCAGAGGTCCTCCCGGCAGTCATAGCCCCGGCGCATCTCGTCGGACAGGGTGATGCCCTTGTACCAAACGGGATTGTACTTGAAGCCGTTTCCGGCCGTACTCAGCTGCAGATTCAGGTCGGGGAACCCTTCGTAGAGGTTGAAGGCCACGCCGTTCTGGATTTCACGGGCATCGGTGCGGATGGCGTCGTTTTCCATGGTGAGGCTGTGAACGTCCCGGAAAGCGAGGAAGGGCTTGAGTTCCAGCTTGACCTTGGCCGGCGCGTTCAGGAGCTCGTAATGAATCAGGAGCTGGGAAGCGTCCGGGCTCAGGGCCAGGCGTTTACGGAACACAATCTCCCCGATTTTGTAGGTAACGGCAGGTACAGGGTCGGCGTCGAAGTCAACAATGTACTTGTGGCCGCGGGGCTCATAGATGTCGCCATAGCAGTGGATGCCCAGATTGAAACGCTTGCCCCGAAGGGTCAGGCTCTCGTCCAGGGAGCTCAGCAGCATATAGCGGTAGCCGTCGAACTTCTCCACCGGGACGGCCAGGAGGCCGTGGTAGCGGCGGGTATTGCACGTGACGATGGACGTGTTGCAATACGAACCAGTCTTATTGGCCAGGATAATCTCGCGGCGGAGCGAGTACTCCAGGTTCACCAGTTCAGACTTGTTGAATTTCAAAAAAGCCATAAATATGTTTTTATTCTACTTGCTTCAAAACCATGGCGCAACGGGCCGGAAGATACACTTTCAGTGTATGGTCGTAGCCCTGGTTGCCGTTGGGGCATCTCTCGGGTATGGCAGTGTGATGCGCTCCTTCCATCAGACGGCCAAATCCGTTGAAACGGGGCTCGTCGGAGTCAAGCACACTTACATACTCCCCTGCCGGTGCCGAAAAGCCATAATCGGCAAACGAACCGGTGGGCGAGAAATTCAGCGCAAAGATACAGTTTTTCCGTTTGAAAATCAAGATTTTCTTCTCCTCGTCGGCCACCAGGAGCTCCGGACGTACACTCAGGACGTCTTCCTTGCGCAGCAGATGCACCATTTCCGCGTCAAAGCTGTTCAGGCAGCCATAGCGGAGGTCCGGATTGTCGGAGAGGGACCACTGGCGGCGGGCATACTTGAAGGACCAGCCGTTGCCCTCGCGGGGGAAGTCTATCCACTCGGGATGGCCGAACTCGTTGCCCATGAAATTCAGGTAGCCGTCGCCGGCCGTGCCGGCCGTCACCAGGCGGATGAGTTTGTGAAGGGCGATGCCGCGGTCCACGATGCCGTTCTCCGAGCCCTTGTTCATGGCAAAGTACATTTCCTTGTCCATGAGGCGGAAGATGATGGTCTTGTCGCCCACCAGCGCCTGGTCGTGGCACTCGGCATAGGAGACGGTTTTTTCATCGGCCCGCTTGTTGGTGAGTTCCCACCAGATTTCGCCCATGGACCACTGCTCGTCGGAGCGCTCCTTGATCCACTTGATCCAGTGGTCGGCCACGCCCATGGACATGCGGAAGTCGAAGCCCACGCCGAAGGCCTCGAAGGGGGCGGCCAGACCGGCCATGCCGGAGACGTCCTCGGCGATGGTGAATCCGTTGGGATTCAATTCCTTGACCAGTCGGGTGGCCAGGGAGAGGTAGATGACGGCGTTCTCGTCCACGCCGCTGTCGAAATACAGGCTGTAGTTGCCGAAGTCCTTCCCCAGGCCATGGTCCCAGTACAGCATGGAGGTGACGCCGTCAAAGCGGAAACCGTCGATATGATACTCCTCCATCCAGTATTTAACGTTGGACAGAAGGAAGTACTTGGTCTCGTCCTTGCCGTAGTCAAAGCAGCGGGAGCCCCAGGCGGGGTGCTGGCCCTGAGGGCCGCTGTAGAAGTACAGGTGGTCCGTCCCGTCAAACTCGGAAAGGCCTTCCAGCGTATTGCTCACGCTGTGGCTGTGCACGATGTCCATAATCACGGCGATGCCCTTTCCGTGGGCGTCGTCCACCAGGGCCTTGAACTCCTCGGGCGTGCCGAAGCGGGAACTCAGGGCAAAGAAATTGGACACCTGATAGCCGAAGGAGCCATAATAGGGATGCTCCTGCAGCGCCATGATCTGGAGGGTGTCGTATCCCAGTTTTTTCACGCGCGGCAGTACGTCCCGGCGGAATTCCTCGAACGTGCCCACCTTCTCCTTCTCGGAGGCCATGCCGATATGGCACTCGTAGATGAACGGATGCGGCCGTTTCCCGGCATGGCCGTGCTTCCATTTATAGGGTTCCTTCGGGGCCCAGACCTGGGCGCTGAACACCTTGGACACCTCGTCCTGGACTACGCGGGTGGCGTATGAAGGCAGGCGCTCCCCGCCCCCACCGGGCCACTCGATGAACAGTTTGTACAGCTGCCCGTGCTGGAGGAACATTTCAGGCAGGGTGATTTCCCAGTTGCCGCCTCCTGTGGGCCTGAGGGCATAGGCGTCGGTCCGTTTCCAGTTATTGAAGTCCCCGATAAGGTAGATTTTGCTGGCATTCGGCGCAAACTCGCGGAACACCCAGCCGCCGTCTGCGGTGCGGTGCAGACCATAGTATAGATGGTTGTTTACGGCATCCGCCAGCCGGCCGTCCCCGGCAATATGCCGGAGCGTCCGCCAGATGTTCTCATGCCGCGCGTCAATGGCATCCTTGTGCGGCATGAGCCAGGGGTCGGTCTCATAAATCTTTTTCATATTATGTGGTTCGTGTTTTGTTTCAGTCCTTTTCCAGCGAGTCAATGCGTTCCTTTACGGTACGAAGGTACGCCCGGCACTGCCCCAGCAACTCCTTGCTGCGCACTATAAGCGCATCGATGTCATCCAGTTTAGTCTCCGGATTCTCCACTTTTTTCGCTATTTCTTCAAGTTCGGCAATGGCCTTTGCGTAATCAAATTTCTCCATGAGTTCCTTTCAATCTATAAATGTACGAAAAACCTCTATGCAATGCCCTTCTGTTGGGAATCTTTCCTTTCGCTGTAAATCTCATCCACCTTGGCGGTAAGCGAGCCGTCACTGAAACGCACGCCGATACGGTCTCCCACCGCGACACGGTCCACAGTTTTGAGGACCTTGTTGTCCTTGCCGGTTACCAGCACATATCCAAGGCCCAGAATCTTGCGGGGGTCCGAGCCGCTGATGAGCGCCTCCTTCAGAGCCAGGTCCGAGAAAGCGGTGCTGTACTTGGCCGATGCGGCGAACCTGATGCGGTGCACGAGCCCGTCCACAAGACGTTCCACCCCGGAATACTTGCCGGCGAATCCCCTTGAAATCCGTGCCGAAGCGCGCTGCAGTTCACTCTCCCGGGCCGACACCTTGCGGACAAGTCCCAGACGGACGGCCGCCACAAGGGCCTCCACCCGCTGCTGCATGGCATGCAGACGCTGATCCACGGCCCGCCGAATCCGGGCATCCAGGCCATTCAGGTCCTCATCCCGGGCCCGCAGGGCCGCCAGGAAAAGGTCCGCCAGGGCCGTAGGGGTCTTCACGGAAGTGTGGGCCACCATGTCGGCAATGTGCACGTCTTTGTCGTGGCCGATGGCCGTGACCACCGGCACAGGGCAGGTGGCGATACCCACGGCCAGCTCGTAATTGTCAAAGCAGGAGAGGTCCAGCTCGGAGCCGCCGCCGCGAAGGATGAGAATGGCGTCGTAGTCCTGGCCGGACGCGGCTTCCAGGGCCTCCAAAATGGCGTCCGGCGCCTGTTCGCCCTGCATCAGCGCCTCATAAAGGTCCAGCTGGAAGGCATACCCTTCCGGGTTGTCCAGCAGATGATTCCGGAAATCCTGATACCCCGCCGCGGTTTTGGAAGTGATGACGGCCAGGCGCCTCGGCAGGTCCGGAAAAGCCAGCTCCTGCTGCATTTCCATATAGCCGCCCGCCTCCAGTTTCTCGATGGCCCGCTTGCGCTCCAGCGCTGCTGCGCCCAGGGTGAACGCCGGGTCGATGTCGTCGATAAACAGGCTCACGCCGTAGAGCTCCGAGAAGTTCACCTGCACCCGTACAAGGACGGTAATGCCGGCCTGGAGGGCCTGGCCGGCGGTCTGTTCAAAGAAGGCTTTCAGTTGCGGGAAATGACATTTCCAGATCATGGCACGGGACTCCGCAACAGGCTTTCCGCCCCTTGTCTGCGCCAATGTAAGGTAGCAGTGCCCGTTGGCACGGGGACTCCAGGAAGTAATCTCGGCCTTGACCCAATACTTGCCTGGGAAGGCTTCCGAAACAGTCTCCTTGATGAGCGCCTGCAGTTCCAGCAGGTCCATATAATCCCTCTGTGCCATATTGTTACATTTTTTTCTGCTCCCGAAGACCGCTCGCCTCACTGGAGACGAAACACCTGTGTACCAGCGAGTTAACGGTTTTTGCTCCAGTGAAAACCGTGTCAAAGGGCCGGCTCGAAATGGGGAATGGGCTTGAGCTTGAAGAGGTTCTGGACGTGTTTGCGGTCGATGAGCGCCTTGGTGGCGGAATCCTCGCACACGCCGGTGCGGATGTAGCGGTCCAGCACGGCATAGGTGAAGCCCAGGTTGTCCTCGTCGGTCTTGCCGCAGAGGCCGTCGGAGGGCGTCTTGTGGACCAGGTCCTCGGGCAGGCCGAGTTCCGTGCCAATCTGCAGGACTTCGGCCACGGTAAGCCCGCCGAGGGGCGAGAAATCGCCGGCGGCGTCTCCGTAGCGGGTGCTGTAGCCCACCCAGTCCTCGGAGAGGTTGCAGGTGTTCACCACGCGGCCGTTGTTGGACTGCGACACGGCATAGAGGGCCGTCATGCGCAGGCGCGGCGGCATATTGATGCGCGTCTGAGCGGAAGCCGCGTGGCCCAGTTTGGCCTCCACCTCCCCCATCAGGGCCTGGAAAGCCGCGCCGATGTTGATGTCGTAGCGCCTGATGCCCAGGTGCTTGATGAGCTTGATGGAGTCTTCGATATCCGGCTGGACCCCGTTGGGCATGGTGACGCCAATCACGCGGTCCCGGCCGAGGGCCTCCACGCACAGCGCAGCGCAGATGCTGCTGTCCTTGCCGCCGGAAATGCCCAGCACGGCATTGCACCCGGGACCGTTCTCCTCAAACCAGTCCCTTATCCACTGGACGCATGCGTCCTTTACTTTCTTTGCTTCAAACATAACTATTTTGCTCTGGTATAGACCTGGATGGGACAACCCTCGAAATCGAAGTGCTCCCGCAGTTTATTCTCCAGGAAACGCTTGTAAGGGTCCTTCACCCACTGGGGCAGGTTGCAGAAGAAGGCGAACTGGGGCGTACGGGTGGGCAGCTGGGTCACATACTTGATTTTGATGTACTTGCCCTTCCATGCCGGCGGCGGATAATTCTCGATTTCCGGGAGCATGGCGTCGTTCAGGGCCGATGTAGGAATCTTCCGGCGCATGTTCTCCGCCACATGCGCGGCAGCGTCCAGCACATCCAGGATGCGCTGTTTGTTCAGAACGGACGTGAAGATGATGGGGATGTCGTTGAACGGGGCCAAACGGGCCTTGAGGTTCTCCGTGTACTCCTTCATGGTATTCACGTCCTTCTCGAAGAGGTCCCACTTGTTCACCACGATTACGCAGCCCTTGCGGTTTTTCTGGATGACGTTGAAGATGTTCATGTCCTGCGCCTCCATGCCGAGGTTGGCGTCTATCATCAGGATGCAGACATCCGAATGCTCGATGGTGCGCATGGCCCGCATGACGGAATAGAATTCCAGGTCCTCGGTCACCTTTCCGCGCTTGCGCATGCCGGCGGTATCCACAATCATGAATTCATGGCCGAACTTGTTGTAGTAGGTGGAGATGGAGTCGCGCGTGGTGCCGGCCACCGGCGTCACGATGTTGCGCTCTTCCCCCAGCAGGGCGTTCGTAAGGGAACTTTTGCCCACGTTGGGGCGCCCCACGATGGCGATGTGCGGGAGGTCCGCGTGGTCATCGGCCTCGCCGGCGTCCTCGGGCAGGACTTTCAGAATCTCGTCCAGAAGGTCCCCGGTGCCGCTGCCGTTGGCGGCCGATATGCTCCACACCTCGCCCAGTCCCAGGCCGTAGAAGTCAAAGGCGTCGTACATCTTCTCACCGCTGTCCACCTTGTTCACGCACAGGACGACGGGCTTCTTGGAGCGGCGCAGAATGTCCGCTATCTCGGCATCGTAGTCCGTGATGCCCGTGGCGGCCTCGCACATGAACAGGACCACGTCGGCCTCTTCGATGGCGATGCCCACCTGACGGCGGATGGCGTCCTCGAAGACGTCGTCCGAATTGGACGTATAGCCGCCCGTGTCCACCACCGAGAACTCCCGGCCGCACCACTCGCACTTGCCGTAATGCCGGTCACGGGTGACGCCGGCGGTCTCGTCCACAATTGCCTGCCGCATGCCCACCAGACGGTTGAACAGCGTGCTCTTTCCTACGTTCGGTCTCCCGACTATCGCTACTAATGCCATATTGATTTTGATTTAGATTCTTCGCTTCGCTCAGAATGACAGGTTACACTCAGAATAACAGGTTACTTTTCCAGTTCGTAGAGGGCGCAAGACTTGCAAGCGTCCGAGTATTGGCCGTCGCAGGCCTTCTTGCCTTTCTGACGGGCGAGGAGTTCCAGCTCTTCCTGTTTGGCGCATTTGATGCCCCGCTTGCGCATCTCCGGGTTGGTGGAGATTTCCCCGTCCGGGAACGGCCTGTGGAAAAAGAAGATGTTCACGCCGAGCAGCAGCACGGCGAGTCCCACGAAGACAATGGCGGCAAGGAGGGTTTTCATGGTCTGCTACAGGGGGAATTCCGAAGAAATGGGCTGGTAATTATAGACCCGCTTGATCATGCGGGCGAAGGTCTCGGCCAGGGACACCACGCGGAACTTGCCCTGAAGGTCCTTCTTGGCAGGGTCCAGCGGAATGGTGTCGGTTACGTACACCTCCGAGAGGGCGCTCTTTTCGATGCGCTCGTAGGCCGGTCCGGAAAGCACCGGATGGGTGGCGAAGGCCCGTACGCTGCGGGCGCCTTTCTGGAGCAGCACGTTGGCCGCCTCGGTGAGCGTACCGGCGGTGTCGATGATGTCGTCGATAATCACGATGTCACGCCCTTCCACCTCGCCGATGGGCTGGATGCGCTCCACCACGTTGGCACGTGCGCGCGTCTTGTGGCAGATGACCACCGGCGTGTGGAGGTTCTTGGCGTAGGCGTGGACACGCTTGGCGCCGCCCATGTCGGGGGCCGCCAGCGTGAGGGTGTCCTTGAACTCCCGCTGCAGTTTCTTCAGAATGGTGAGGAAGTCGTAGCTGGCATACAGGTGGTTCACCGGGAAGTCGAAGAAGCCCTGAATCTGGTCGGCATGGAGGTCGCAGGTCATCACGGCGTCGGTGCCGGCCACCTTGAGCATGTTGGCCACCAGCTTGGCGCCGATGGACACGCGGGGCTTGTCCTTGCGGTCCTGCCGGGCCCAGCCATAATACGGAATCACGGCGATTACTTTGTCGGCCGATGCACGCTTGGCGGCGTCGATGGACAGCAGCAGCTCCATCAGGTTGTCGGACGACGGGAACGTGGACTGAATGATAAAGCAGGTAGCGCCGCGGACGCTCTCCGCGAAAGAAGGCTGGAATTCCCCGTCGCTGAAGCGGGCGATTTCCAGCGGCCCCAGCACGACTTCCGGTTCCCCGGGAGCGCGCATCCGGTTCATGGCATCAACAACTTTCTCGGCAAAATACCGGGAAGCATCACAAGAAAACAGCGCCAGGCGGTGCTCATGGACATCGTTTGTCATAGTGTATGAAGAATTGATCCGATATAATCCAATATTTCTTCCCTGCCCTGCCCCTTCACCGAGGAGGACACGAAACAGGGCGGCAGTTCCTCCCAGTCTTCAAGGAGCCTGCCTTTGTTCTGGTTGAGTTGCAGCTGAAGGGCCTCGGTGCCCATTTTGTCAGCCTTGGTGAAAATGAGGCCGAAGGGAATGCCCTTCTCCCCGAGCTCCGAGATGAAACGGAGATCCACCTCCTGCATGGGGTGGCGGGAATCG
>Ga0310694_10003723_pt1 | contig 14925 bp, 12 predicted proteins | sample 174DNAGHGhighgp2_FD_203884 | JGI IMG/M metagenome (GOLD analysis project Ga0310694, IMG submission 203884) | Sheep rumen microbial communities from Palmerston North, Manawatu-Wanganui, New Zealand - 1742 DNA GHGhigh gp2 (v2) (version 2) | ecosystem: Host-associated > Mammals > Digestive system... | reverse complement strand
CCTTAAGGACGTTACACCTGAGCAGCGTGAGACTATCGACAAGATGGTTGAGAAGCTGGAGGACTTTGACGACGTTCAGACCGTTTACACAAACATGAAACCTGAAGAGGTAGCTGAATAAGCAAGATAATAAAAATCCCCGCCGGTGATGAACCTGGCGGGGATTTTTGTTTTTATTACTGAATGCCGCGCTCGCGAAGCTTCTCCTGCCAGCGCCAAGCTGTGCGAAGAATCTCCTCGGTTGGTGTCTCGGCCTTCCAACCAAGAACCTTGTTGGCCTTGTCAACATTTCCCCATACCTGCTCGATATCGCCCTCACGACGTGGAGCATAGGTCCAGTTAACTTTTACGCCAGTAGCCTTCTCAAAGCCCTCGACAACCTCGAGAGTAGACAGGCCCTTGCCGGTACCGATGTTGAACACCTCAACAGGCTCGCACTCAGGCTTGTCGAGTACACGCTCCATAGCCTTAACGTGAGCCTTGGCCAGGTCGACTACATAGATATAGTCGCGGATACATGTGTGGTCGGGTGTGTTGTAGTCGTTACCGAAAATCTTAAGCTGCTCGCGGATACCCATAGCTGTCTGGGTAACGAAAGGAATAAGATTCATGGGCACACCGTTAGGCAGCTCGCCGATGAGTGCTGATGGGTGAGCACCGATAGGATTGAAGTAGCGCAGGATGATACTCTTGATAGGAGCACCACTGTGGATGTAGTCCTGGATAATCTCCTCGTTAACCTGCTTGGTGTTGCCATAAGGGCTCATTGCCTTCTGGATAGGTGCATTCTCGGTAACAGGCAGATTCTCCCGTGCGGGCTGACCATAAACGGTGCAGCTAGATGAGAAGATGATTCCCTTGACATCGTACTTGGGCATGAGCTCAAGCAGATTGATGAGTGATGTAAGGTTGTTGCGATAGTACATGAGTGGCTTCTCGACACTCTCGCCTACAGCCTTAGAGGCTGCAAAGTGGATGATACCCTCAATCTTGGGGTACTTGCGGAATACGCCCTCGAGAGCCTCGAAGTCGCAACAGTCAACCTGCTCGAAAGCAGGACGGATGCCGGTGATCTTCTCGATACCGTCGACAACATTGGCATTAGAATTCGACAGATTGTCGATGATAACTACTTCGTAGCCTGCCTCCTGCAGTTCTACGGTGGTGTGACTGCCGATAAAACCGGTTCCACCTGTTACAAGAATTGTTTGTTTCATAATGTTTTAAATTATAATAATATCGTTTTTCTGAATGTTCCTTCAGAGTTGAATTCATCAAGATTGAGTGGTTGGCGCGACAATGCGAACAGGGTAGAGCCTGAGCCCGACATGGCTGCATAGGTGGCACCAAGATCGTACAGACGGTCCTTGACAGCACCGAGTTCGGGATGGACGGCAAACACACTGCTTTCGAAATCATTCACCAGTGCATCGCGCCATGACTCTACTGGCTGCTTAACCACTTCGCGACAGTTGACCTCAGGATGATGGGGCTTGATAAGATCAAATGCCTCGCGAGTGGATACTGGGATATCAGGACGTACCAGCGAGAGATACCATCCCTTAAGGTCGAGATCGATAGGCTGCAGCTTCTCACCAATACCCTCGGCATAGCAAGGACGATTGAAAATGAAGAAAGCGCAGTCGGCACCCAGACGTGCTGCATAGTCGATCATCTGCTGCTGGGTAAGTCCCAACTTGAACATATCGTTGAGTAGGGTGATCATAAAACCACAGTCGCTGCTGCCACCGCCCATACCGGCCTGTGTGGGTATGCCCTTGTAGAGATGGGCGTGGATACGGGGCAGAGTAGGGAAGTCGGCCTTGAGCAGATTATATGCGCGTACCACCAGGTTGCGCTGTTCGTCGCCATCGATCGTGATATTGGTAACCTTAAGGTCGCAGTCGTACTCGGATGGAAACTCAGGGTCCATCGGGTACACCTCGAGTGCATCCTCGATCTGCACGGGATAGAATACCGTCTCGAGGTTGTGATAACCGTCGGGACGTTTCTCGACTACATTAAGACCGAGATTGATCTTTGCTATTGGCCTAGTTAACATTAAACATTAAATATTAAACATTAAACATTATTGTCATCTCGACTACGCTCGACATGACAGAGGGACTTAAACCTTTTTGGGAGGCTTTTCCTTGCCTTTCCCTTGACCTTTTCCTTTGCCGTAGCCTTTGCCCTTGCCACCGCCCTTGCCGCTGCCTTTGGAGTGCCAGCGACCATTGCGACGGGTGTTAGGTTTCTTCTCACGCTTGGTGTAGGCTGGTGCCTCGCCAAGTCCCTCAGGCAATGGTAGTTTCTCTACCTCCTTGCCCAGGAAATGCTCTATCGACTGGAATCGATAGATGTCGTCTTCGCTGATAAAGGTGATAGCCTCGCCATCACGATCGGCACGGGCTGTACGACCGATGCGGTGTACATAGTCCTCGGTGTCGCTGGGTACATCGTAGTTGATGACCATACGGATATCGTCGATGTCGATTCCACGTGCCACAATATCGGTGGCAACGAGTACATCGGTCTGACCGGCCTTGAAGCGATACATCACTTCATTACGCTCCTGCTGTGTAAGGTCGGAGTGCATCTGGTCGCAGTTGATGTGCATCGACTTGAGCTTGCGTGTTACTTCCTTCACGCGTTCCTTCTTACCAGAGAAGATGATGACACGCTGCAGGTCGCCCTTCTTGAAGATGTCCTGGATGATCTTGAGTTTCTGTGGCTCGTAGCACACGTACGCCATCTGGTGAATCTTCTCGGCAGGTTTTGACACGGCAATCTGTATTTCTACAGGATCGTTGAGCAGTTGTACGGCCAGTTCACGGATCTTCTTTGGCATGGTGGCCGAGAACATGATGCGCTGGCAACTCTTGGGCAACTGCTGTACAATCTTCATGATGTCATCAATAAAACCCATGTCGAGCATGCGGTCGGCCTCGTCGAGTACAAAGAATGAACAACGTGAAAGGTCGAGATTGCCAACCTTAAGGTGACTGAGCAGTCGGCCAGGTGTGGCAATGAGTACATCGGCGCCCATACGCATGGAGCGCAGTTCCTGATCGTAACGGTTACCATCGTTGCCGCCATAAACGGCCACGCTGCTCACATCGTCGAGATAATAGCCAAAACCCTGCATGGCTTGGTCTATCTGTTGTGCAAGCTCGCGTGTGGGCGACATGATTACTGCGTTGATGGCATCTTTAGGAAAGTCGCCATCGTCGAGTTCGGAGAGTATCGGCAACAGGTAGGCTGCTGTCTTTCCGGTTCCCGTCTGCGCAACGCCCAGCACATCGTAGCCATCCAGAATCTCAGGTATACACTGCTCCTGGATAGGTGTCATATCATCGAAGTGCATGTCGTAGAGCGCATCGAGAATATTATCGTTGAGATATGTTTCTTCAAATTTCACTTGTCAATGTTTAATGTTTAATCTTTAATGTTTAATCATTAATTAGGTGCTTGTCTGTAGCAGAAATATGCTATTATTGAATATAATAAATTAGGTATCCACGCCGCTAGCATGGCAGGTGTATCGGCATTGACGGCAAAGGTAGCACAGATGGTCTGCAGCAGGATGTAGCTGAACGAAAGCGCAAGGCCTATGCCAAGATACATACCCATACCGCCTTTGCGCTTGCGGCTTGAGAGCGAAACGCCAATGATAGTAAGGATGAACGAGGCGAATGATGACGCTATTCGCTTGTGGTATTCGACCTCGTACTGAGCCACATTGACCGAGCCACGTTCAACCTGCTTTGAGATGTAATTACGCAGGTCGGTAAGTGTCAGCGTCTCTTGCTGTCCATCAGAGAACACCAGGTCCATAGGCTCCATCTGTATGAGAGTGTCTATGACAGCGCCCGACTCAATCTCTTCGCGAAGTCCCTTGAGTGTTCGAATCTTATACGACTGAGCCTTCCAGTGATAACGCGAATCGCTGATACTATCGTAGCGGATAACCGAAGCTGTCATGTGGCTGACAAGCTTCTTGTTTTCGAACTTGTCGAGTGAGAAACCATAACCTGTGCGGGTCTGGTCGTCGTACTGTTGCAGATAGGCGATAACACCAGGTGACACCATCAACTGTACATTGCTGGCCGAGGTATTGATCTTGTTGTTCTTGTACTTCGACTCGAACTCCATCTTGACCATATTGCCTTTCGGTATGACCCATCCGCCGAGATAGAAATTAACTGCAGCGATGATGGCTGCCGAAATCATATACGGGCGCAGCAGTCGCTTGAAACTGGTACCTGCGGCAAGCATGGCGATAATCTCGGAATTGCCGGCCAACTTAGAAGTAAAGAATATGACGGCAATAAATACGAACAGCGGCGAGAAAAGGTTGGCGAAGTAAGGCACGAAGTTGGCGTAGTAATCGAATACTATCGCCTTGAGTGGTGCATTGTAGGTAGAGAACTTATGAAGGTTCTCGTTGACATCAAACACAATCGATATCGAGATGATAAGGATGATAGAGAAGATGTATGTACCTATAAACTTGGCCACGATATACTTATCCAGACGCTTGAGATATCTGAAAGGATTCAGATACTTAAGGCATTTCAGGTATTTCAGCCATCTAAGCCATCGTAACCAGGGACCTATCTTGCTTAATAGTTCTTTCATCGTCTTTTACCTAATTGTTCGATCACAGAGCGCTTCCACTGTACGAAATCGCCTGCGATGATATGCTGTCGGGCATCGCCTACCAGTCGGAGATAGAATGCCAGATTATGTATCGATGCAATCTGCATGGCCAACAACTCCTGCGCCTTGAACAGGTGGTGGAGATAAGCCTTGGAGTGGATACGGTCGATATCGCAGCCATCGGGATCGATGGGCGAGAAGTCGTTCTCCCACTTCTTGTTGCGCATGTTCATTGTGCCCTCGTAGGTAAAGAGCATAGCGTTGCGACCATTACGTGTAGGCATAACGCAGTCGAACATATCTACACCGCGCTCAATGCCCTCGAGAATGTTCTGAGGTGTACCCACACCCATGAGATAACGTGGACGATCCTTGGGAAGAATGTCATTTACCACCTCAATCATCTCATACATCACCTCGGTAGGTTCGCCTACGGCCAGACCGCCGATAGACGCTCCGCCACCATCGTTAAGACGGCCCAGGACATCGCATACATGCTTGGCAGCATCCTGGCGCAGATCCTTATATGTACAACCCTGAACGATTGGAAACAGAGTCTGATTGTAGCCATACAGAGGTTCGGTCTCGTTGAATCGCTTTACGCATCGCTCCAGCCATCGCTGAGTGAGGCGCAGACTGTTTTCGGCATATTTGTAATCGCTCTGACCAGGAGGGCACTCATCGAATGCCATCATAATGTCGGCACCGATTACACGCTCGGTGTCCATCACATTCTCGGGCGTAAAAATGTGCTTTGAACCATCGATGTGACTACGGAACTCGCAACCTTCCTCACGAAGCTTACGGATGCCTGTGAGTGAGAATACCTGGAAACCGCCCGAATCGGTGAGGATGGGTCGGTCCCATGTATTGAACTTGTGCAAGCCGCCTGCCTGACGGAGAATGTCGAGGCCTGGACGCAGATACAGATGATAGGTGTTGCCCAGAATGATCTGTGCCTTAACCTGATCGCGCAACTCGCTAAAGTGTACGCCCTTGACACTACCCACAGTACCTACAGGCATGAAGATAGGTGTCTGAATCTGTCCATGGTCGGTAGTTATCACACCGGCACGTGCCCAGCTGGATGCATCAGTATGTTGTACTTCAAACTTCATTTCAGCAACTTCAATTCTTCAATTTTACAATTCTTTAATTCTTCGAATCCTTCTTCTCCTCGGGAATCGTAAAATCAAGCGGATTCTTTACTATCTCATCGGTAAGCGCGAAATCCCACACATCCTGTACATTCTCTACATAGTGGAAGTTTACCCCCTTGAGGTACATATCGGGAATCTCGAGGATATCCTTCTCGTTCTCCTTACACATCACGATATCAGTGATGCCGGCACGCTTGGCAGCAAGTATCTTCTCCTTGATACCACCTACAGGCAGAACCTTTCCACGGAGTGTAATCTCGCCAGTCATAGCAGTGTTCTTGCGAACCTTGCGCTGGGTTAGGGCAGAGGCGATACTGGTGGCGATAGTAATACCAGCCGAAGGACCGTCCTTAGGTGTAGCACCCTCAGGCACGTGGATATGTATGTTCCAGTTATCGAATATACGGTAGTCGATATTGAGTGTTTCGGCATGTGCCTTAACATATTCAAGAGCCAGGATGGCCGACTCTTTCATCACATCTCCAAGATTTCCGGTTAGTGTAAGCTTAGTCCCCTTACCCTTAGAAAGTGATGTTTCGATAAACAGTATCTCACCGCCAACAGAGGTCCAGGCCAGTCCGGTAACAACGCCGGCATAGTCGTTGCCCTGATAGATGTCGCGATAGAAAGGTGGCTTGCCAAGCAGATCCTCCAATTCGTTAGGAGTAATCTTCTTGTAGTCCTTTGTCTCGTCCATCTGACGATTGAAGGCTATCTTGCGCAGGGCCTTGTTAATCTGCTTTTCAAGCTGACGCACACCGCTCTCACGAGTATATCGCTCGATAATCATCTCGATGGCAGCCTTATTAAACGAAGGCTTCATACCCTTGATGTTCAGACCATTATTCTCGAGCTCGCGAGGTATCAAGTGACGCTTTGCGATTTCGATCTTCTCCTCTGTGATATAGCCACTTACATCGATAATCTCCATACGGTCGAGTAGGGGACCGGGGATGGTACTGAGGTTATTGGCCGTAGCAATAAACAGTACCTTAGACAGGTCGTAATCCACGTCGAGATAGTTGTCGTGGAAGGCGTTGTTCTGCTCAGGGTCAAGAACCTCGAGCAGAGCCGATGCTGGATCGCCATTGTGAGTGTTCTGTGTAACCTTATCGATCTCGTCGAGAATGAATACAGGGTTGCTTGAACCTGCCTTCTGGATGCTCTTGATGATACGTCCAGGCATGGCACCGATATAAGTGCGACGGTGACCGCGAATCTCGGCCTCGTCGTGCAGTCCGCCAAGCGATACACGAACATACTTACGCTTCATGGCTGCAGCAATCGACTTACCAAGCGAAGTCTTACCAACTCCTGGAGGGCCGTACAGACAGATGATGGGCGACTTAAGATCGCCACGCAATGCCAATACTGCCATATACTCAAGGATGCGCTCCTTAACCTTTTCCATGCCGTAGTGATCCTTATCCAAAATCTTCTGAGCACGCTTAAGGTCGAGGTCGTCCTCAGTATATTCGCCCCAAGGCAGACCAACCAGAGTCTGCAGATAAGTAAGCTGAACATTGAACTCAGGACTCTGTGGGTTCAGATTATCAAGCTTATCGCACTCCTTTCGGAAGGTTCTATCCATCTCGAAAGACCATTTCTTGCGCAGCGACTTACGGATAAGTTCACGCTTCTCGTTAGACTCACCGTTACCAATCTCTGCCTGCAGATTCTTGATCTGCTGCTGCAGGAAGTAGTTACGCTGCTGCTCGTCGATATCCTCACGTGTCTTATTGCGAATCTCGGCCTTAAGGTTCTGCAGATTAATCTCACGGTTCAGCATCTTCATTGCCATAAACAGGCGTTCCTTAACAGTCTCTGCCTCAAGCATCTTCTGTTTCTCCGTGTAATTAAACGGCATGTTGGTGCATACGAAATTAAGCACCATCACAGGATTTGAGATATTCTTGATTGCGAATGAAGCCTCGTCGGGTATATCCTCACTCATTGAGATATACTTGCCCACAAGGTCGCGCATGTCATCAGCAGCAGTCTTAAACTCACGATCCTTCTTCTCGGGCTGAATCTCCTCGAGCGGAGTGACATTTGCCTCAAGATAAGGCGAAGTAGATACTATCTCATCCAGGTGAAGACGTCCCAGTCCCTGTACAATAGCTGTGATATTACCGTTAGGAAGGGTAAGAAGCTTCATCACCTTGGCATATACACCGACATGGTATAAATCATCATAGTAGGGATAGTCCACATCAGGGTCAAGCTGTCCTACAACTCCAATGACAAGTCCTTTGCGTTCAGCTTTAGTTACTAATTTCTTGCTAGTCTCACGCCCAATCAAAATTGGCGTTACTACACCAGGGAACAATACCATGTTACGCAATGCAAGCACAGGTACTTCATCCGGAGTGTTAACGTTTAAAAAATCCTTTAAATCTCCATCGATGTCAGCAATCATCTGGAATGCTGAATTGTTATTCTGATTACTCATTTCTTACTTTATTAAATCGGGGTGCAAAGTTACTAATAAAAATTAAGAATGAAGAATGATAGGGTGATAATTTACAAATAATTAGTATCTTTGCACACGATTATGGGTAAAAACAGCTTTCAATTCAAACAATTCGTGGTAAATCAGGAGCATTGCGCCATGAAAGTAGGTACCGACGGAACACTGCTTGGTGCATGGGCAAATGCGCCCGAAGGTGCTTCTAGAATACTGGACATAGGGACTGGCACAGGACTGATAGCACTAATGATGGCGCAGAGATTTCCTGATGCCCAGATTATAGGCATTGATATTGATTCGGATGCGACAATCCAGGCTAGGGAGAATGTTGCAGCTTCGCCGTTTGCCGACAGGATTATGATAAATAGAGAAGATGCTACAAAATTTGAAGACAAAGAGGGGTTTGATGCGATAGTTAGTAATCCTCCGTATTTTGTGGATTCTCTGACGTGTCCAGGCGAACAACGTACGATGGCCAGGCATGCTGTAACACTGAATTATCAGACACTGATGCACACCGCAAATAAATTACTAAAAAATGACGGAATAATTTCCATAGTTATTCCCACAGAAAATATTGAGGACATAAATTCTGTATCAGCATGTGAAGGATTATTTGTAACAAGAGTCTGTAAGATAAAAACCACACCAAATAAACAATCTAAACGACAGTTGGTTGAGATTAGAAAACATCCTGTAGACGAAATAGATTATAGCGAAGAGATTCTAGAAGATAATCCTGGACACAGAAGCGAATGGTATCATAATCTCACAAAAGATTTTTATATTAAATAATTTACAAAGGAATTATACATATAGAGTAGTATACAATATTCTCTATTTATCATAATGCCGATTCATATCTAAAAAGAGAAGTCTACTTATTTAAGCAGACTTTCTCTTTTTTCTTGTTGGTGCCGGTTATTAGAATGGCAGATCGTCAGACGCACCCTCACTGGCAGGTTCCTGTGCTGGTGGGAATGGTGATGTTGCCTCAGATGGAGCTGCAACTGGCTGTGCTCCTGGTACTGGCTGCTGACCACGAATTACATTGTAAGCACGTATATCATTGTACCAACGACCGTTGTACTCACGAGCATCGATATCGAACTGAATTGTGAGCTCGTCGCCATTCTGAATATTGAACTGGTTGATTCTGTCTTCGCCAAACACATTGAACAAGCAACGCTTTGGATACTGACCAGGAACCTCGAGTACGTACTCCTGAGTCTTCCATGTGTTACCTGTGCGTGCAGACACACCTCCGCGCGGTTCCATAACCGCAATGATTTTACCTGTTAATTCCATTATCTTTTTTGTTTTTATTTGTTGAATTTATCGTTTTCAGCGTGCGAAATTACTAAAAATAGTTTGAATAAAGCACATTTCTGCCATTTTTTTTGCTCATTACAACTTTTTTTTGTAATTTTGTACTCAATTATATAATATGTGAAATAATAAAATAACTATAAACTATGCGTTTTACATTATCAAGTACAGCATTGAGCTCTAAGCTCGTCGCTCTATCGAGAGTAATTAACAGTAAGAATGCACTCCCAATTCTGGGCGATTTCTTATTCGAGATTGATGGAAACACTCTGCATCTGACAGCATCAGACTCAGAGAATGTAATGAAGACTCAGCTTGAACTGACAGAAAGCGACGGTAGTTTCCGTTTTGCTATCGGAAATCACGATCTGCTTGAAGCCGTTAAGGGTTTCTCTGAGCAACCCATTACATTCGACGTGAATCTGGAGCAGAATCTGGTCAAGATCAGCTATCAGAACGGTCTGTTCTCGCTGCCAGTAGACAATGCAGATGAATATCCTGTTGCACAGTCGGTTAACGAGTTTGCAAAGGCTATCACACTGCCAAATGCAGTTCTTGCAGAGAACATCACCCGCACTATCTTCGCCACAGCTCAGGATGAGTTGCGCCCGGTAATGAATGGTATCTACTTCGACCTCTCTACCGATAATCTGGCAGTAGTTGCCTCCGACGGACACAAGTTGGTTCGCAACAAGATCTTCACTGTAAAGAGCGATGAGCCCTCAGCATTCATTTTGCCTAAGAAGCCAGCAGGTCTGCTCAAGAACCTGCTTGGCAAGGATGGTGGCGACGTTACAATCCGTTTCGACGAGCGTAACGCAGAGATTAACTATGGCGATGGCGTTCTGCAGTGCCGACTGATCGAAGGACGTTATCCTAACTACAATTCTGTAATCCCACAGAACAATCCTAACGAGGTTCGTGTTGACCGTCTTGGCCTGCTTGCAGCACTTCGTCGCGTACAGCCATTTGCTAATGATTCCAGCAATCTGGTTCGTTTCCATGTCGAGGGTTCTACACTCCAACTGGATGCTGAGGACTACGACTTCTCAAAGACTGCTACAGAGCGTATGATTTGCGAATACAACGGCAATCCTATGAGCATCGGTTTCAAGGGTAACGCATTTATCGAAATCCTTAGCAATATCGAGTGTCCAGAGGTTGTAATACAGTTGGCCGACTCTAGTCGTGCCGGTCTGGTATTGCCAAGTGAACAGCCTGAGAATCAGGAGATTCTGATGCTGATGATGCCAATGCTTATTAACTCTTAATGGTGGGGAGAAGAGAAAGTGAAACTGAATCTTGTTAAACCACTGGTGATTTTTGATTTGGAGACTACGGGACTTGACTTGGTCAAGGACCGTATCATCCAGATTTCATATATTAAAGTTAATCCCGACGGAAGTGAGGAACGTGGCAACGAACTGGTTAATCCAGAGAAGCCTATCGAGCCGATAATCACTCAGCTCACGGGTATATCAAACGAAGATGTAAAGGATAAGCCAACATTCAAGCAATTGGGCGCAACTCTGGCTGACAAGTTCACCGGATGCGACTTTGCCGGCTTTAATTCTAACCACTTCGATATCCCCCTACTCGCTGAGGAATTTCTTCGTGCCGGTATCGACTTTGACTTTAGCAAAAGTAAGATGATCGATGCTCAGACCATCTTCCACAAGATGGAACGCCGTAATCTGGCTGCCGCATATAAATTCTATTGCGGACGCAAGATGGAGGATGACTTCGAAGCACATCGTGCCGATCAGGATACTGAGGCTACATACCGAGTACTTATGGGCGAGCTCGACAAGTATGCTCCTGGTGCCAATGAGGACCCAGATAAAGTGCTTGAAAACGATATGCAGAAACTTGCAGAGTTCTCGCGTACAAATAACAATGTAGACTTTGCCGGTCGTATCGTCTGGGGCGAGGTTAAAGACCGCAACGGCAACACAGTACTCGACGAAGAAGGCAATCCTAAACTTACCGAGGTGTTTAATTTCGGAAAGCACAAAGGTATACCTGTAGCCGATGTGCTACATATCGATCCAGGTTATTACAGCTGGATTCTGGCTGGCGACTTTACCTACAACACAAAGCAGGTGCTGACCAGAATTCGTCTGCGTGAATCAAAGCTTAACGGATGATAAAGAAGACAGCTTTATTGACGGTAATACTTATACTTGCAGTTCTTGGAATCAACGCCCAGGAACTGCAAGTTAAGGTTAACGTTAATCACAGCAAGATTCAAGGTACCGATGCCAGCGTGTTTGAGAATCTGCAGCAAACCATCGAGCAGTTTATGAACGAACGCACATGGACCGAACTGCAGTTCCAGAAAATCGAGCGCATACAGGCAAACCTGAACATCACCGTAAACAAGTATATTCGCGACGAAAATCGCTTTGAGTGCACAGCACTTATACAGGCAAACCGTCCGGTATATAATTCTACGTATATCTCCACCTTATATAATAATAGGGATGCCAATTTCAACTTCGAATTTCAGCAGTTTGACCAGTTGAATTTTGCTGAGGAGAATATCGATAACCAGCTGACCGCTCTCCTAGCCTACTACGCCATGCTGCTAATCGGCATTGACCTTGACAGCTTTTCGCCAATGGGTGGAACCGATGTGCTGCAGCGCTGTCTGGTGCTTGTAAACAATGCGCAGAATCTTGGATTCCCGGGCTGGAAATCGTTTGAGGACAACCGCAACCGTTTTGCCATCATCAACGATTATCTGGACGAGGCAATGAAACCCTTCCGTCAGTTGCAATACGACTATTATCGTAAGGGACTTGATGAGATGGCTAATAATGCAGAACGTGGACGCTTTGAAATCTCTGCCGCACTGGAGAACGACCTGCAGAAGGCTCATCAGGACAAGCCGCTAAGTCTGTTGCCACAGATATGGACCGACTACAAGAAAGATGAGTTGGCCAACATCTACAAAGGCAAAGGCACTCAGAAAGAGAAACAGCGAATATACGACCTGCTGATGGCTATGAACGCATCGCAGAACAACAGTTGGGATAAAATTATGAAATAAACCATTATGCTTAAGCATTTATATATCAAGAACTTTACGCTGATTGACGAGCTCGACATCTCACTCTACGATGGATTCTCGGTAATCACTGGTGAGACTGGTGCCGGTAAGAGTATCATACTTGGCGCCATAGCCTTGCTACTGGGACAGCGTGCTGATTCTAAGACAATCAAACAGGGGGCAGACAAGTGTGTGATCGAGGCGAATTTTGATCTGTCACGCTACAATATGCAACCTTTTTTCGACGAAAACGATATTGAATACGATGCAGGTGATTGCATCATTCGCCGCGAACTGACCGCTGCAGGAAAGAGTCGTGCCTTCATCAACGATACACCTGTGGCACTATCGATGCTGAAGGAGCTTGGCGACCAGCTGATGGATGTGCACTCGCAGCACCAGAATCTGCTGCTTAATAAGCAAGACTTCCAGCTTGAGGTGGTTGATATTATCGCCGACGACGCAACACAACTTGCTAAGTATCAGCACTCTTATGCCGAATACCTTAAAGCAGAGAAAGAACTTGAAGAGATGACACTTGCGATAGAACGCAACCGCGAGAATCTTGACTTTCTGCAGTTTCAATATGAGGAGTTGAGCAATGCCAATCTGACCGCCGGCGAACAGGAAGAACTGGAGCAGCGCAGTGAGACCATGGAGCACTCTGAGGACATCAAGAGCGCCCTGTATACCACCGACAATGCTCTCTCAGGCGAACAGAGCGGTGTGATAGAATCGCTACGCACATCGCTATCGGCATTACGAAATATCGAGGCTGTTTATCCTGAGGTGAGCGAACTCATCCAGCGCATAGACAGTAGTTATATCGACCTGAAGGATGTTAGTCATGAGATTAGCAGTCTGCTCGAATCGGTTGACTTTGATCCCGCAGAACTCGACCAAGTTAACAGCCGACTGGACCGAATCTACGAACTCGAGAAGAAGTATCACGTAGATACTGTAGAAGATATCATCGCGAAACGCGATTCTATCTATAAGCAATTGCAGGCTATCGAAGGTGGCGACGAGTCGCTCGATGCGCTCAAGGCTCGCAGACAAAAACTGGAAGAGCAAGCTCGTAAGGAAGCTAACGTGCTGACCAAACTACGCACCAAGGCTGCCAAGACTATCGAAACCGAAATGCAGAAACGTCTGGTTCCTTTAGGAATGCCACACGTTCGCTTTAGCATACAACTAACTGCTGTCGAGTTAGGAGCCAATGGTGCCGATAGGGTTTCGTTCCTGTTCAGTGCCAACACGTCTACCCCACTCCAACCCGTTTCGCAGGTTGCATCGGGTGGTGAGATTGCGCGTGTCATGCTGTCGCTCAAAGCTATGATTAGTGGCGCAGTAAAACTGCCAACAATCATATTCGATGAGATCGACACCGGTGTGAGCGGTAAGACAGCCGAGATGATGGCGCAGATAATGAAGGAGATGGGCAACCATGGCCGACAGGTTATCAGTATCACACACCTACCACAGATTGCAGCGCTTGGTTCGGTACATTATAAGGTTGAGAAAAATGAGACCGCTAGCGGCACAACAAGTAAGATGCGTCAACTTACTGACGACGAGCGTGTGCGCGAGATAGCACAGATGCTTAGCGGCAGCGATGTATCCGAAGCCGCGATACAGAACGCGAAAGCGCTGCTTGGATATTGATTCTTTGTCATCTCGACTAAGCCAAGCGCATGGAGAGATCTCATGAGATTTCTCGACTACGCTCGAAATGACAGAGGGGGATTTATTTGTAAAATGTAAAATAGTAAATATAACAATGAAGAAAAGGATATTATTTATAATCTTGGCAGTATTGCCATTATTGGCTATGGCCCAGCCAGGTTGGGTCAAGAAAGCCACCAAGTCGGTATTTACCCTTAAGACATTTGCCGAGGATGGTTCGCTGATAGGTAGCAGCAACGGATTCTTTACCAGTGCAAATGGCGATGCAGTTAGTAACTTTACTCCATTCAAGGGCGCTGCTCGTGCTGTAGTTATCGATGCTGCAGGTAAGGAGATGCCGGTTGTTAGCATCGTTGGTGTAAACGATATGTACGATGTAGTGAAATTCCGTGTCAGCGGCAAGACTCAGCCTCTTGCCATTAGCACTGGTGCCACTACTGTTGGTTCGCAGGTTTGGCTGTTGCCATATCACGAGGTTAAGGCTGTGCCAGCAGGTGTCGTTCGTAAGGCCGAGACATTCCAGAGCGAATACGAGTACTATACTGTGGCCATGACCATGCCCGCCA
>Ga0310694_10003722_pt1 | contig 14934 bp, 7 predicted proteins | sample 174DNAGHGhighgp2_FD_203884 | JGI IMG/M metagenome (GOLD analysis project Ga0310694, IMG submission 203884) | Sheep rumen microbial communities from Palmerston North, Manawatu-Wanganui, New Zealand - 1742 DNA GHGhigh gp2 (v2) (version 2) | ecosystem: Host-associated > Mammals > Digestive system >... | reverse complement strand
AGTTCCGGCTGAATGTTCTGCCGCGAATTCAGCAGGGAGGCTACAACTGCATACAGATTATGGCCATCCAGGAACACCCGTATTATGGTTCCTTCGGCTACCACGTCAGCAGTTTCTTTGCCGCTAGTTCACGTTTCGGCACGCCCGAGGAGCTCAAAGCCCTCATCGACGATGCCCACGAGCGCGGCATGGCCGTCATCATGGACATCGTGCACAGCCATGCCGTGAAGAATGAGAATGAGGGTCTCGGCAACTTCTGCGGCGACCCCAACCAGTACTTCTATCCCGGCGACCGCCACGAGCATCCGGCATGGGACAGCCTCTGTTTCGACTACGGAAAGAACGAAGTCATACACTTCCTGCTATCCAACTGCAAATGGTGGCTCGAGGAATACCATTTCGACGGATTCCGCTTCGACGGCGTAACATCGATGCTTTACTACAGCCATGGTCTGGGCGAGGCCTTCGGCGGCTATGGCGACTACTACAACGGCCATCAGGATGACAACGCCATCTGCTATCTCACTCTCGCCAACGAGGTCATACACCAAGTCAACCCGAAAGCCATCACCATCGCCGAGGAGGTCAGCGGCATGCCAGGTCTGGCAGCTCCTTTCAAGGACGGCGGCTACGGCTTCGACTATCGCATGGCAATGAACATCCCCGACTACTGGATAAAGATTATCAAGGAGCTCCGCGACGAGGACTGGAAACCCAGCTCAATGTTCTGGGAGGTGAAGAACCGCCGCGCCGATGAGAAGACCATAAGCTACTGCGAGAGCCACGACCAGGCACTCGTGGGCGACAAGACCATCATCTTCCGTCTCATAGATGCCGACATGTACTGGCACTTCAAGAAGGGCGACGAGAACTACGCCGTGGAGCGAGGAATAGCCCTTCACAAGATGATACGCCTCCTCACGGCATCTACCATCAACGGCGGTTACCTCAACTTCATGGGCAATGAGTTCGGACATCCCGAGTGGATTGACTTCCCACGCGAGGGCAATGGATGGAGCTACAAGTATGCACGCCGACAGTGGAATCTCGTTGACAACCACGAGCTCTGCTACCACTATCTCGGCGACTTCGACCGCGAGATGCTCAAGACTCTCAAGCTACAGAAGGACATACAGAAGACTCCTGTCACTGAGATCTGGCACAACGACGGCGACCAAGTGCTGGCCTATCAGCGCGGCGAGTTGCTCTTCGTCTTCAACTTCTCTTACAACCGTTCCTATACAGGCTATGGCTTCATGGTTCGTCAGGGGACATATCAGGTTTTGCTCAACACCGACGATGTCGCGTTCGGCGGCCATGGCCTCAACGATGACAGCGTCAAGCACCTCACGAACTATGACCCCGAGCTCGCCAAGGACAACAAGGGTTGGCTCAAGCTCTACCTGCCGGCACGCTCGGCCGTGGTGCTTGCCAAGTCTAAGGATGAATAGACTTGTTGAATACACCTCCGACAAAGGCGCAAAGTCAATTAAGACTTTGCGCCTTTGTGTATTTCACACATGGCACTAGCATTTCCAAGACTGGCTACCGCCCATGAGTAATGCAATCCGATGTGCCAAAGCAATGTAACATTTCCCTACTCCATCACGACACAGAAGGTTGATGGCGACGGGAGTTTGGGGGAGGAGGCGGTGATGGTGACGGCACCCCTCTCCTCTTGCGGTTGGATGATCAGCAGGGCCTGACCGCGGAAGGTGGTGAGCGAAAGGGAACGGAAGGAGTGGAGGTCGTAGGGATGACCCGTGCCGGCGATGGCCAGATGGTGCGCGCCGGAGGTCTTGATGTCAAGAGGTAGCTCGGCCGTGGGACAGAGATTGCCGTCGGCATCCACTATGCGGAGGTAGATGTAGGCGAGATCGTTGTGCGAGGCGGAAATGACGGTAGAGGAGGATAAGGAGGAGGAGGAAAAGGTAATGGCAGAAGATGAGGAGGAGGCAGAGGATGAGGAGGTCTGCGGGAGCTGACCGCCATGCACGGGCAGGAACTGGATGGCAGCTGGGGCGCCCGAGGTGCGGAAGGTCACTTCGGAGCGCTTGCCCTTCACGGTCTCGGCCTTCAGTTCGCCGGGCTCGTAGGCCACGCGGAAGGTGGCGGTGTAGGTCTCGGGGTTGACATCCTGCTCGCCGAGGACACGTCCGTTGACGGACAGGCGGACGCGGGGCTCACGTGTGTAAACGTTCACGCGCAGGGAGTCGCTGCGATGGCCGTTGACATCGTGTACGATAGTGCGGAGCGTGGCGTTGTCATATTTCTCCGGCCGGAGATCAACGGGCAGATAGCCGCAGGCGTCGGGGCCATCGTAGTAGGCGCTGGCGTGCCAGTTCCAGTGGTTCTCCTCTGCCGTCCAGCACCACCCGAGGGCATCCTCGTACTCGCCGTCGGTCACCGAGGGACGGACGGCCATAGCTATCGGGCGCAGTCCCCACACGACATCGCGGTAGTAGGACTGCGGTTTCTTGGTCCCCGTGAGGTCGAGGTCGCCACACCAGGCGTTGAACCAAGGCCAGGCGAGCAGCTGAATCCATCGTCCGCGGTCGCTGCGCTCGAGAGCGTGGCTGAGCCCTGCCTCACCGATATAGTCGATGGCAGTCCAGACGAAGTCGCCGATGACATAGTCGTGACGGTTCACGTTGTTCCAGATGGCGGCCACGGCATTGGGGTAGGATTCTGTGCCGCAGATGATGCGCTGCGGGAACTTTGCGTGGTCGCTCTCGTAGCGATGCGGCTGGTAGTTGTAGCCACCTACCTCCACGAGCTCGAAAGCCCTGGGGGAGTCCTTCTCCCAGGTCATCTTCTGAGGCTGACGGTCCCAGTAGTCGCATACGGCAAGTAAGGTCGGGCGCGTGGTGTCCTCGTGCTTGATGGCGCGTGTGATGGCGTCGGCAATCTCCTTGCCTCGGGGGACGTCGGAGCGCTGGGCTACCTCGTTGCCTATGCTCCACAGGATGACGGAGGGGTGGTTGCGATCGCGACGCACCATGAGTGCGGCATCGTACTCGAAGTTGGTGACGCCCGTTCCTACGGGCTTTCCGTCGCGGATGACCTGCTTCTCGCGGGAGAAGTAATTACTGTAGTCATCGCGCCGCTTGGCTTCTTCCCACTGGTCGAAACATTCGTCGATGACGAGCAGGCCCAGGCTGTCGCAAGCGTAGAGGAAAGCCTCGGAAGGCAGGTTGTGGCTGGTGCGGACGGCGTTGAAGCCCTGCGCCTTGAGCAGCTCGGCCTTGCGGACCTCAGCGCGATCGACGGCGGCGGTGCCCAGCAGGCCGTTGTCATGGTGGACGCAGCCGCCGCGCAGCTTGGTGGGCTGGCCGTTGAGCAGGAAGCCCCGCTCGGCAGAGAAGGCGATGCTGCGCACGCCGAAGGGTATGACCAAGGCATCGTGCTGGCCGGCTGTGGTGCGGAGACTGATGCGGGCGGTGTAGCGGTAAGGCGAATCCGGCGACCACAGGTGTGGGGACTTCAGCGTGAGTTCGGCGCTGACGGTGTTCTGGCTGAAAGGTTGTGTGGCGGTGGCGACGATGTTTTCCCCGGCGTCGGCGATGGTCACCAGCACCTCGCCCGTGGCAGGTTCGGTGCCCTCGTTGAAGACCTTGGCGGAGACGCGGATGCGGGCTTTCTTGCCCTCGAGTGCGGAAGCATCGACGTAGGTGTCCCACTCGTCGAGATGCACCTTGTCCGTGACCTCAAGCCACACATGACGATAGATGCCGCTGCCCGAGTACCAACGGCTGTTCAGCCCTTCGCTGATGCTGTGGACGGCGATGGTGACGAGCTGCGGGTCCTGCGGGTTGAGGTTCTCCGGGCTGCTGAGAACAGGGTTGAGGTCCACCACGAAAGGCATGTAGCCGAAGACGTTCATCCCAGCCTTTATGCCATTGACCCACACCTCGGCTTGGTTATATACTCCGTCAAAGCGGAGGCGGAACAGCTGCTGCCGGAGGGTCTCATCGACGGAGGTGCCGGGCAGGCGGAATGTCTTGCGATACCAGCCGGAGCCGCTGAGGGTCTGTCCCGAATCGGAGTCGCCAGGGCAGAGTCGCGAGAAAGGCCCCACCTGCCAGTTTTTCCATTCGGCGGTCTGCTCGCGATAGTCGTGGGCGTAGGCCACAGGCTCCATGCTGAAGTCGTGGGGCACGATGACCTGTCGCCACCGGGAGTCGTCGTAGTTCACGGCCTCGGCATTGATGGCGGCACCACGATGAAAGCGCCAGCCCTCGTCGAAGGACTGCTTGCGCTGGGCGACGGCGGCGGGAATAATGGAAAAATATATAAATAAAAGAATAAAAAAATAAAGGTGGACGGCTGCGCCCCATTTCATTTCCGGATGGTAATTGTCAAGCATGGTTTTTCGGTTTTGGTTGTTTCTTGGCGACAAAGTTACAATTTTTCGGGGAGACGATTTCATCATGCGACGCAAAAAATGACGAAGGGCGGGCGAAGAAGCATCATTTTGCTGTCTTCACCCGCCCTTTTTCGTTGTCAGCCGGGGTTGTTGAGCGATTCACACGGGCGCTTGGCCCTCCCCCTATTCGTGGCGGAGTGCATCCACGGGGCGCATGTGTGCTGCGCGCCAAGTGGGCACGAGGATGGCGAGGGTGACGACAGCGAGCATCAGTAGGTACTGGACGACGCATATGACGAGGTAGTGGAGCCAGAATATCTCTACCCAGTTGCGCTCCCGCCCCGTGCCGCTCATGCTCAGGCCGGGGGAGAGGTCCATACTGATGGCGAACTGGAACCAGATGAGTTGTCCCACGATGCAGGCCAGGAGTGTCAGCAACGCCGCCTCGCCCCACACCATGAGGAAGATGTCGCGCCGCTTGGCGCCGAAGCTGCGCATGATGCCGATGTCCTCCGTGCGCTTGCGCAGTTGCAGCCAGAAAGTGCCGAGGGTGCCCAGCACCACGTTCAGCAGGAACAGAGCAAGGAGGATGCCGAGGAGGGTGTTGGTCAAGGTGTAGTCGTTGGGGCCATTCCCTTTCTTTTGCCAATCTTTATAGGTCTGCACAGAGACGAGGAAACGGTCGCCGACTTGTCTAAGCGCTTGGGATGCGGGACTTGTAAGCTGGTTCAGAAATGCCTGTGCATCAACTTCGGGATGTAGGCGAATGAGCATCATCGGGGTTGCATACTCTTCGATCATGGGACACAAGATGGAATAGGCATAGCGGTCATTCTCCTGCAAGCGGAAATCCTCCACGACGCCCGCGATGGTGTAGCGGCTGACGATGACAGGCCCGCCATGCTCCTGCAGCGCACGGTCGCTGAAGTCCCATTCCACTATGTGGCGCCCCACAACTTGGTCGCTATCGAAGATAGCCTGTGCCAGACTGCGTGTGATGACCACGCCGCCCAAAGGACAATCCTCGGAGAGTTCCTTTGCCGAAGGACTGCCCTCGATAGGCGTCAAACCTTGCGTCTCGAAGAACTGCTCATGCAGCAGAAAACCCTGCATGTAGGCTCCGCAACGGCGAGTGGAATCCGTCTCGGAAGCATAGGAACTGGTATGGTAGGTACCTTGGCCAATGATGAGCCCGGCAAAGCCTGCATGCTGCACCTCGGGCAGAGCACGGATCTGGTCGCGCAGAGCGTAGAGAGAGGAGAGACCCTCTTGGCCCACCCCTAACCCCTCCCCAAGGGAGGGGAATCCTTTTCCGCTGGTATTCGCTACTGAGTTGTTTTCTACCTCTGGGGGCTCCCCTCCCTTGGGGAGGGGCTGGGGGTGGGCTATTCCCGTCTGCCCCACCAACAAGTGCTCCTTCTCGAACTCCCCGGCGGGACGACAGAAATAACGGTCGTAGGTGGTTACGACGAAGTGGTCAATGAAGTAGAAACTGAGGACGGTGATGAGGATAATCTCAGCAAAGACCCAGCCGTTCTGACGGCGGTGGGACCAGAGGCTCTTGCGTATCATTTCTTCTGATTTAGCGATTCGACAATAGGTTTGCGTAGTGAGGTCCATGACGGTATGAGGGCGACCATGAGGTTGAGAACGACACAACAGAGGAAGACGATGAGGAAGAGGGCTGGCGTTACGAACATATTGAAATCCAATGTGATGTCGGCCGTGAGATTGCCCTCGCGGAGAATGAGCGCCTGGAACATCGCCGTATGGCGGACGGCCAGATAGAACAGCCATGAGAGCACCCATCCTACGAGGCCGCCGCAGCACGTCAGGACGAGGTTCTCGCCGATGACCTCGCGCAGCAACCATCGCCGCTTGGCACCGAAGGCTTTGCGGATGCCCATTTCTGCCCGCCGCGCTTCCATGCGGTTGCTGATGAGACCGCTGAGGTTCAGGGCAGGCAGCAGCAGGAAGATAAGCATCAGGATAGCAGGCGGCATCAGGTTTTTGGCCTTGTCGGTCGTGGACTCGTCATCGGAGTGGAAGAAGCTGAAGCACACAAAAAACTGCGACTTAACATCTACCGTGAAGTGTACGGGCTCGCCTTCGGCTGAACTCTGCGCTGCCTCGTAGCGTCGGCACAGCGGTTCCACCTCTTTCATGAAATCATTGCGCGTGTAGCCATTCTTCAGCAGCAAGCGCACGCTGAGGTTACCTTTATAGCTGGTAGGCTTAGCCTCAGTATGGCTTACCTCTTTGCCAAGGTAAGGGGCATAGAACTCGGCATAGGAGGCGTCCATCATGGGGCTGGCACTCTTGACGATGCCGATGATGCGGTAGGGGATGGAGTTGATGTAAATGGCAGCCCCGACAGCCTCACCCCCGTCCCCTCTCCCAAGGAGAGGGGCGTGATTACTACTCTCTGTTGGCAAACCATTATTCTCAATGGTATATACGCCCCTCTCCTTGGGAGAGGGGTTGGGGGTGAGGCTGTTTAAGAACTTATCCGTCACCACACACACAGCCTCCCCATTGCGGAACTCCTGTTCGTTGAAAGGGCGGCCCTCGAGGAACTGGAAGTCATAGAGTTGGAAGAAACGGGGATCGCAGTACAAGGCACGCAGATGGCTTTCCAGCGGAAGAGGAGCCGATGGAACCAAATCCATCCGGAAGAACTCATAGTTATTTCTAAAGAGCCCCGTTGCCACCTCCACACACTCCAGTTTGCTGAACAATTCATCCACGGCGAGGGTGCTGCAGCCCGTGTACATCGGACCGTCCACTTCGTTGTCCTTGTATTGCAAGGCGCTGACATACAGCGTGCGGTCGCGGTGCCTCTCGGGGTAGATGTTCGCCATCTTAATGTTTAGCATGATGGCTACGACCATAGCGGACGCTATGGCCACCGCCGTGCCCGCGATGTAGATGGCGGAGAAGAGCTTGTCCTCAAATAAAGCCCCCCACCGGCTCCCCCCAAGGGGGGAGGGTTTTGAAGTTACTTTTGACATTTGAATCACATATTATAACCAAAAGGATATGGACTCCTCCCCCTTGGGGGAGGTTGGGAGGGGGCTACTGAATCTGCCTACCATCCAAGAACTTGATGATCCTATCCGTCTGCGCAGCCTGCTTCTCGTTGTGCGTCACCATGACTATGGTGCGGCCGTCCTCCTTGTTCAACTTATGCAGCAGCTCCATAATCTCGGCGCCCATCTTCGAGTCGAGGTTGCCGGTAGGCTCGTCCGCGAGGAGGATTTCGGGGTTACCGATGATGGCGCGGGCGATGGCTACGCGCTGGCATTGTCCGCCAGAGAGCTGCGTTGGGCGGTGCTTCATGCGATGCGAGAGGCCCACGCGGGCAATGACTTCCTTGGCCAGGCGTGTGCGCTCGCCGCGGCCTACGCCACGATAGATGAGGGGCAGCATCACGTTGTCCAGAACGTTCAGCGTCGGGATGAGGTGGAACGACTGGAAGACGAAGCCCAGGGTGCGGTTGCGAATCTCTGCCAGACGGTTGTCGCTCATGTGCGGGTCGATGCGCTGTCCGCACAGCTCTATCTCGCCGCTGGTGGGTTCGTCCAGGAGTCCCATGATGTTCAGCAGGGTCGATTTGCCGCAGCCCGAAGGTCCCATGATGCTCAGGAACTCACCCTTCTGCACTTCAATGTTCACGTTCTCCAACGCCTGTGTCTCCACTTCGTCGGTGCGGTAGATTTTGTTGATCTCTGTAAGGCGGATTACAGCCTCACCCCCGACCCCTCTCCGAAAAGAGAGGGGAGTGGTTACATCTTGACTCTGTTGATTCTGGTCGTTAAAAATCTTTTCAGTGTTCATGATTTTCTTTTATTTAGTTAATATTTCTATTCTTGAAACTAATTACTCCCCTCTCCCCTTGGAGAGGGGCTGGGGGTGAGGCTTTTTATTCGTCCTTCAACGACTCAGTAATTTCGCTCCTGCTTATCCTCCACGCCGGGATTGCCGTTCCGATGAGTACGGTGCCTAATATAATAAGGTACACGCACGCGGAGACGATGAGGAAGTGGGTGCCGAAGCTGTCGAACCAGAGGTCTTTGGGACCATCGGTGACGAGTTCTCCGATGAAGAGCCCTTTGGAGGCCGCTATCTGGAAATAGATGATGCAGCCGAGGACGACACTGACGGACGTGAGCAGCCACGCTTCGCGCAGGAAACCGAGGAATACGCTGCGCCGCGTGGCGCCGAAGGCACGCCGCACGCCAGCCTCCTCGCGACGTTGCTGCGTGTACATCAGCAGGGAACCGAAGACACCGAAGGCCAGGTTCACGGCGAAGAAAGCTGCTATGAGCAGGTTACGGCGGTTATGACCGTTCACGCCGATACGCTCCGTCCGTTGCTTCAGAGCTTGCTGGCCTGGCTGCATCTGGCGTATATAGAGGTGTTCTGTCACCAAGCCACGCATCAGCTGCTCTCCACGCTCCTCAATGAAGCGGGTGGCATTCACGCCATCGCGCAGCCGAAGAATGATCGGCGGCGTTGTCGTTCCTTCGGTGGTGCAACGGAACACCATGGAGCGGTCGGGGTCGAAAGCGTTGGCACGCACATCCTCCACCACGGCACGGATGCGATAGGGTTGCCAGTGCTGCTGCTGTCCGTCGTCCCAATCCCAGAAGTAACTCTGCACCTGTCGGCCGGCCACGTCTGTAGTGCCGAAGAGCGCTGTAGCAAAGGAACGGGTGACGATGATGTCCCGGTCATACTCGCAGCCCTGCGACAGCTCGCTTGTGGAAACACCTGGCGTGAGGGACTGAATGCCGAATATCTCGAACAGCGGAGAGCCCGGCCGGAACGAGTAATGGAAGGCGGTGAGTGTGTCGCCATCGACGCAATACTCGCGTGCTGCTGTTGGAGAGTAGAACACGGGAGCCACCCCGTCGGCGACGTATGCCCTCTCCACTCCCTCACATTCCTTCACCTTTTCCAGGAGGTGGCGTATTTCGTCGTCGTAGGAATAGATTTGATGGTCCGACTCCTGCTGGCGATGGCTGCTGGCGATTTGCAGTTGCACCACCTTCTCGGCATCATAGCCCAGAGGCATGTGTGTGATGAAAGCGTTCACGATAACGGGGTCGAAGGTCCACCAACAAACCACCGTCACGAGCGTGAGTTCGGCCGCCAGCCACACCTTCGAGCGCCATCCGCCACCTTCGCCCTGCTCCTCTTTCATCATGCCTTTCACAATGGGTTGTCTCAGGCTGAGCCAGGCAGGCAGCGCCGCTGCCAGCAGGTTCAGCAGCAGGCATACGAGCAATGCCGTGAGGAAGATGGCGGGAGCAAAGAGCATCTCGCCTTTCAACACAGGCACCGTCGCGTAGATGCCATTGCGGGTGGCGAAGAGATCAAAGACCCAGTCGCGCCAAGCGTAGATGGCCATCCAGGCCAGAAAGAGTCCTACGGCTCCGCCGATGAGCGTCAGCCGCAGATTCTCCTTGATGACCTGGCTGAGCAGCGTGCGCCGCTTGGCTCCGAAGGCCTTGCGGACGGCCATCTCCGGCAGACGGTGTTGCATCCGCGCGGCCACCATGCCGCTGAGGTTCAGGGCCGGCACCAACAAAAGCAGCATGATGGAGAGAGCCACGTACCACCAGAGGCTGTGGCTGTTGTCCGCCAGGAATACGGCGGTGAGTCCTTGCCACACGCTGGAATAATGCGATAAGACAGAGGATTGAAGATCAATGGGAGTGTCTGTATTGACGCTGTTGTAGCGTGCTTGCACTTCCTTCAGTTCCTCGAAGAAGGCCTCGCGCTTGTCCTCTGCTACGGCAAAGCGAACAGCGAAAGGGACGTTCTCATAGGTGAAGGCAACCCCATTCACCACGAATACGCCCTCGGCCATGTACGGCAGGTAGATGTCGGCACAGCAGTTCTCTGTCAGCACCGATGGCGTCTCCACGATTCCGCAGATGCGGTATTCCCGGTTGTTGAGCACGAGCGTCCCCCCCTGTTCCAATCCTTGTTGCCTGGCCAAGTCCTCGGTGACGACCGCCACGCAGCGGCGGCTGTCCATATCGTCCTCCGTGAACGGCGCCCCGCTTACGAAGCGAAACTGATAGAAGCGGAAGAAGGCGGGGTCGGTGACGATGGCGTTCACGCGGCGGTCGCGCAGACCGTCGTGTTGACGAATGTAGTAGTTTTCCGGGTTATAGAGCTGCGCCACCGCCGTCGCGCAGTCCGGAGCCTGCATCGATGTGGTAAGCTCGTGCTGAAGCCAGTGCCCTATCATCGTCACTTCGTTCTTATTCTGAAGTGAGGCAGCAAAGTTCATCGTGTACGTCCGGCTGCGGTTCACCTCCGGCGCGATGTCCGCCACCTTCACGTAGTAGATCTCGGCAATGACCATCGTGAAGGCGATGGCGATGGCGGTGCCGAGAATATAGATGGTGGAGAAAAGCTTATTATTCATCTTTCAATGCCTCGTTGATATTCGTTCTCGTAATCCTCCATGCCGGAATGGCGGTTCCAATGAGGACGGTGACTAATATAATAAGGTACACGCACGCGGAGACGACGAGGAAATGGGACCAGAAGTGGTCGGGCCAGGTCATGTCCGAGGGGATGTCGACGAGTCGCGGAACATAGAGCTTTTCGTTGTAGGTGAATCCGTTCTCGAGGGTGGAGTAACCGCTGTGGGCGTAGTTCAGGTAAATGATGAGTCCGACAGCAACAGCGGCGGTTGCGAGGGCGGCGTTGCGCAGTAACATCTCGCAGAGCAGACGCTGTTTCGTGGCTCCGAAGGCGCGGCGGACGCCACACTCCTCTGTGCGGCGCTTGGCGTGAAGCCACACGGTGCCGATGACGGCCAGGCAGAGGTTGACGAGGAAGAAGAGGGCGAGGGCCAGACTGCGGTTCACCTCCTGTGTGCGGCCGTCGTCGAGTTCCAATTGCTGCAGGTGGTCGTCGTAGGTCATGAGGCGGCTGACACGGGTGTAGTTGGTGCGTGCATTGCGGATGAGGTCGCGGCCGTGCTCCTCCACGAAGCGGCTGGCGTCCACGCCTTGCTTCAGACGGATGACGAAGCGGCAGCGGGTGGTGGTCAGGTTTTCGGGTTGGAAGATGAGCGAACGCATGTTGTAGCCCAACGACTTGCGGATGTCCTCCACCACGCCTGCCACCGTCACCTCAGACTCTGGGTTGTAGCAGAACGTTAGGCGACGCCCCACCACATCTGCGGAGCCAAACAGCGCCATGGCACTGGTACGTGTCAGCACCACCTTCTGCTCCGACCTTTTGATGCACGAGAGTTCCTCGGCCGACGGGCTGCCAGGCAGGGGCTGCAGGCCGTAGGTCTCGAAGAAGTGGGAGTCGGGGATGAAGGCGAGCCAGCCCATATAAAGCGTATCGGCCTCGTGGCGACATGGGGAATAAGTCTCGTTGGTATGACCGATAGACCAAAGGTCCTGATCGTAGAGATAGGCTGATTCCACGCCCTCCACGGTCATGAGCTGGCGCGTCATCTGCTGCCGCCGTTCCTCGGTAATGTTGTACGGATCGCCCATCTCCTCTTCCAATGCCTCCTCCGATGGGCTCACGGTGCATTCGCCATAGAGCAGGCGGCTGGTGTCGTAGCCAAGGGGCAGACTGCGATAGTAGAGGTTGACGACGGCGGGGTCGAAGACCACCCAGGCAACGACGGTAATGATGACGAGCTCGAGGAAAAGAAGGGACTCTCCCCCCGCCCTCCCTAATAGGGAGGGAGCGGAATGTATTTGACTGGCTGTATTCATTTTCATTTATGTTTTATTGTTCATTTAATCTTTTTAAGTGTTTACCATCCTTGAAGGTATTTGCTCCCTCCCTAACAGGGAGGGCGGGGGGAGAGTCCGTTTTTATCTCTTTTCCATCATTGATTCTACAATAGGTTTGCGCAAACTCCACCACGCAGGCACGACGGCGGCGAGGAGGTTGAGGAGGAGGATGGCTGCAAAGGCACCGAGGAAGAGTGCGGGAGCAAAGAGCATCTCACCCGAGACGAGGGGTGCTGAGCTGAGGGTGCTGTTATCGAAGAACATACCGAGAATTTCACGGCGGAAGCCATAGATGGCCAGCCAAGCGAGTACAAGTCCGATGATGCCTCCGATGGTTGTCATCACCAGGTTCTCCCACACCACCTGATGTAAAAGCGTACTGCGACGTGCTCCGAAGGTCTTGCGCACAGCCATCTCTGCCGACCGTCGCTCCATGCGTCCCGCCACAATGCCGCAGAGGTTCAACGCCGGCACGAAGAGCAACACGAAGAGGATGCCCGCGTAGTGCCGAAAGAGCTGCCAACCCGAAGGCACCTCGAACTCGCCATCGCGGTTCTCTGCGCGCAGCACGTGCATCGGGTGAGTCGCCATATTCCTTGTCAGTACCATCTTCATTTTCACTCCTTCGCCGAAACCGAAATTCGAGCAGATGTCGGGATTCGTTTGCTGAATACGTGCCGCCACTCCATCGAGTTCAGTCTTCAGCGCTTGTAAGTGCTCGTCGTCTTTCACGGTAGCCACGATGGAGAATATGCCTTGGTAAGGCGAGCCGCTATAGAAATCCACGAGGGTATAGGGTACGATGAAATCGGCATAGCTATCGGGCGAGAGCTGACTGCCGCTGCGCACCACGCCCACCACACGCGCCTCGTCGAAGTTTTCCAAGCAGACCATTTGCCCCACGGCGTCCACGCCCTTGCCGAACAGCCGCTCAGCCAGCGCATCGGAGATGACACAGACTGACTCATGCCCATCCACTTCTTGTTTCGTGAAGGGCCGTCCGCTCACGAAGTCGTACTCGTAAATCTTGAAGAAGTCGGCGTTGGTCCAATTCCTGACGACGTCGATGTACTCGTTGTCGAACTTAGCATATTCGTGGCTGCGGCTTTCAGACTTTCCCGTGCCAGCGGCGAGCAGCGTGGGGGCGCAGTACTCGATGTTCGGGCTGGCTGCGAACCACTCCTCGAACGCCTTCGGGCTAAAGCCTATCTTTCCCATCCCGCCGTTCTCGGCCTCGATGTAAATGCCCTCGAAATAGACCGTTCGTGCGCGGTTCAGTTCGGGGTAAATGGGGGCCAGCTTGATGTAATAGACCACCGCCATCACCATCGTGAAGGCGAGGGCCATGGCCGTGCCGGCGATGTAGATGAAGGTGAAGAGCTTCTCCTCCCGCATCATGTTCAGTGCCTGATTCACATTCGTGTTCAAGTTCATTCTTTTTAGAATTAAATGCGTTATTGCACTTTTATCATAGCAATTTTCGTGCCAAGCTCTTAGTCCGTTGATTATGAGCGTATCTCACATAAACAATTGTCCATTTTCGGACAATCGGCGTGTTCATAAATGGACAGAAGACATGTCTTTGCCAGATTACGCTTTTGCCTGCCTGTAGCGCGTCTGGGCGCCGCTGTCTTCGCGGATGAGTCTCCCTTAGCACACCGGAGGAGAGAGGAGTGTGGTGACGCGGCGTCGCGTGATCAGGAGGCAGAAGACATAATAGACGTCTATCGCGACACATAGACACGACTTTTTGCGGATTTCCCCAAAAATAATTCACCTTTTCCTTTTGCGCCTCAGACTTTTTCATTACTTTTGCATCCGAAAGGGCACGCGCTCGGCACTTGTGACGCTCATTCGAGCAACGCGAGTCTTGAGAAGTTGCTCCTCACGAGCGACGCGAAGCCTCGGCGGAGGCACCCTCTCGAAATCTTAACGGTAGAAACAATAACGACATGAGCAGTTATTAGGAGAATGTAGAAACGTGAGAAATTTCTAACTCCAAATTAAGTTACGATAATTGTGAATGTTCGCGCTTACAGCGTGGACGTCACTTATCACTTAATTGGGCAATCTCACGGCCTCTACATTCGGTAAGAGCGGACACGCTTTTATTGTGTGTAGAGGCCTTGATGCAGACGGGCCCAAAAGAATCCGATAAGTGCTTATTGTCCCAAATGCAGCGATAAGCGCAAATGCCAAACAAAGACGAGCGTTCTCAACTGATAGACGTCAGGGAGGACGACCTGCAGACATGCTTGCATGTGCCAGCAGCCAAGGCCGAGCCGTCGCCTACCGTGCTCGACACACTGCTGCGCGACCATGCCACAGGCAGGAACATCTTCTGGGCAACGCATGACTATGAGGCGATGGGTCCAGAGTATGATTACCATTCCGAGATGCTGCCCCGATTGATTACGGGAGAGCACGGAACGGTAATCCGCCCGCGTGTGCTCAAGACCAAGGAGCAGCAGACGGACAGGGTGAGGGATATGGCCGAGGTGTTCACGCCGGCGTGGGTGGTGAAGAAGATGGTGGAGTATGTGGATATCGAGGTCCACACACGTACCTTGGAACTCACCTGCGGCGAAGCGCCCTTCCTCGTTTCCCGCTACGATGCTACTACCGGCTCGCCGATAGCCGTCGGCGAGCGTGCAGGGGTGCTTGACCACAAAATCCACTTGATAAACCACCAGCAGCTTAACGACGAGGAATGGCTCGTGCAGGTGCGTCAGGCCTTCCAGAGCACCTACGGCTACGAGTGGCAGGGCGACAGCCTGCTGCTGG
>Ga0310694_10003720_pt1 | contig 14937 bp, 12 predicted proteins | sample 174DNAGHGhighgp2_FD_203884 | JGI IMG/M metagenome (GOLD analysis project Ga0310694, IMG submission 203884) | Sheep rumen microbial communities from Palmerston North, Manawatu-Wanganui, New Zealand - 1742 DNA GHGhigh gp2 (v2) (version 2) | ecosystem: Host-associated > Mammals > Digestive system... | reverse complement strand
TTGTGATTAAATTACCTGCTGACACAGGTAATTTAATTGTATCACAAGGAGTTTTTATTGTCTTGGGGAACGGTATAACCAAGACGGAACCCCCAGTCTAACTGGGGGTTTTCGTTACACAAAAAACCCCGCTCGTTTGAGCGGGGTTTTGTTGTTCAAAATCTAACTACTTAGAATTTGATTAACATGCCCAGTTGGCCTTTTACGTTGTCTTGACCGGCAATGGCTTTATTGTAAGCGATATTGACATTGTCAGCACCCGTGTATTTGGCATAGCCAACACCCGCAAATAATTGCACATATTCGTTGTGGTCATATTTTACGGTTAAGTCACCTTCGTAGGTGGCAGAGTGTTTCATGCGGTGATCTTGGAAGGAATAACCGTCCAAAGATACGGTCCATTTGTCAGCCGGCTTTACATCAAAACCGAGGTTGAACAAGGCCACACCGTTGGTGCTGTAGTTGTAGATGTTGCCACCCAAATCATGACCAATTAACAAGCCGGGGGTGTAGTTGCCCAAGGCGAAGAAATTGGCATTGGCATAGTAGAAGGTACCGCGTACGGTTACTTTTTCCAAGTCCGTGGCCGCGTCCACTTTTACCATGTGTCCGGTGGAATCATGTTCTTTAACCAAGCGGTCACCGCCGAAGTTGCGGGCATATTCCGCGCTCAAGCGGACCGGGGTGTTCAAGGACAATTTAGCACCATAGAAACCGGCATCAGAGTCTACGTTACCGTCGTGTGCAAAAGAATTGCGCACATCGTACCCATAAACTTGGGCCGTCAAATCTTCAGAAATATTTAATCTGAAATCGGCACCAAACACGGTAGTGGCATTAGCAGGCAGAACGTTCGCCGGGTCAGCAGGAGTCGCCAACGTGTTATTCGTGCGGCCAGCAATTAACGTCAAGGCTTTGACGTCATCAGCATAGGTTACTTTGGCAGCATCCAACGAGCGGGTATAGCCGTTAAATTCGGCGTTGTAGTGGTTCGGGCCAATATACATTACGGCGCTGTCTTCATCGCCGTAGAATTGGCGGCCGACGGTGGCTTCCAAGCAGCAGAACAAATTGTGCAAGACCACATTGGCTTCCACCAAACGGACTCTGTCCCAATAGTTTTGAACCGTATTACCGGCGGCATCATCTTGCCCCCAGACGTTGGCATATTGGAACATTAAGTTGGCGGTTACGTCTTCCACTAAATCAGCGGAAAGACCGGCCAACACACGGGCACTGGTACCTCTGTTATAGGTGGGCGTATTGTGTCTGTGATTTACATCAGAGGCAATCGTTTGGATGTCGCCTTTGAGGTTTACATTCTGCAGTACATCAGCGTTAGCAGAGACCGGTAACAAAGCGGCCAAGGCTAACAAGCTTAGTAGTTTTTTCATGTAAGTACTTCCTCCTGTTTAAGTTTAACTACCCTACACAACTATTAAAACTCTTTGCAGCATAATTTGCAACCCCTTTTCTAAATTCGGCTTGACATTCTACAACGAAATTGATATCTTGCACGCATTTTAGACGATAGTTTTTGTTTTTCCCGTCGGGCCGACGGGAAAAACGTAACAGCAAATCAATTTCAATATGGCAACATCTTTTAGAGTCGTTAATAAATAGTCATTCCAAACTTGATTTGGAATCTCTCCTTTTTATAAGATAGAATCACAATGGCCTATGTCTACATTCTTACGAATAATTCTAATACCGTTTTATATATTGGTGTTACAAACAATATAGCAAGACGCGTGTACGAACACAAAAACGATTTAGTTCCCGGGTTTTCCAAGCATTATAAACTACATAAATTAGTTTATTGCGAGAATTGTATTAGCATTTTAGATGCCATACGCAGAGAAAAACAATTAAAAGCGTGGCGTAGGGCATGGAAAGAAGATCTTATCAATTCCACCAATCCCCAATGGAAAGATTTAGAAATAAGGTGAGATGCTGAATCAAGTTCAGCATGACGATTTTTATAATGACACAACAGACATTCTAAAAGTCTGCCTTTTTTTGTATGCTGATAGCCCGTTACGTCAAGCCCAAGGGACGCGCAAAACGGCCAAATGTGGAAATTTGTTTATCGGTAGCAAGTAACAACGGCACAAACTCTCTGTTTGTGCCGTTGTACGCGTTTATAGAAGTTACGAACCGTTGTTATCTTATTAGTTCCAAAGCGCAAGTTTGGTTACTTTATCCGTCCGCCGTACTTTCGGTTCCCCTACAATTTCCTGCACATACGCTTCGCAAACGTGGATTTTCGTACCCAACATCAAATGCCCGCCGGTTACGTTATATTCCCCGTCGCTTAGCATCACATGCGCATGGACCATGGGGCGGTTATCCTGAATAGAAATGTTGCCCGATAAACTTAACAGTTCAAGCGGTGCGTTGATGGTTGTTTTCTCATAGCGTTTTTTAGTTTGGTCGTAGTAACCGATAGTCGCATTCGCCACCGATCCGATTACGCTGACGATACCGCACTTCACTTGGTTATCGTGGCAAAAATCTGCCAACGCCTCCAACAAATCTTTCCCTTTCGGAAGTTTGAACAAATACGTCCGTCCGGTTAAATAAGGTTTTTCTTCTGCCATTTTTATTTCCTCCCAATTACAGCCACTGTTTGGCTTTTTTCAAATCGTGAACATACGCTTTAATGGCGCGTAACATATCCGTGCCGGATAGTCCGGCTTCTTCGTAAACTTTTGAGGCAGTATTACTGCCCAAAAACGCGCCGTCTTTGTGCGGATAAAGCGTATGTTTGCGCCCGGCGCGGCTTAACAGCCACGCATCTAACGTCGGGCGGGTAAAATCGGTAATTCCCATGGCCGTTTGACGAAGCGCAAGCGGTAACAGTTTTTCTTGTTGTTTTTCTGGCAACGCTTCAAACAGTTCGCGGCTGGTAATATAAACGATATTTACATTTAATTTATGTTTAGCAAGCGCCGGGAGTACTCCTTGCAAGACAATACGTCCCACTCCTGCCCCTTGCACCAACACCGTACCGTCGGCCTTACCTTTAGCACGGTGCATATAATAAAGTCCGTTCACGGCGTTTTGCGCGGGCTCTATCCCGAGAGCTTTTCTGTCTATAAAAGCCGCCGACGGCCGGGCCACAAACGGCGCAAACACCGCCGGGCGCAACGACAATGCCTTCGTTACAATCGGCCAAATTTCGTCCACTTCCACCGGGGTTGCCGTAATACACGCGCCCGCCGGGAAATTATCCTGCAACAGTTGCAACGATTGCGGGTCGGCGTGCGTCGGGCCGTCCTCGCCGGTAGGCAAACTGGCGTGTCCGTTAAACAGCACAAGCGTATTGGGTTGCAGGCCGGCTTCGCGGGCCGCTTGTACGCCGATAGCGTGCAAGCGCGCGGCTACATGTTCAAACGCCACAAACGCCCCGTAAGACGCACTGACGGCCACGTGCTTACCAAACGACGATATACCGCTACACACAGCCGCCATACCGTCCTCGCAAATGCCGCCGCAAGCCACCCGTCGGGACAGTGGATTAGACAGCGCATTAAAGTTTCCCGCCGGGAAATCCTTTGCCACAGCCGCCGCGCCCGTGGAACCGTACAAATCGGCCGAGCCGACGAACAACGTGCCTTTTGTTTGTTTATTAAGATACCCAAGCACATTGCCTAATATACCGCGTGTTGTGTATGATTTCCCGGCTTCAAAAACAAATTCCGCCGGAATTTTTGACGGCGAAAATTTTGTATATAGATCTTGGCTGTTACCCAAACTTTTGCGTACCGTGCGTTTGGCCTTACGTAATAAACCGGCCCGCGCCGTCAACAATTTGGCGATATATTTAGCGGTAGATTTTTCTTTTTCTAACGCCGCACGGACCACTTGCAAACTGGCCCAGAAGTACTTTTCCACGTTGGCGGGAGTTTTTTCGCCCTCAAAACGCGGGAACGTTACGCCAAATGTTTTTTCAAATTCGGCAAGTGCCTGATAAAATCCTTCAGAGGCAAATTTATGCCCGGCCCCGTGGGATGCCTTCCCTTCAATACCGTATTTCCACCCTTTAACCGTGCGGTAAATAATCGCCGTCGGCTGATTATTTTTCATATCCGCGGCTAAATGTTGGGCAATATGAATTTGGTTAAAATCGTGTCCGTTAGGCACGTAAATCACATTGAAATCGTGGATGCGGAAGAACTCACACGGATTCCATTGGACATATTCTCCGGGGTTTTCGCCGTCGGCAGTTACGCGGTCGGTTTCAATGGACGCTTCGTTCCAGTCAATGTGAAATACCACATTTTTAAGTTGCGCCGTAGCCGCTACCGCCGCCACTTCGCTCACGCGTCCGGCGGTAAGACCGCCTTCCCCTTCTATAATATGCACCACAGGACATTTCTTCCCGTACGCATCGGCCGCTGCCAACGCCAAGCCGACTGCCGAGCCGTCGCCCACTCCGCTTGCGCCGGTACTGGTACGCACAAACGGCACGAGCGGCTCGGGATGCCCCCCAAGCGGTTTAACGTGAAATTTATTAAACAGCGGCGTGTTTTGTACTTTATTATGACGAAATCCGAGTAAATCTTCCAAACGCAACTGATGTTCTTTTTTCGTTGGCAACAACGCCGGGGCCGCGATACGCGCACACTCGTTACGCAAGGCCCACATCGCATATAAACCGAGGGCTTTGTGTCCGGCGGCGTATGAAATAATATCGTTTTCGTTGGCGTTGGGATATTTTAAATCATACGCCATTTCCTTATATAATAGATGTTCCACAAACCGCCCGCAGGAAATACTCCCCCCCGGGTGGCCCGATGTAGGCACATAATTATATAGTAGAGCGACCAACGTACGGTACGCTAAATCTAACTTTGTCAGTGCCGCCGTTTCTTGTGCGTTTAGGGCATATCCGGCTTTTTTACTATAGCCGGATATGTCTACAAAAATGCCTCGCTTTTGCCCCAGTACCATTTTTTTGTTCATAGCAACCTATGGGTGCGAAATTCCGTGTTGGGCAATATAGGATACCAATTGGAATAAGGCCTCAATATCGGACTTGGCTTCCACTTCCACACAAGAGTGAATGTTGCGCGCCGCTAACGAGAGCGCACAAGCGGGAATGCCCGTCTTGGACAAGTGAATAATCCCCGCGTCGTTACCGCCGCGCGGCGCACAACGCACCTGCCAGTTAATTTTCTCTTGGCGGCAAATTTGTTTTAACCCTTCAAAGAGCCAATCGGGCGTAATGGTGCGTCCGTCAATCACAGACACGCCTACCCCGCCGCCTACGCTTACAATATGGTTAGGCGCACTGCAACCGGGGATATCGGCCGCGCCGGTGGAATCTAACGCAAAACCGAGGTCGGCATCAACACCAAACGCCGCCGTGGTCGCACCGCGAAGTCCGACTTCCTCTTGCACCGTAAACACGGCATAAATGTTATAGAACGGATTTTTAATCGCGCGCACAAGTTCTGCCAGCACAAATACACCGGCCCGGTCATCTAATGCTTTGGCACAAATACGGCCGTCGCCAAATTCTTCATATTGACGGTCTAAGACGGCACTATCGCCCGGCTCCACCAGTTCGTGTACTTTTCCGGCGGGTAAGCCCGTATCTATATAAAGGTCGTTCATCGGAACGGCTTTGGCACGGTCGGCCTCTGTCGTAATGTGGGCGGGTTTTGTGCCGATAACACCCAAAATCGGTCCTTTTTTCGTTTGCACGCGCACCCGTTGGGCTAGTAACGTACGCGGGTCAATACCGCCGACAGGAACAAAATATAAGAAACCGTTATCGTCCACGTAACGCACCATAAGGCCTACTTCGTCCATGTGGGCGCATAAGAGTAAATTTTTATCCGACGTGCCTTTTTTATAGACAATTAAATTACCTAACACATCGGTACGAATTTCATCGGCATGCGGGGTTAAAATTTCTTTCAAATACTCGCGCACCGCAGTTTCACGACCCGAAACACCCGCCAAATTGGTCAAGTGTTCCAGTATAGCAAAATCTAACTTTTTCGTCATACTTCCTCCATGTTATTGATAATTTTGGTATCTACATTATACTCTCAAACATTTTTTTTTGCAAGGCCCCCCTTGCCGGGGCGGGCAAAAGGTCTTGAACCTCTTTATGTATTGATGTTATCTTCTACAAGACGGATTTTATGTTAGTCTGCAACAAGTGCTCGCCGCACGGGCAGCCGGCCTCAAACCGCTTTATGCGTTTGATGTTATCTTTCGCAAAACGGATTTTATGCTAGTCGGCAACAAGTGCTCGCCGCACGGGCAGCCGGCCTCAAACCGCTTTATGCGTTTGATGTTATCTTTCGCAAAACGGATTTTATGCTAGTCGGCAACAAGTGCTCGCCGCTTGGATATATTAACCCAAAAATCGGTTACCGAAATAAGACTTGTCCGCTCCCCCCAAAAAAATTGTAGAATATGTGGGAAAGAAGTTTAATTTTAGGAGGAATACATGACTGTTTCTTACAAAGAACTTGGCCTCGTTAACACACGCCAAATGTTCAAAGATGCTATGGCCGGCGGCTATGCCATTCCGGCGTATAACTTCAATAATATGGAACAACTCCAAGCGATTGTAACCGCTTGTGTGCAAACCGGATCTCCGGTCATCTTGCAAGTATCCAAAGGCGCGCGCCAATATGCCAACTCCACGCTACTGCGCTGGATGGCCCGCGGTGCTGTGGAAATGATGAACGAACTGGGTAAACCTGTTCCGCTTTGCTTGCACTTGGACCACGGAGATAGTTTTGAACTGTGCAAAGATTGCATTGACAATGGTTTCTCCTCGGTCATGATTGACGGTTCTAGCCTTCCCTATGAAGAAAACGTAGCGCTCACGAAAAAAGTAGTGGACTATGCACATGAGCACGATGTCACCGTAGAAGGCGAACTGGGCGTTTTGGCGGGTATTGAAGACGAAGTTTCCGCCGAACACCACACCTATACGGATCCTGCCCAAGTAGAAGATTTCGTGAAACGCACGGGCGTAGATTCTTTGGCCATTTCTATCGGCACGAGCCACGGTGCGTACAAATTCAAAGTAAAACCCGGCGAGAAATTACCGGAACTCCGCTTTGATATTTTGGAAGAAGTTTCCAAACGCTTGCCCGGTTTCCCGATTGTGCTGCACGGATCGTCTTCTGTACCGCAATGGGCTGTTGAACAAATCAACAAATACGGCGGCAAATTGGATAACACCGCCGGAATCCCGGAAGAACAACTGCGCAAAGCCGCTAAAATGGCGGTATGCAAAATTAACGTAGACTCGGACGGCCGCTTGGTGATGACCGCTACGATTCGCAAAATCTTCGCCGAAAAACCGGCTGAATTTGACCCGCGCAAATATCTCGGCCCGGCCCGCGAAGCGTTAATTAAGATGTACTCGGAAAAGAACGAAAACGTATTTGGTTCTGCCGGCAGAGTGAAATAAGTACTCGCCGTACGGGCATGCGGCCTTGAGCCGCTGTCAGTTTTATACGCGCTCCTTTGCAAAAGAGGGGCGCGTGTTTTTTACACGCGCCCAAAATTTATACCACTTTTTACAAAATCTCAAGAGCTCGTTTTATTTTCCGACAACAACATATAATTGGCAAGTAGATCCATCGCTAGTCTGAATGCCTTCCAATTCACAAGTAGATTGGCTCTTAAAAAGTCCAACCGATTCACATACTTTGTCAAACCGGGAGCCGCGCGTCGCGGTAAGCGCCGAACAAAAATGCTTTCCCGCATAACCAGTCATATCACTATGATGATATCCGACCATATACTGGTTTTTTAATTGTACGGAATTTGTACACATAGCCAATCTTTGACCATACAAAGTACATCGTCCCCAATCAAAAAAAGCCGAAATACCGTAAAAACTCTTTGCGGGAAGACTTACCGATAGTTCGTCAAAATTCGTAGCATACGAACCGTTGGCTAAATAATATACTTCGTTAGCATCGGCGATGGCGCGCGTAATAGCCATCATGTTGGAGAAACGGCTTTTGTCCACCACACGCTGATACTGCGGCACCGCCACCGCCGCCAAAATACCAATGATTAAAACCACCACTAATAATTCAATCAGCGTAAAACCGCTGTTATTAAAACTAGGTGTTATCCCGCACTTGATGCGGGATCTCCCGCTTATACGTCGTTGATACAATAAAGTTGTTTCCTTATTTACTAAACGGACAAATAATCGGGAGACCCCGGATAACAACCTTCCGGGGAAACACTTTATTTTATTTACTATATTGTTTTTGTTTTTCATAACTTTTCTCCTTTTGCTACGTTTATCATTTATTAAAATGTAGCAAAAAAAAAAAACGATGTCAAGTTTTATTTTTCAAGGCGACAAATAATCGCCCCGTTCGTCATCCCGGAAATTTGTAATCCGGGATATAACGGGGCGAAAAATAAGTTTCTTTAGTTTGATTTACTTTCTAAACATTTCCGTCGCTCTATCAAAAATGCCGTTGCAGTACGCAATCGCAAGCCCGTAGTTGGACACCGCCACACCTTTCTCTTTGAGCATTTCCAACCGGTGCAAAATTTGCGTACGCGTTACCATGCACCCGCCGCATTGAATCGCCAATTTATACGTTTCCACGTCGGGCGGCAAGGCGTCCAAACTGGCAATCACGGTAAACTGTAATTTTTTACCCGTGAATTTTCGCAACCAGTTTGGCAGTTTTGTGCGGCCGATATCATCACACTTATTCACGCTGTGCGAGCACGATTCCATAATCAAAATTTTGTCGCCGTCTTGCAAACGGCTAATCGTGCGCGTACCTTTCAAATACGCTTCAAAATCGCCTTTGAGGCGCGAGAACAAAATGCTAAAACTCGTCAAGGCAATTTCTTTTGGCACGACGGCGTTTACATACTCAAACGCTTGCGAATCAGTAATCACAAGTTTTGGCGTATGCGTTTTCAAATACTCGCGCAGTTCGGTATCTTTCAAACACACCGCCACCGCGCCGATATCTAACAAATTGCGAATGGTTTGCACTTGCGGCAAGATGAGCCGTCCTTCGGGGGCAGACGCATCTATGGGAATAACCAACACCACTTCGTCGCCGGCGCGGACGTGGTCGTCTAGTAACACATCTTGCGTGTAGGCACTTTTGGGAAGATACTGTTTGATTTTTTCTAACACCGCCGCCACGTTGGGCTCTTTGCACGAAAAGCGCACCACGTCCGCGCCGCGGATATCGTCTTGCATTGGCGAAATATCTTCTTTATTATGCACGAAGAAAAACGGAATTTTACGCGCCACGCACGATTCCATTAAACTGTGTTCATACGGCCCAAATTCGCCCGCAAAAACAAGAATAGCCAAGTCCACATGGTCCAATTCTTCATGCGCGCGTTGGATACGCAGCGTTCCCAAATCCGACATATCATCTATGCCGGCCGTATCAATCAGCACCACCGGGCCGATTCCTAAAATTTCCATCACTTTTTTGACGGGATCTGTCGTTGTGCCGGGCTTGTCCGACACCACCGCCACATCCTGCCCGACGAGCACGTTGACAAGCGAGCTTTTCCCCGCGTTCATTTTTCCAAAAATACCGATATGCGGTCTGTTTGCTTTTATCATAATTTTAGTATAGCAAATACTACGCACGGAAAGACGTTGTTGCAGAATAATACGTAGCCCCCTTGCAAAAGATAACATCAAAAGCAAACGGCGGTCTAAGGCCGCTCTGCCCGGCCCGGCGAGGGTCTTGACAAATCAAAAAAAAAAACGATAATAAAGGGACAGAAAAAATAGTAAGGAGAATTTTATGCAAAGAAATAAGAATGTAGGTCAGGTGAAACCTGACGTTAAAAAAGAGTTATCGTTCCACACAACCCGCCCCTCGTCACCCCGCAGTGTTTCTATGCGGGGTATAGGGGCGTGCTACACAGATGCCGCGTTATATCCCGCATACCGACATTGCGGGATGACGAACGCGGCAAAAGGGTTCACGCTCATTGAATTATTAGTCGTCGTTTTAATTATCGGTATTTTGGCGGCGGTAGCCCTGCCGCAATACCAAAAAGCAGTTACTAAAAGCCGCTATGCAACGATGAAACATTTAACACGAAGTCTTTATGAAGCAGAACAAACGTATTATCTGGCCAATAACACCTATACGCAAGATTTTGATGAGCTGGATATTGACCCGGGGGGCCAACCCAACCCCGGATATCAACCGTCCCGCATTTTTGATTGGGGTTGGTGTATCATTGAAGCTACTTACGTTTATTGCAGAAATACCACAATTAAGATGTCCTATATATTAGGTTTTAACGGGCACGCGGTGTGCCAAACTTATGCCGGAGCCAGTACTGCCGCCCAACAAGTTTGTAAACAAGAAACGGGAAATAGCGGCACGGCAAACGAACAAGGCAGTATTGCTTACGTGTACCCCTAATCTATCCCCCCTTTTTCTCTTATATAAGGTATAATGAGGATATACCTTATCGGGGGAGATTATGAATAAATTTGATGCTTATTTAAAAGAACGTGCTAAACTGGTAGAAAAAAATCTGTCTAAATATATTGCTAAAATTCCAAACGCACCGAAAATTCTGACGGACGCCATGGACTATTCGTTACAAGCGGGCGGTAAACGCGTGCGCCCCATTTTGGTTATGGCTACCGCCGAGGCATTTGGCAAAAAAGCGCAAGATGTGTTGCCCGCCGCGTGCGCGACGGAAATGCTCCACACCTATTCGCTTATCCACGACGATTTGCCTTGTATGGATAACGACGATTTACGCCGCGGTAAACCTACCAACCACAAAGTGTTCGGCGAAGATTTGGCCTTACTCGCAGGCGACGCGCTTTTAACGTACGTGTTTGAAGTATTTGCACAAAACGGAAAAGTAAAATCTATCGGCGCGGAAAACACACTTAACGCGCTCTTAAATTTTGCTAACTGTGCCGGAGCGTCCGGCATGGTGGGCGGTCAAACGGCGGATGTCTACGCCGAAGGCATGGGAACAAACGACGCCCACAGTTTCCGCGCGGATAAGTTGCGCCAAACATCCAAGCCACTTGCCAAAAAAACGCTCCACTATTTTATGTTGCCGTCTTCCGTCAAAGAAACAACGCCGGAAACGATTTTGAATTATATTCACGCCAACAAAACCGGCGCGCTCATCCGTGGCAGCGTGGAAACAGGCGCGTTGCTGGCCGGAGTGAAAGGCGCGGACTTAAAACACATTAAAACGTACGCCAACAGTATCGGGCTGGTGTTCCAAATTGTAGATGATATTTTGGATGTTACGGCCTCAGCCAAGCAGCTCGGCAAATCTAACAGCGACGCCGAAAACGGCAAGCTCACGTTCGTCAGTTTATACGGTTTGGAAGGCAGCCGCAAACACGCCCAACTGTTAATCGCCAAAGCGCAAAAAGCACTAGACAGTTTGAAAACCGCGCGCAAAAAAAATCTGTGGCCGCTATACGAAATGGCCGAATTTTTTAAGACCCGCACATATTAAGGAGTGAAAATGAAAGTTCTCCCCAGTATAAAATCCCCCCGCGATTTGCGGCTGATTAAACGCGAATTACTTCCCACACTTTGCGAGGAACTGCGCGAGCAAATTATCCAAACCGCCAGCCACAATGGTGGACATTTGGGCTCTAGTTTAGGCGCGGTGGAAATCATTACCGCCTTGCATTACGTTTTTAATACGCCCGACGATAAAATCGTATTTGATACGGGCCACCAAGCGTATGCGCATAAACTGCTCACGGGCCGCCAAAAAGAATTTACTAAAATTCGCACCAAAGGCGGCATCAGCGGGTTTCCTAAACGCTACGAAAGCGAATTTGACACCTTTGGCGTCGGCCACGCTTCCACGGCCATTTCCGCCGCGCTGGGCATGGCGATTGCACGCGACCAACAGAAATCACAAGACCGCGTAATTGCCGTCGTGGGCGACGGTTGTATGACGGGCGGCATGGCGTATGAAGCCATGCAAAACGCGGGTCTGTTGCGCACCGATTTACTTGTTATTTTAAACGACAACCAGATGTTTATTTCCCAACGGGTCGGCGCGCTCGGCAAGGCGTTAACTAAACTTTTAACCACGAAATACGTTCAACTCGCCGAAGAAAAAGCCACCAACTTTTTACAACGCTTTGACGAACTGGGCAATAACGCCGCCAAACTTGCCAAACGCGCGCGCTCTATTTTATTTCCGGGAACGCTGTTTGAAGAAATGGGCTTTCGCTATTTCGGTCCCGTCAACGGCAACGATATGGACGCCATGATTGACGTATTGGAAAACGTCAAAAACGTCAAAGGCCCCGTCATTTTGCACGTCGTTACCAAAAAAGGCAAGGGCTATAAACCCGCCGAAGATTCCCCCACCAAATTTCACGGGGTAGGACTTTTTGACGTGGAAACGGGCGACAGTTTGGGTAAATCCGACCGGATTTCATTTACACAAGCGTTTTCCAAAGCGCTCCTAAAACTGGCCGCCAAGGATGAAAAAATCAACGCCATTACCGCCGCCATGCCCGAAGGCACGGGCTTAGATGCGTTCCGTGACAAATACCCCGCACGCTATTTTGACGTCGGTATTGCCGAAGAACACGCCGCCACGTTCGCAGCAGGACTTGCCGCCAATGGCTTAAAACCCGTTGTGGCACTTTATTCTACCTTTGCCCAGCGGTGCTTTGACCAAATCTTGCACGATATCGCTTTGCAAAATCTGCCCGTCGTGTTTGCGCTAGACCGCGCGGGCATTGTGGGCGAGGACGGCCCGACGCACCACGGCGTGTTTGATTTAAGTTTCCTGCGCGAAATTCCGCAACTGACTATCGCCGCACCGGCCGACGAAAACGAATTGCAACATTTATTAAAAACCGCGTTTGACGCTAAAGCCCCGTTTATCTTGCGCTATCCGCGCGGTGCGGGTTTTAACGTGCCCATGGATGATAAACCCAAAGCACTTCCTATCGGCAAAGGCGTGTGGCTTAAAAAAGGTAAAGACGTAACTATTTTAGCCATCGGCAACCGCGTCCACCCCGCCGAAAAAGCCGCCGAAATTTTAGCAGAAAAAGGGATTAAAGCGGGTGTGGTTAATATGCGCTTTGTCAAACCGCTTGATACAGCAATTATTGACGAAGCGCTCAAAAATTCACAATATATTGTAACGGTAGAAGATAACGTACTGGCCGGCGGATTTGGCTCATCCGTCGCCGAGTATTTAGCAGATAAACAAGCCCGTTTTCACTTATTGCGACTCGGTTATCCCGACGCATTTGTAGAACACGGTAAATCGGCTTTGTTGTACGCGCAGTACGATTTGGACGCGCAACATATGTCCGATAAAATTTATAATTGGATGAAATAAAGGAGATACTTATGGCAATCAACCCAAAATCTTTTCCGCATGATTCTTCATACATTAAAGCGTACGAAGACATGAATTTGTTAAAACATGACGTAATGCGTCCTATCCGTATGGAGTTGGAAGTGTTAAAGCCGGAGCTGTACCTTAAATATTTTGATATTGAGGATACTATTGTTTGCTTTGGCAGTGCCCGCATCTACGAAGCATCCAAAGCCAAAGAACGTATCAAAACGATTGAGGCGGAATTGACCAAAAAACCGCAAGACAAAAAATTGCAAGCCCAATTAAAAGCCGCTAAAGCACTTAGCTCGCTTTCTAAATACTACGATGAAGCACGTGAATTTGCCAAGCTGGTTGCCCAACGCGCGGGAGATAAATATGCCGTAGTTACCGGCGGCGGCCCGGGCATTATGGAAGCCGCCAACCGCGGTGCTTTTGAGAACGGCGGCAAAAGCGTGGGGTTGAATATTACCCTGCCGCATGAGCAACGTCCTAACGCATATATCTGCAAAAATATGGCGTTTTTGTTTCACTACTTTGCTATCCGCAAAATTCACTTTGTGATGCGCGCCAGAGCATTTGTGGTGTTCCCCGGCGGGTTTGGTACGTTTGATGAACTGTTTGAAATCTTAACACTTATCCAAACCGGTAAAAAGGAACGTATCCCGGTGGTCCTCGTTGGCAAAGAGTTTTGGACGAAAGTTATTAACGTAGAAGCCCTAGCTAACTATGGTGTGATTTCCCAAGAAGACACCCACCTGTGCCCCATTGTGGAAACGGCCGAGGAAGCATGGGACATTGTTTCCAAAGCTTGTAAAATTAAATAAAGGTTTGATAGGAGAAAGGATACCCCAAGCAAACGCTTGGGGTTTTTTTATCGATAATGCCAACTCAAATATACAGAGTTAGAATTGTCGGGTGCAGAACGTCCTGTTTCACTTTTACATACTTGGTTACTTATATCACTTACATTTGTATTATAGGCAGAACAAGTGCGTACTTTTGGGTTCGCACTATGGTCTAGCCACCAACTAAATTCGATATATTTATTTCCGTTTTTATATACATTACAATCCACATTTAAGTGGGTGGCAATTTCACAATGCTCCCACGAGGTAGTACAACGCATATAATTGCCATCCATCGCACACGTAGCTCCGGGCAATTCAATACTTAATGCCTCCGGGTCTAATGTATATTCCCCGTTGGCCAAATAATATACTTCCTCAGCTTCGGCCAAACTTTTCGTCATCGTCTTGGCTTGTGTAAAACGCGCTTTCCACACCGCTTTCTGGTACTGTGGCACGGCCACCGCCGCTAAAATGCCGATAATAAGCACCACGACCAATAACTCAATAAGCGTGAAACCCATAAAATTAAGGCCGTCATCCTGAACTTGTTTCAGGATCTCGTCGTTGCCGTTGTTAAATAAAGATGTCATCCCCGAAGTTGGCGGCGTGCAACGTGCGGCCCGCAGGGTTCGGGGATCTATTCCGCTTTCCGAAACAGCAATAAGGTGGAGATTCCCGAGTCCTCGCCGGACGGGCAATTTCGGGAATGACATTTTTATTTTAT
>Ga0310694_10003719_pt1 | contig 14938 bp, 17 predicted proteins | sample 174DNAGHGhighgp2_FD_203884 | JGI IMG/M metagenome (GOLD analysis project Ga0310694, IMG submission 203884) | Sheep rumen microbial communities from Palmerston North, Manawatu-Wanganui, New Zealand - 1742 DNA GHGhigh gp2 (v2) (version 2) | ecosystem: Host-associated > Mammals > Digestive system... | reverse complement strand
TCTTATCACCATATTAATAAGTTATGTGATGGTGGCAAAAAGACACTTTCTAATGGAGCGTTATTAGCAAGGGATACAGCACATCCATATTTGCACATTATTGAGAGTAGAGACTTAGAGACCTATTTGTATATTAATAAGATTTTAAAAATAATTAATACCCAACAAGCACCACCAACGATAGCTCAATTAAGAGAAATACGAGACATATTATTACAGTTTGAGGAAAAGCATAAAAGAGATACTAATGCAAAAGGAAAACTATTAATTAAAGAGCAATTTATACGGGAAAGGATAGAATTATGAATATATATGAAGATACTAAAAATATGAAGATTTTTTATGAAAAGTTAGATTCTGCATTACAAACATTAATTGATAGATATAAAAATTATTTTGATATTAATAAAAAAGATAAAGTTTTCTTTTTAAATAATTTTTCAAGAGACTTAGAAAGAGTATCTAACTTATTAGATAACTATGGTTATACATATAGTCCAACGGATATGCCTGATATGTCAGAAGGAGTTTTTGAAATACTTGTTGGAAGATGTTTAGATGGTTTTCAAAAGTTTCTTGATGATGGTGATGGTAATATAGAAACTTTAAATGTTGATATAAAAAATTTATTAACATTAGTAGATAAGCATAAAAATGTATCAGAACACTTTATATAGAGTGTTCTTTTTTCATATAATATAAGTGGAGGTTAATATGTTAAATAAACTTGAAGAAGTATTAAAAAGTGGAAAACCCCCTTTCTTTTTTCTTGGTGATTCCATTAAAACTTTTAAACAAAATTATAGTAGAGTAATTAGTTCACCTCTTACTGACTATGATTTTTGTAGTATATCACAAGAAGTTTTAAATAATTATCAAAATGGTTTATTTGTTTTAGAATTGGTTGACTATTTTCCAAATGTTGAATTATTTAAGACATTTTTATCCACTTGTAGAGTTCCATTAATAATATTAATCTCTGAAAATTATATAAATAAATTTCCTGAATTACTTAGTTATGCTGGAACTATTGTTAAGGGTAGCTCGTCAGCAAAATCTGAATTATTAACAGCCATTCAAGGTCAGTCAAAGTGGAAAGAGGAAATAGATAAATCAAATATTTTAAAGTTTTGTGCAAAAGAAAGTCCAGAATTATATTATTTAAAAAATAAGTTTAGTATGAATAAATATATTGATTTATTTTCAGTAGATAATGCTAGTTAATAAAAGAGTTACTTCAGGAGATTTTAATATACTAAGATTTTTATTTCCTAATTTTGATATTATTATGGAAACAAATATTCCAGATAGTCCTAAGAGTCCAGCAATATATTTAGGAAACCCAGCAAGTATTGAACCTTTTACAGATAGATATTCTAAAGCAGGGCAAGACTATATAGTAATGTCAAGGGCCTCTGAGATAGATTTAAATGATAGAAGAATACTTGCAAATATTATTTTTGAAAAATATAGAAATGCGACATTACCAAAATATTTAGATGAGTTTATAGATGAGATACCACAAGATGAGTTTATAGAAGCAGTAAAGATTAAATGGGTTACCGGTAGATGGGTTATTACTGAATTTAAAAATGAGGTTAACTTTCTTAATTTAGTAGAAAGTTTAAATAAATCTAAATATGAGTTTATAAAAATTTATTTTGATAGTTTGAAAGCAAATAAACCATATATACTAGAATCAAGTATGCTAACATTTTTAATAAAGGCAAAAAATAAAACATATAAAGGTAGTTCCTTTCTTTATAGAAAAAAATTAACTTTATATACTGGTAAGAAATTAGATAATACTCTTAATGCTATTGAAAATGCTTTAGAATATAATATAGATAATCCTGAATTACGACTTTTAAACTTATTAATATCTATACAAGATAGCAGTAAAAATAGCCAATAATGCTATTTTTTTATTTATTTATTATAGATAGCTTTTAAAAGGAGGAATATATAATGATGGTATTTAGAGTAAAATCTAGCACTGATATAAAAAAATTAGGAGGAGCTATTTTTACAAATATAAAAAATTGTACTGAGTTAGAATTAAGTTGTCTAGGGGCAGGTTCATTAAATCAAGCAATTAAGTCTGTAATTATTGCGAAATCATTTGCTGCTCCTGTTGGAATAAACTTGATTATAGACCCAAGTTTTGACTTAACTGAAGTAGAAAATCAAGAAAAAACTTTAATTAAATTAATAGTTAGAAAAATATAGAAAGGAGAATGTAAATGAGATTAATTGAGAATAGCAATACCAGAAGTTTATTTGAAAGTCTTAAAGAAAGTTCTAATGAAACTAAGAGAATAAGAAAAATACCTATTGGTTTAAAAGATGAAAAGTCAAGAGATGTTTTAAATGCTGTTGTTGGACAAATAGCTGACGGTATTTGGGAGAATTCCCCTGGAATGGATAAATATTGGAGATTTGCTTCTGGTCTTGATAAAGATGGTAACCTTGTAGTTTATAATGGTTATGAACAAGAAACATGCTATGGTTATGGTCAAAGACGACCTATATGGTATTATTCAGCATTTAATGAAATGGACGATGATGCAGTTAAAAAATATTTTGCTCGTAAAATAAAACAAATAGTTAAAGAAGAAGGTCTTGAGTGGGATAGAAATAATACTGAACATTGTAATTATCTTGATTATGATAGTGGAGTTACTGTAAGAGATGCTTATAGAGTATATGATAGATTATTAGGTAGAATTGATAGAATAACAGAAGGAGTTCCATTTGGTCATACAACTACAATTTACTATGGTACTAACGAAGATGGAACAGATGACGTTGGCGAAATAGAATGTATCGTAGATAATAGAGATGACTTTCCAGAAATATCTGATGAACAATTAGATAAAGCCTTTGAAAGTAGTAATCTTGATATATGGAATAATGATTTATCTGGAGAAGAATTTATGGAAGATATCCCAATTGAAGATGGAAACTATTGGTTATTTTATAAAGGAAAAGATTCAGAGAGTGCAACTACATATCATTTTAATATTGATAAGAATGCTTTTAATGAATCTGTTAAAATAAATAAAAAGACATTAAAAGAAGCAACTGATGAAGAATATGACGAGTATATGAGAAAAGAAAAAGAAAGAGCCGAAGAAGGTTATAAAGATATATGTACTCATATAACAGATAAGCAAAGAGAAAAGTTCAATGGTCTAAAAGAAATGCTTACAAATAAATCTGAAGGAACTATGGATGTTGATGGTTGGTATTTTGCTACTGATGCAGTTTATGCAGTTAATAATTCAGGTAAAGGACATCACATGAATCCTTATATGGATTTAACTACTTCAAATATTTTATTAATGGTTGAAGAAAATAATTCTATAGAAGAAGCCATTAAAGAACTATTTGATGAGTATAAACCAGATAGTGCTTATTCTTGGGCAGATAATTTTCTATATGCTTTAGATAAAGTAAACCTTGATGCTTATCAAGAATTTATGGACGAGCAAACTATGGAAGATGAAATGTATGAAAATGCAGTAAATGAACTTGTTTCTTGGATGTATGACAACTTCCCAGATAATAGTTTTTATAAAGAAGGAAAACTTGAAAATGGTGATGTTGTTTACTACTTTTATGACAGAGGTAATATAGATAAAGTAAAAGAAGCAGTTAAAGCTAAGTTTGGTGATGAAGTTAGTTTTGGAACAGCAAGAACAGAATATGCTCCAGAAATGAGAGAATTTGTTATAATATGTAAAAAGCATAGGAAAAGTATAAATGAGTCTGCTAAGTTAAATGAAAGTACAACTATTGTTAATAAAAATGAAGATGGCTCTATTTATGTTAAAGATAAATATGGAGAAGAATATAATTTTAAGAATATAAAAAAGGCTATACAAGAGTTTGAGGACAGATATATTGACTTTTGTGTAGAAGGAGATAGAAGTAATATGGCTATAACTAGATATATTATAAATAAGTTATATTCTTTAAATGAGTCAGTAAAGCCTAAAAAAGAAGATAAAAGAGTTATAATGCAACAAGGAAATATAACCTGTATTAAAGAGAATGAAACATATCTTGTATTTGAAAATGAGGCAGATAATGAAGTTGAACACGATACAGAAGAGTCTGCTATGCAAGATTTCTTAGAGAGATGTGGAGTTGACCCAAATAATGAGCTAGAAGAAACAAAAGAATAATCATAATAATATTAATAGGAGTGTTTATGGAAGATTTAAATAAGTATATGACTAAACAGGTAGATTCACTATCTGCAATTCATAGTATGGTTCAGAAAATAACAAATAAGAAAGAAGAATACCTAAGTCTAGAACCTATAAAGATGCTTACAGCAATAGAACTTGAAGATAATAAGGCTATGACTAATGCTTATCACGATGTAGTAAGTAGAAATGATTTAATAATTGATTTTATTGTTGATATTAAAAATACTATATTTAAGATAAAATTAGTTAAGGATCAAATTGATCGGAATACAGAGTTAGGTATTCAACAGATAAAACAATTTGACTACTTTATATCCTTACTTCAAAATATATTAGACATAATGTCTGATGAAAGAAGTAAAATGGATAGAGTAGTTCGTTATTATGAAAAAACATTTAGTTATTATAAAGATTTTTAAGGAGGAATAATGAGTAAAAATATAACTAGTCTTATCTTTGAAGAAGTAAGTAAGACAAATAAAAATAGATATAATATTACTAAAGAAGTATTAGAAGAAGACTCTTATAGTCTTAACCCTCGTTTTGATAGTAGAGCCTCATTCTATAATAAAGCAACGGTAGATGAAAATAATGGAGAATATACTTTATATAGTTATGGAACTCCAATTGTCAAAGTTGCTAATGGAAACTTTGAGTTTTTATGTGATGAGTCTGCATTGACTCATACAACTATGAGACATATAAGAGATTTCCTAAAACAAATGGATTATGAATATAAAATAAATCTATCTGGAAAAGATTATCCTATTACTCGTAAATGGGTAATTGACCATTTAAATAAAACAAGTGATTTAGAAGAATCTGCAAAGGTATTAACTGAGGCTCCAGAAGATGATGAAGAATTTGAGTTAAATGATGATGTTCCACAAGAAGAAGCTCCTATAGAAGCACCAACTGAGGAATTGCCTGAAGAGCCAGTAGAAGATGAAATGTCTAGTGATGAGGTTCAAGAAGAAGCTCAAGAAGATGAAGAAGATACAATTAAAGATGATATTGAACAACCATTCTATGCTACAGTTCCAGAATATGATGAATTAAGAGAAGTATTAGTAGACCTTGATTATAGATTATTCTTAATTAATGATAATATGGTTTGTATTGGTCGTTTAAATGGTCCAGATATTGAGTTCTTAACCTCTAATAGACCAGAAAATACAGAAACAGAACCATCAGAACAAAATGATAAAGCAAAAGAAATTGAAGATAAAGCAGAAGAAGATGGAGAACAAGCATTTGAATATAAATGGATTAAGGCTCCAGATACTTTTGATAAATTCTTAAATCAAGTAAATGTTGTTTATTTGTCTCCTGATATGTCAGAAGAAGACCGTGAGCAATATGCTGGTATAGAAGCAAGTCATGAAAGTGTTATGGATTTCTTAATGAATGAACTTCCTGAAGATAAAAAAGAAGAAAAAGAAGAGGAAGAAGAACCTATTGATGAATTACCAGCAGAACCTACTGAAGAAACTGATACTTCTATGGAAGAGCCTAATGAGGAACCTGTAGAAGATGAAGAGGAAGAAGAGGAAGAAGAGGAGGAAGAATAATGAGATTGTTAGAAAATAGTACTACAAGAAATATATTTGACTCTCTTAGAGAGTTAGATGAAGCAGTAACAATTGATACAGGATCAACATCTATTACATCAGATGAGTCTGGAGTTACTGTTGAAGATAATGGAAATATAATTGCTACAAATAATGGGGTTACTATTAATGTAAATAACTCAACAGATACCCTTCCAGCAGAAATGGATTTAATGAATCAACCAGAAGAAGCACCATTAGATAATGCTATGGAAGAAGTTCCTACAGAAAATATAGAGAATGTAGAACCAGTTGAAGAATTACCAGAAGAACCAGTAGAAGAAACAGACGAAGATTTAGAAGAATCTACTGTTAATGAGGAAGTATTAGAAAAGAAAGATGAAGAAACAGAAGAAGAATTAAATAATTCTAAAGTAGAAGAATGCGATAAATCAGATAAAAAAGACGAAAAGATAGAAGAAGCTGAAGATATTAAATCAATCGAAAAACAGTTAGCAATTCAAAAAAATTTAATTAAAGACTATCAACATGAGATGAATGGAGCAGATTATCAAGAACACATTAAAAAGATTAAAGAACTAGAAGATAAGTTAAGTAAACTTAAACTAAAAGAAGCCGATGGTTATAATCAAAACCAAAATGTAGAAATCTATCAAAATCCAGAATTTGATTATCAAATCTTAGATATTACTGAGTTAGATAATACAGACACAGGTGATGTAAGAGCTATTGATATGGCTAATATAATTGCTGATCTTGATGAAAGTTTAACAGAATCTTGTGGAGACCCTAACTATTTTAATTTTAATAGTTTCTTAACTAGAAAAGGTGAACATTATTCTAGTGCTTTATTAGAGTTTACACTACCTAGATTAAATGAGTCTATTGATAGTTATAAAAATGTATTTTTCTTAGAGGTTGCTGGAAATAACAAATTAAAAGAATGTACTTTAAGAGATAGTAAAAATCATATTATTAAAGAGTATTCTGGAAAGTCTGCTAACCCAGTAGAGTTCTTTAAAAATGTATTTATTGATATAGATAGAAAAAGAAAGTTAACAGAAGAAGTTTCTGATGCTGCTTATGAAGTTGCTGAATTGGTAGAAAAGCAGTTTGAAGGTGTAGACTTAATTATTTGGGAAGATTTCAGAGATGCTGTTTATGCCTATGCTCAAGAGTTAAATTTGGGGCTTTCTGATGATGAGATATGGGATTTTGAACAAGATGTTCGAGGAGTACTAGGCCAATATGGTTGGAGTACTATCTATGAAGGAACTTATGAAGGTGGGTTAACTACAGGAGACCCTAATATGTATGAGTCTGTTAAACCAATGGTTAATGAGCCTATGAAAAATAAAGGTGTAAACTTTGCTGATGGTAAAGCTATTGATAAAGATGAAAAAAGACAAGAAAATCATCTTAAACAACATGCTAATAGAAATAAAGAAAATAAGAAATTTAAAATAGAAAAAGAACCAGATCAAGATAATACAACAGGAAAGAAAGAAGAAGAATTAACTGATACTGAAAAAGTTGATAAACTTCCTAAGGCTAAAAAGACAAAAGTAGATGCAAAAAAACTCAAAGTTAAAGAGATTAAAGAAGATGTATCTATTAGAGGTACAGAAGATAATGGAAATAATTATTCATTTGATAAGAAGATAACTAAACCATATTATACTCTTATAATTGAACATAATAGTGGTGATATAGTTGATGTAATTGAATTTGATACATTAGATGAAGCAAAATCTTGGGTAAACAATAATAAAAATGTAGAAGTATATGACTATGAGATATGCGATGGTAAAACTAATGATTGTATTGAGTATATAAATGAGTCAGTTAAATTAAATGAAATGGGTAATTTTGCTGGAAGAATGGATACATTAAGAGCTGCTGGTGATAGGGAAACACTTTATAGAAATGATGTAATTAATCAAAAGAATAAAAAAGTAAGAGAATTATTTAATAGATTAAAAGAAATACAAGATGATGTTGCAGAATTAAAAGAAATAGGTAAACATGTTAGATTATATGATTTAAAGAGTAGATTTAATATATGGTTAGATGCCTCTGATAGAGGATTGGATTATGGAGACATAGACGAAACTCTTTATGTAGATACAGATAAAATATTAATGAAGGAACCAGCTCTTGCAGTATGTGAAGTAACCCCAGAAGAACTTACTGGACCAAATCCTTGGAATCATAAAGATGTGTTTATTAAACTTGCAACTAGAATGCTAGATAACTATCCAGGTTATATTGAAGCAGTTAATAAAATGATTGATGACTATGATTTAAAATACCCAGTAAAATCACAAGAAGGAATGTCTGAATCAGCAAAATCAGAAAAGAATAATAAACTAACAGAAGCTGAAGATGAATTACTAGATGAACCAGAAGTAACTGATGGCTCTGACATGAGAGATGGTCGTGAAGACTTAGAGGAAAGTGGAACTGATGTAGCAATTTTCCATAGAAAACCACAAAGTGTAAGTGCAATGAGAGCAGCAGAACAAAATGGTATTACAGTTAATAAATCAAATTATAAAATTGTTGGTAAAAAAGAAATGAATAATGAAGAGTTTGAAAATTTTGCAAATCATTTAAACTCTGAAGAATATGACTGGTTAAAAGAATATAATGATACAACTAACTCTGGTGAGTTTAAATGTGTTGAGGTAGTTAATACTGATGATGATAGTTATACTATACTAGTAGATCCACAAGGTTATAATTATGCTAGATATGCAGCAATAAAAGATAACTTTTCTAATGAGGAAGAATTACTTGAACCTGAAGAAGAGTTAATTGATGAAGAACCTGCAGAAACTACAGAATAAGAATAGTAATTATTTCATATAATATAAATAGAAAGGTAAGGAAAATTATTTTATGGAAGAGTTTAAACAAATGAGTTTAGATGACCTGCTTAATATCGGGTCATCTAATACTAGTTCTGTTGGAGAACCAGTATATGAAAATGCAGATGTTGAAGTGTCTGTTAAAAAGGAAGAAGTAAATGATAATATGTCATTACTTGAAGTTGCTGAAATAAATAGAAAAGAAGCAATGGGTCAATTAGCCAAATATGAAGAGTGTGAAAATAAATTAAATACTTTAGGTGAAGAAATGTTAGAATTACAAGAAAAATTAGATGTTCTTATTTCTAAAATTAAAGTAGATAATAAAGAGTTAATTGATAAAATTAATAGTATTTCTGATGAGATGGAAGCAACTAGGGCTATTCAAGAAAAAGTAAAGGAAGACTTATTACCTTTACAAAGAAAAGCCTATCAGTTCAATCCTGAAGATAAAACACTTAAATATAATAAGATACAGTCAACTTATGTAGCAGAGTCAGAGAAAAATAAGTTTGACTTAAAGAAATTTAGGGAAGAACAGAAAGAATTCTGGAAAGAACATCTTGATATTCTTCTTCCTTACGCAGAGATAACCTCTGTGGCTGATTACTTAAAAATAACTATTTCAAAGAGATAGTTATTAATAAGGAGGTATAGTATGTTTAATTTCTTTAAAAAGAAACAAAAAGTAAAGTCTTGTGTTAATTGCATTTATTATATTAATCAAGATAAACCAAAGTGCACAATTACAAGAAATAGCACTTTAAGGGCATTTCCATTTAAACAAACAAAGTGTCAAAAATATAAAGAAAAATAGACTATACTAAAAAGACTATAATAGTCTTTTTTCATATAATATAAATAGGAGGATTAATATATGGAGCAATATTTTAATTATCAATTATGCTTTATTGATAATCTTGATGATTGGAATACTTTTAAATTATATTTTACAAATGATTTTAAAAATCAGTTGGGAGATGACTGGGACGATAGACCAGCGGATAGTAATGCAGGAGGACCATATACAGATAAAACAAAGTTATTCTCTATTATAGTAGAGTTTGCTGGTTATGGAACTATTACTTTTGGAGGTAAAACTTATTCAGTAGAAGATATGAATACAAAGAAAGCCTGCTGGTTAATATATGAAAATATCTTTTTTGAAGGAGGAGATACTTTATCAACTGTTTTAGAAAAGATAAATAAATATAATGAACAAGTTCCAGAGAATAAGATAAATATTTTTATTGAATATAGGGAGAATGAATAATGCAAATACTAAGTGAACAAAAACCATTAGAAGTATATATAAATGCTTCAAAGTTAGCATATAGAGCCGTGGCTCATACTTTAGGTCCTGGTGGAACTAATACAGCAGTTGTTAATAAAAAAGGAAGTCATGACATAATTAATGATGGTTATACTATACTTTCTAAATTAACTAGTTTAACACCTGATGAAGCAGAATCATTAGAAACAATAAAACTTGCTGCTTTTGAAACAAATAGAAAAGCAGGAGATGGAACTACGTCTACCACTATCCTTACTCATAAGTTATTAACTGGGGCAAAGAAGTATTTAGAGAGTAGTAAAATAACAAAGGTTAAGTTAAGAAATATATTAGAAGATGCTAGAGACCAATATATAGATACACTTCATCAAGTAATGTCAAGAGAAATAACTGATGAAGATTATGAGTCCATAGCAAAAGTTTCTTTAGGAAGCCCTAAGTATGCAACAATAATTTCAGAAGCATATAGGTTCCTACCTGGTGGACTAAGACCATCTGTAGTAAGAAGTGATATACCAAATGTTATATTAGATAAGAAAGACGGAGTTGTATTAGATAAAGCAGAAGTAATTGTTCCAGAAGATACTTTTTTACACGGTCCTAAGGAGTTTAATGATGTAGATGTTTATTTAATTTATGATAAATTAGATAGATGGAATATGATTCAACCAATAGTAGAACAAATAATAAGATTAAAAAGAAAAGCAATATTATTCTATAATGAATTATCAATGGATATATTACAAAACTTACAACTTCAAATAGTTAAAGGTTATGCTGATATTATTCCAATTAGACTTGGAAGTCTAGGGGTTCAAACAAGAACTACTATGAACCAGTTAGCAGTATATACAGATACTACTTTAATTGATGGAGTAGAAGTTAGATTACCAAAGGCTTTAAACCAAATAAAGGTTGGTAAAATAGATTATATGTTAATAAGTAATGATACAGTTATAATTAATAATAAAGACTTTAAAGATTTAGAGAGTATTACATTACCAACAAAGTCTTGTATTATTCGTGTTGGTGGAATTAATAATGCTGAGATGGAAGAAAATTATAGAAGAATAGAAGATGCTGTTAATAGTTTAGGAAATGCGATTGAGTCAGGAATATCTATTGGAGCAGGTATTACCTATCAAAGATTAGCCTCATCAGATGAGACAATTCCTGAGTTTATTAGAAGTGCTATGGAATCTATTTATAAAACTATTATTTATAACCTTACAGGTGAAGAGAAGGTTAACGAAGAGTTTGACGGGTTAGTTCTTTCTGAGTCAGGAGAATATAAACTTGCAGATGAATTAAAAATATTTGATGCAACAAAAGTTATAGAACAAGTAATTGTTAATAGTTTTACATTAGTGGCTCAAATAATAACGACTGAAGAAATGATTGTAGAAAATATAAGATAATACTTTTACCAGAATTTTCCAATGTAAAATTGGGAAATTCTTTTTTATTTGAAAATAAGTTTGTAGTATAATGTTGTTATACAGATAATAGCAGGCCGAAATTAAGAAAGGAGGATTAAGTAAGTTTGTTATTTGTGTATAGTTATTACTCTTAATAATTTAATATTGCAAAATTTATAATTTATATAAGGAGAAGTTTATGCAGGAATTAAGTGAAGCAAGAGTAGAAGGAAAGTCTTATTTAGATGTAGCAAATGATGTAGTAAGAATTGTTAACTATTTTGTTAACTTATGGTATGATAAATACCCAATTCTAAAGGTATATAATTGTATGCCTGATCATATAGTAACTGAAGTCTATTCAGGTTTATCAAATAGAAATAGAGACGATGGTTTATCTAACTTAGAATATTATTTTTTAAATGCTTCTAAATTAGAAAAAAATGGAATGAAGTATATTATGAATACTATAAAGAAAAGTGTATTGTCTGTATTTTTATGCAGGTCGAGAGACCTTCCGAGAAAACCAGCAGCCTTATCATTAAATACCCCATTAGGTAATGCTGACTCAGGCAAGGAACTGTCTTTAGCAGAAATGATACCAGACCCCCAAGTTGATATTGAAAAACAAGTTGAACTTAAATTAATGTTAGAGTCAATTCCAAATAAGAAATATAGTGGTTATTATTATGTTGATTCTTTTGGTTCAAAAAGAAGTGTAACTACTAAAAAAATTATAAATTGGTTATTATCTGGATATACTATATCTGAAATGAAAGAAAAAGTTTTTAATAAACATAAAGAAAATGTAAGCTACATTTGTATGTCAAAAATGAGAAATGAATCTATTCAAGCAGCTAAAAGTGTTTTATTTGATGAGGACTAACAGTCCTCTTTTTCATATAATATAATAGGAGGTAATATGAAACTACATTTATTTAATGATAATATCTTGATTACTGAACTTCAAGATGATATTATAACAAATGGAGTGATAACAAAGTATGACCCAGATAGTCCTTATATGTTTTGTGAGGTACAACAGGTTTCTGATGATGCTAAACAGAATAATATAAATGAAGGTGATATTCTTGTTATTAAAAGATATGCTAAAGAAGAATATCTACCTGGAAGTTATTTTATTTCTTTTAAAGATGTTCGTGGAAGTATTTCAAGAGATGATTATAATAAGTTAATAGGTTAAATTACTTTTAGAAAGGAGATAAAATGGAAACTGAAAAGATGGATAATCTAGTAAGGAGTGCTGACTCTGTAATAAAGATTTTATTTGCTATTATGAATGAGGAAGAAGATATTGATGCTTATTTAGATAAGACCCCAGAGGAAATGGCTAGTATTATTAGTTTAGTAGCAGCAAGGTATCCTGAAAAGCAAGTGGCTTCTTATGATCCATTATTTACTAAGTTTGGACAAATATTATTAAATGGCTATAATACTTTTGGAATTGATTTTTTAAAGTTATTAGCGAGTAGAAATGATATGGTTCCAAGATTATGTTATAAAGGGTTAATTGATATTTATAATAATAGTTTAATTGCTAATGAAGAGCTTACAGCCTTACTTAAGAAATTAGTTGATGACTTGTCTGGTGATAAGGTAGAAGAAGCGGTTAAACTTGCTAAAGATATTAAAAGCGGACTAAGTGAAGATTTATCTGATGAAGAATTCTTAAAAACTGTAGAGGATAATAAAGAAGAATTCATATAATAATATTGTAGGAAGTAGTTTACAAATAATATTGAGAATTATGAGTGTTTATTAAGGAGGAATGAAATATGAATTTAGAAGAAGAATTAAATGTATTAGAATCAAAAAATACTATGATGAATCAACCAATAGATAATAATCAAAATATGAATATGAATAACTTAAATACTATGAATAATGTAAATAATGATATGACTAATTTAAATATGTTTAACACTCAACCTACTCCAACAGTTCAAATGGAGCCTCAATATCAACAAGTAAACCAACCTGCTATGGTAAATCCAAACCAAGCACAAAGTCAAGTTGCCGAGTTTAATTTTACAAGTTTAGCTTTTGATATTAATAAGCAACAAAATGACAATACTTCTTTACCAAGATTATCATCACAAAGTGGAGAGTCTTTTAGACTACATATATTACCAACTCCACCATCAAGGTTTCACATTCATACTCACTATAATAGTAATAATATGGGAAGTTCTTTTGTATGTTTAAAAGATGCTTATGGAACACCTTATGAACCTTGTTGTACAACTCACGGTTATGCTAAACCAAGAAATGTTATTCCAGTTTTAGTATACCCAACTGTTCAAGGTAATCTTAATAGTTTAATTCCTGGTGCTGCTCCTGAATTAAGAGTACTTATTATTAATGATAAGAAATTAGATGAAATAAAACAAGCTGCTGTATCAGTAACAGGAAAACCACTTGAACAGATTAATTTAGATGAAGTTGATATTATCGCTCGTGTTGATAATCCACAATTTAAATCACATATTTTTAATTGCACACCAACAACATATAAAGATCAAGTAGCACAATTTATTCCAGGTTTAGTAGAAAAGTGGAAACAAATGGCAACTCCTGAAAATATATGTCGTGGAGCATCTACTTTATTAACAAGAGAAGAATATATGAATAACCCTGAGTATGCTAACTATGATTTTAGAAAGCATCAAAATAATAACAATACAAATGCAACACCAACTTCTGGTGGGGCTCCAGGGTCATTTACTTTTTCTACACCAGTAAATGCTGGCTTTGGTGGAAACCCTTATGGAATGGGTAATGGGGTAAATCAAAATCAACCATTCTATAATGGAACTCAAAGCCAAACAGGTTTTAATCAAAACCCTTGGGGAAATATGTAGATTAAATTAAGAGACTAAGGTCTCTTTTTTCATATTATATAATAGGAGGAAAATATGAAGTTTACAGATTGGTTATTATTAGTTATTTTTATAATATTAGAAGGACAATTATTATGGTATAGATATAAACCATTATATGAAAAGAATAAAAAGGTTAAAGGTGATGAGATACTTAAAAGTTTAGCAAATAAACAAAAAGAAGATGCTTTAATAGTAGAACGAGATAAAGATATAGTAAGTCTTGATGAATATATTAGTTATATAAAAGATTTCTTACAGAAGTATCATAGGTCAAGAAATAAGAAAATATCATATAGAACAAGACAAGATTTATTATTGACTACAATTAAAGTGCTCCCTGTTATTAGCAAGCATATACAATTAAATTACTACTATAATTTAGATGATAAAGAATGGTATAAACTTACTGATAAAGATATGATAAGTCTTTTAGAAACCGCTTACAATGATTATACACATGATAACTTAGATAGTTTAAATACGATAATATCTGCTGCATTGAGATTAAGAGATGACAAAAGGTAGTTATTATATTGGATTAGACCCATCTTTTGCACATTTTGGAGTTGCTATAATAGATACTAAAACACAAACAATTTACTTAGATGATTTAACAGCAGATAATCATCATAACTTTGTATTTATGTGTTGGTCAATAGCAAATC
>Ga0310694_10003718_pt1 | contig 14943 bp, 8 predicted proteins | sample 174DNAGHGhighgp2_FD_203884 | JGI IMG/M metagenome (GOLD analysis project Ga0310694, IMG submission 203884) | Sheep rumen microbial communities from Palmerston North, Manawatu-Wanganui, New Zealand - 1742 DNA GHGhigh gp2 (v2) (version 2) | ecosystem: Host-associated > Mammals > Digestive system >... | reverse complement strand
AATCTTGAAGCCAAGCTTCTTGACGAGTTTGATGGTGTCGAGTGCCATGAGACGGTCATATTCCTTCTCGGCATCGGGCAGGGCGCAGTAGGGCACTAGATCAGGATGGAGCTTGAGCGTGTCGTCACGTTCGGGGCCATATTTCCAGCCTTCCTTGATGCGGGCCGCAGCCCACACGTTGTGGGCATTCTCGGCAATCGCCTCGCGCAGCTCCAGCAGGTCATCATTCAGGTCGATGTCTCCCAGGTTGATGGGCTTGGGGTCATACTCGCCTACCTCTTGCAGCACGCGCACCAGGTAGTTGCACGAGGTGAGCCATGCCTGTGCAAAGTCGTCGGCCTCTACCGTCTGGATGTCGCCACAGCCCGGGTCATAGATTGTGACCTTCTTGCCATCGGCATCCACAGCGGTAACAACCACGGCATGGTTGGCGATATCCTCTTCACGGTCCATGCCGGGATAGAGTTTGCTGCTGTCCACTGCCACAATGACGTCGTTGTCATGGTCCAGGGCATTGCAGATGTTGGCGATGGTCGCGTCATACTCGTGGGTAACCATCAGGCCCTGATAGGCCAGCAGCTGGCCCATGGCGTGGAGGGGTGAGCCCTCGGCTCGCAGCCACTGGTGCTTGCGGGCCGTTGCCACCATCGATTCCTCGTCATAGGGGATGCCGCGCCGGTTCAGGATATAGGCCTCACACATCACGCTGCACATGTTCTCGCCGCTCTCGGCTGCCATCCGCATCATGGGTAACACGTCGATGGGTGCGATGTCGGCACGCATGGCGATGCTTACTGCCTCGCGCAGGGCGGGGTCGTTTTGCAGTGCTTCGAGCACTTGCCTGGTCTCGGCCGCCGTGGTGTTTCCGTCGAGGTAGGCCGCCAGCAGTTCATCTGAGATATTGCTAAAGTTTGCCATATTCTTCAATGTCTTTTAGCGCGGTACGGGTGAGCTGAGCCATTGCCCGCCGCTTGATGTTATACAAGTTAGCCGTCGAGATGTTCATCTCTTGTGCCAGTTGCTCAGGTTCGCGGTCTTCAATCATCAGCAGCCTGATGACCTCGACATAGCGTTTGTTGGGCATCTTGTCAAACAAGCGCTCCAGGTCGATGCTGGCGTGCTTGTCCTCGGCACAATCGGTTTCGATATATAGAGGCTCATGACTCACATCTTCTATCACCCGGTCGCGTTTTTTAATGAAATATCTGATGGCAAGTACCTTGAGCCACTGATATACCGAGCTGCGGAACTCAAAACCGCGCAGCCGAGCGGCATCGTTCTCCATCAGGTGCAGGTATAGCTCATTGACCAGTTCATCGTAGTCGGCGTTGCCGTCAAACACCATCTTGATTACGTTGCAAAACAACGGTCGGCAGCGCCCGAAGAAGAAGTCCCTTGTCACGCGTTCATTGCGTGCGATCAGTCCGGCTATTATTTCTTGATCACTGTTCATGGTTAGGTTTGTTTTTTTTGATTATCCAGGGGATAAATTTGCATATCAGGCGTTCAAGTTCTTTCACGTCTTTCAATTGGTCGTAAGGCCTGATGTCATGGTGAATGAAAAGTTTTTTGTTCTCAGACAGCTTTTCTCTGATTTCTTGATGATTACTTTCTTGTGCATATTCATAATGATCCTCCTTCTTGGAGGGCTTGCGAAATCCCATCAGCAACTTTTCCACGTTCCACCGGTTGTGCTCCACCTGGGTCAATATATTCAACTCATCTTCGGATAAATCATCAGTGTCCTTGCTTGTATTATCGGGAGCAAGTCCGCGTATTTGGCGTAGCGTAGCCAGTTTGCCCGGGAAGTTGTAGGCGCAATACAGGTTGGACCACTTGTGGGCAACTGTGAGTTGCTTCCAGGCTTCATTGGCCTCGGCCATGTAATCATCTGAACTCTTTTCTTTGATCTCCTTTTCGAGTTCGGGCCAATCTCCGGGCTTGAGGTTGTGAAATTTGGAGTACAGGAAGTTGACCAGCTTGGCCCGTCGCATCAGTTCTTCGTCGCTGCAATAGGACATGTCGTTCATCCCAAAGGGGTAGATGTGGGCATATCTGCCAGAGCGTTCCTTAGTCTTGATTTTGCCATTCTCCACCCAGCTGTAGTTAAATTTCTGTTCGCCCACTTTCCTCAGGTTGGTGACAAAGTTGTCGGACCTGTCTTGGCGGATAAAAATGGGAATTTCTTGAGCATAGATGTCATCGGGCATGTTCATGCCCATGATGAAGTTCTCGCGCTGGTCGGCAAGGGTGAGGAAGATGGAGAGGTACTGGTCGCCACTGGTTGCCCACTTCCGCAACATGTCCTGAATCTTTGTCGAGAACACGTTACCCTTGATGAATTCATACTCGATATCAAGGAAGTCGCCATCTTTCTCATTGAAAACCAGAGGCTTCTCGGTATGGACTGTAACGTCAGTGGAGTCATCAGACATATCGCTGTACAACAGGTGCTGAACCTCAAAGAAATGGCGGTTGCGGGTCACGAACAGAGGCTTCTCCTTGTCGGCATTGATCTCGATGAACGTGATGCGTGTCTTGAGGGCTGTGTTCTGAACGAAGTTGGGGAAATGGAGGACATGGGCCGCTTCTTGGGCAAAGGCCACAGCAAAGTTGGTCGTTCCCACAAACACCAGGTGCACAAATTTCTGGTCCTGGGGGGTGATGCCGTTGCCATAAACGGTCGGGTAGGAGATATACTCACCGGAATTGTCCTTATAGCGGCCTTGCACGAAAACCTGCCTGGCCCAGCCTGCATAGAAGTTGTAGGGGACAAATTCGATGTTCAGCTCGCGCACTTCCTCAAAGATGTCGGCCGTCTTGAACGCCGCATAGGTATCGAGGTCTTCAAACACGCAGGTGATGCGCTCAGGCACATTTTTAAGTTTATCATGACTCTTCAGCTCATTGAGATATTCGCAGATGCTGTCCACACACTCGATGTTGATGGCGTCGTGGGCTGGCAATGAGCGTTGCCCGGCGATGAAAATCTCCTTGGCCCGTTCCAGTTTGATTTCCTTATAGCATTCGGTGGTGATGCGGTGGCCGTAATTGATAATGATTCGGTCCATGTATTTGTTGGCCACCGATTTGCGCAGGCGTTCACGCGTCTTGAAAGCCTCGATAGACGTCATCAACAAGACGTAGGTTTCGGGCTCGCGGGTGAAGATATCGTGGATAATCGACGGCACCATGTCGTCATATCCCAGGATAACGTGGTGCCCGCTCTTGAGGTAATGAATCAAGCCGTTCTTGTGGTTCTCTACACGACGGGATATCATGTTGGTCATCACCGAGATGATCATGCCTGTGAAAATAATGACACCCAAAATGAAGCAGATGCAGGCAATGATGATGGTGAGTCGGCTGATGAATGGCCCCTTTTCGTTGAAAATGACCATATAGGCAAATGTATTGCTGTCAATCAGCAGATAAAACGGCAAGGCCCAATAACTGATCTTGTAGGTATCGCAATACTTTTGCCACTCGCTGCCCGACAGGTGCAGCATCCCCAACGCCACAACGTAGATGAGCAGTAACAAGCCTACAAGAATCAGGGCCTGCTTGCCCAGGTCGTGTGACAGGATGCGGTCGAAGTTCAGCCACAGCGATTTCTTGGTTTTCTTTGGTTCCATTATTTGTTAAAAGTTGAATCCATAACGGCTTAGGTTCTTAAGAGTGTCCAAAATTAGCTATTTTTTTTAAAACTGGCGGTATCCTGCTGTTGAAAAATGCAATCTGCCTGCTGTTGACCACCATGACAGGATTCATCGGCCAGACAACAGGCAGGCAATAATCAAGGCGAAGCAGCATCGGTATTGCCGTTTCGCCTTGAGAGATGAGAAGATTCCTGAGGCGTGTTACCGCAGGGTAAATGTCTTGTGTTGCACGTCACGGCTGTTGGGGCCGATCATCACGTCAAAATCACCGGGTTCGCACACGTAGTTCAGGTCCTTGTTGTAGAACTTGAGCAGGTCGGCGTTGATGGTGAAATTCACGGTGCGGCTCTCGCCGGGCTTGAGGCTGATGCGCTCAAAACCCTTCAGTTCCTGCACGGGACGGGCGATACTGCCCACCATGTCGCGGATGTAAAGCTGAACTACCTCGGTACCCTCGCAGTTGCCTGTGTTGGTGACGGTGACGCTTGCCTGGATATTGCCATTCTGCGTCATCGAGTTGCTGCTCAGCGTCATGGGGCTGTACTGGAAGGTGGTGTAACTCAAGCCGTAGCCGAAGGGGAACAGCGGTTCGTTGGGCACATCCAGGTAGTTGGTGGTGAACTTGGTGAACCACTTGGGATTGGGGCGGCCCGTATTCAGGTGGTTGTAGTAGATGGGAATCTGGCCCACGTTGCGGGGCATCGTCACGGTGAGTTTGCCGCTGGGTGCCACGTCGCCGAAGACAACGTCACAGATGGCGTCGGCAGCCTCGCTGCCACCAAACCACACGTTCAGGATGGTGGGGATGTTCTCCACCTCCCAGTCCATCACCGTGGCACGGCCCGAGAAGTTGAGCAGCACGATGGGCTTGCCCGTGGCCTTGAGCGCCGTGAGCAGGTCCTTCTGGGCATCGAGGATGGTCAACTCGCTGCGCGAACTGCTCTCGCCCGACATCTCGCTGGGCTCGCCCATGGCAGCGACGATCACGTCACACTCCTTGGCGATGCGTACGGCCTCGTCACGCATCACGTCAACGGGGCGCTCGTCGCGCATCTCGCGGCCGAACATGGTCGAGTTTTTCTCCAATTCAGCGTCATAGCACACGTTGCAGCCCTTGGCATACATCACCTCGGCCTTGTCGTCCACGGCGCGGCGCATGGCCTCGACGAGGGTGCTGTAGCGGTCACTGGCGGCGGCTACGCTCCAGGTGCCGGGCATGTTGGCGCGGGTATTGGCCAGCGGGCCCACGAGGGCGATTTTGCCTGCTCGCTTGAGCGGCAGCACATTGTCCTTGTTCTGCAGCAGTACAAACGTCTCGGTCGCTAGTTTGCGGGCTTCGGCGCGGTGCTCGTCGGTGTAAATCTCTTTCTTGGCTCGTTTGGCGTCGAGGTAGCGGTAGGGGTCGTCAAACAGGCCTAACTTGTACTTGGCCTCCAGGATGCGGCGGCAGGCCTTGTCGATGTCGGCCATTGTCACCTTGCCCTCGCTGAGGGACTGCTCCAGTGTGCCCAGGAAACCGTCGGCCACCATGTCCATGTCGGTGCCTGCCTTGAGGGCCAGAGCCGAAACGGTCTGCAGGTCACCCATGCCGTGGTTGATCATTTCGCTGATGGCCGTGTAGTCGGTTACGACAAATCCGTCAAATCCCCAGCGGTCACGCAGTACCTCGGTCATGAGCCATCGGTTGCCCGTGGCGGGGATGTAGTCGATGACGTTAAACGAGGTCATGAAACTGCCCGCTCCGGCATCGACACCAGCCTGATAGGGCGGGAAATACTCGTTGAACATGCGCACGTGGCTCATGTCCACTGTGTTGTAGTCACGGCCTGCCTCGGGAGCGCCATACAGGGCAAAGTGCTTCACACAGGCCATCATTGTGGCTTTGTCGGCCAGGTCGGCACCCTGGTAACCCTCAATCATCGCGCGGCAGATGGCTGAGCCCAGGAACGGGTCCTCGCCATTGCCCTCGCTCATGCGTCCCCAGCGCGGTTCGCGGCAGATGTCCACCATGGGGCTAAAGGTCCAGCAGATGCCGTCGGCAGTGGCTTCGATCGAGGCGATGCGCGCCGAGTTGCGGATGGCATCCATGTCCCAACTCATCGACATGGCAAAGGGAATGGGGAATACCGTTTCATAGCCGTGAATCACGTCCATGCCGAAAATCAGGGGAATGCCCAAGCGGCTCTGCTTGACGGCCACCTCTTGCAAGGCGCGGATGCTCTGTACTCCTTTCATGTTGAACAGGCCACCCACTTGGCCAGCCTTGATTTTGCCGACCACGTCGCCACTCACCGTCGAGCCGGTGATGATGTCACCCGTGACGGGCAGGTTCAACTGACCGATTTTCTCCTGCAGGGTCATTTTACCCATCAGGTCATCGATAAACTGGTTCATTTTGGCCTGATCTACAGCCTGGGCCGTCAGGGCGCACAATGCCACGGCCAGCGTGAAAACAATGCTCTTAAATTTCATCATAATTATTTGGTTTTAATTGTTGGTTCCTATTTTGGTCTAGAAAATCTAGAAAATCTAGAAAATCTAGATATTATTGATTATAAGTGAAGCCGAGTTTGGTGAGTCCTTGTCGCACCTCGGGGCAACTCATGAACAGGCGCCACAGCAGTCCCGTGCGGTAGTTCTCGATCATCGGGGCGATGGTGCACTGGTCGATGGCCAGGTAGCGGGGCAACGTCCAGCCGCTGACGGGGCTGAAGGCGTCATAGAAACCATACTTGCCCCAAATCGACTCGCCGCGACCGTAGAAGCCCTTGAGGGCCGCCATCGACTGTTCGGGCGTGTAAGGGAACGAGGACAAGGCAGCAGTGGGCGTGATGACACCCAGGTCGTTGCCGGGACTATGTGCCGAGTAACCCTCGGTCGAGTAGCTGGCGGTCAGGCCCCAGCAGTCAGGACCATAGCCGCTGTATTTCTTGGGATTATCGACGCAATACTGGTAATTGCTCAAGGCGTGGTTGCGCACCACGTTCCAGTAGTCGGCATACTGGTCTTTCAACCCCTTGGGATTCAAACCGAACCAGCTGTAATGCGCCCAGAACAGCGGGCCGCCGGTCTGCTCGGCACCGTTATGCTTGAGTTCCAGCCGATAGCCATAGGGAGCCGCGTCGCTCTTAATGCCGCCGCTGCGTGCCCAACCCTTGTGGTAGCACGAGGCGGGGACGGTGTGCGTGGGCGATGCCGCTGCCAGCACATAGACGATGAGGCACTCGTTGTAGCCCTCGAGCGGGAAATTCATCTCCCACTCATACTCGGGCGACCAGTGCCAATACAAGACGTCCTGACCGCCACGGGTGTACCAGTCAAACTCCATGCCTTTCCACAGGGCATTGATACGCTCCACGAGGCGCTTCTCGGCGTCGGTGTCGTGGTCCAGGTACTGGCGGGCGCACAGCAGTCCCTGCATCAGGAAACAGCTCTCCACGAGGTCGCCGCCATTGTCCTTTTGGCCGAAGGGCTTCACCTTTCCCGTGGGGCCGTTCAGCCAGTGGGGCCACACGCCATGAAAACGGTCGGCGCGCTCCAGAAAGTCCACGATGCGGGTCAAGCGTTCCACACCCTGGTCACGGGTGATGAAACCGCGTTCCATCGCCACCACGAGCCCTGCGATGCCAAATCCGCTGCCACCGGTGGTGACCACGTCCTGGTCATGTTCGGGATAGTCTCCGTCGAGGTGGATGCGCTCGCGTGCCAGGCCCGAAATGGGCTCGGCGCCGTCCCACATGTAATTGAAGTGGACGCGTTGGATATAATCCAGCAAGGCGTCATCATCGGCAAATGATGAAGGACGTACTTGCTCGTCGGGCGTGACGGGGTTATTCGGGTCTGTATTGTTGCCGTCGCTCTTGCAGGACACAAATGCCATCAAGAGGATGAGCGCAATGGATGTCAAGAGAGTCTTGTTCATATATGCTTTTATTTACTGGTTACTTTAACGGTTTTAGAAATCGGGCTGCGGCCTGTTTCGGCAAGGGCTTCGATAGCAAAGTGGTAATCGGTGCCCAGGTCGAGTCCGCGCATGTCATATCGGGTCTCACCGTTGACGGTGATGCAGTGGTAGAGTTTGTCAGGAGCGATGCCATAATAGATGTTGTAACCATAGGCTCCCTCGACGGGCGTCCATGTGATCATGGCGTTGCGGCCATCGGCCTTGTCGCGCTTGACGGTGAACTTTTTTACCGTTTGGGGCAATGCGCCTTCAGCTTTGCCGAAGACACGCACCTCGCTCAGGCAGAAATATCCGCCCGACGGCATGTGCAGATTCTCGATGCGCAGATAGCGGGTGCTGAGCGTTTCCCGCAGTTCGATATAGTCATGGGGTACATCACGGTCGTTGCCGCTCTTATCTACCACCAGCATCCACTGCTCGCCGTCGTCGCTGGCCAGGATGCGGTACTGGTAGTAGATGTCGTTGGCACGGTTGTGCTGTACCGTCTTGTGGTCATAGAAATTGAGTTGCAGGGCATGCACCTCGCGCCTGCCGCCCAGGTCCATCTCGATCCATTCGTTGTCGCCGCCGCTGGCCGCGCTCCAGTAGGTGCGCATGTTCTCGTCGGTGAGGCTGGCGGCAGTCAGGGTGCTGTCACTGCTCGACACCTTGCAGGTCTTGCCCAGCGAGAGCAGCATCCAGCCCGTGAAACGGTCGGCGGGGTTCTTGATGTCCTTGTCGGCATTCCAGCAGGGATAGTCGCCAAAGGCTGTGACACTGTACATCACACCATCGGCGTCAAAGGCGGTGGGGTAGAGGCCGATGCGCCGCTCAAACTTGTACTTGAGCGAGAGCATGCATGTGCCCACATGCCAGTAGTTTCCCTTCAGGTCGGCAAAGGTGCCGCCGTGGCCCACGCCCTGCACAAATCCGCCGGGCTTGTAACTCATGGGGTTATGCTTCTGGTAGGTGAACGGCCCCAGCGGGTTGTCGCTCACATAGACACCGTCGGCATACACCTTGAACTCGGTGCCCGGGGCTCCGTACTGGAGATAGTATCTGCCGTCATGCTTGGTCATGAAGGCGCCCTCGGTAAAGGGTTTGAGCGTCACCTCGTCGTCGTTGTTCATCCCGAAGCGTTCCCAACCATGGCGGTCGGGATGCAGCCGCACGAGGTCGTATATCTTGCTGATGGGGGTAAAGTCTTCCCGGCTGATTGCAACGCCCTTGAGGGGATACTCGTTGCTTGAGCCGTAGTATTCATAGAGGCTGCCGTCATCGTCCAGAAAGACGTAGGGGTCCCAGGTAGGCAGCGTGTTGCGTTCCACGGCGCGGCGCCAACGGCCGCTCTTGGGACTGGTGGAGTACCAGATGGGCAGACCCTCGTAGGTCGAGCCGGTATAATATAAAGTATCGCCAACGACCCATGCCGCAGGGGCACACTCGTCGTCATCGGCGGGATGGCGCTGGAACGAGGCTTGGCAGAAGTCCCAGTCGCTCAGGTTCCTGGAGTAGTGGAAACCGCCCTGATTGGTCGAGAACAGGTAATACTCGCCCTTGTAGGTGAGACCCATCGGGTCGGCACTCGAGCGGAACGAGCCGCCCAGGCGGGTGTTGTTGTTCCACGGCTCGTAGTTGTAACTGATGTTGAGCGGGTTGCAATAGGTGCTTGTCGTGGCATCGGCGGGGTCATACCAGCGGGTGGCTTGCGCCTTGCCGCGGGGCGGTGCGATGCTGCCACTGGTCTTGCCAGGCAACGTGATGTTGACTTGCCGTTGGCCGTTGGGGCGGGCTGCAATGGTCATTTCCTTGCCGGGATAGTGTACACACAGCAAGGAATCATGGTCGGTGGCCACGAGCGAGTAGCGCCCCTGGGCATCGGTGTTGCAGTGGGCGGGGCTGTAGAGCCACATCACGGTGGCACCCTCCAGCGGACGTCCCTGCACGTCGGTCACAACGCCCGTCACGTCATAGCTGGTGACCACGGGGATATAGTAATCGCTCACTTGACCCTTGACGACCTTGACCGAGTCGTTGCTGGCGTTGGCGGCAAGGGCTGTGAAGATTGCTATTGCGGCAAGAAAACGGTTCATGTTGGATTTAGGTTGCTGTAATTTAAGAAACTAGTTCTAGTCCCTGGCCTTTCCGGCGGGTGCCGACTGGAAACCAGGGACTAGAAACTAGCCACTCGTTTTATTCGTTCTTGGGCTCATTGCTGAGCGTGGGCACGGTCTGTACTTGGGACAAGGGAAGCGGATAGTACTTCACGCTCTCGTTCCAGCCACTCAGGACGCTGGCAGCCAGGCCGGTGCGGATGAGGTCGTTGTAACGCTCACCCCACTCGCACACGAGCTCCATGCGGCGCTCGTCAAGGATCTGGTCAACAGTGACATTGCTCATCGTCGGCATCTGGGCGCGGGTGCGCACCTGGTTGAACGGCTGGTCACCATTCTTGCCCTGGCGCACCTTGGCCTCGGCGTTGATCAGCAGCACGTCGGCATAGCGCAGGATGCGGATGTTGTTGTTTGAGCCGTACTTGCTGCGGCCGGGGGTCAACTGGTTCCTCGGTGTGTAGGCCTTGCCGTTCCACGTGTTGGTGTTGTTGACGTTGCCCATCACGTTGATCTCGTCACCGTCGCGGGTAGTGGTGCCGCCCACGAGTACCGAGGTCTCCAGACGGATGGTCTCGCCACGTGCCTTTGCCCAGTTGATGAAGTTGTCGGTGATACCCACAAAGTTCCATCCGCCCAGGTTACCGGGACCCTGGAACACAAACCACATGTCGGCATCCACCTCTTCGCCACTGCCCTGGCCAAGGTCGGTGCACTGGCACTCCATCAGGCTCTCGTTACAGAGTTTGCCGGGAATCTTGAACAGGTTGTAGAAGTCGCTGTAGAGCTGGAACTTGCCGCTGCCGATGATGTCATCGGTCAAGGCCTCGGCCTGAGCGTACTCGCCACGGTTCAGGCGAATCTTGGCAGCCAGAGCCTCGGCGGTATAGGCGGTAACGGCACCAAAGTGTGAAGCCTCGTTGGGACGCACCTTGGGACAGTTCTCCATAGCGTACTGCAAGTCCTCGAGCATGTAGCGCTCAACGGCATCCTTGGTCGAACGCGTGAGGTCGCTCTGGTTGTTATCGCGCAGGATGGTCACGTTGCCAAAGGCTTGCGTGAGCCTGTAGTAGGCGTATGCACGCAGGATGCGCACCTCACCGCAGTAGGCGCGGTAGGTGGCACGGTCAGCATCGCTGGAGATGTGTTCGGCATAGGAGTTGAGCGACGTCAACGCGCCGTTGGCCACCTTGATCATGCCGTAATACTGGTTCCACATCTCGTTCAGTCCCCAGAACGAGTTGTCATACCTGAAGTTGCCAAAGTCAACGAGCAGGCCCTGGTCATCGACACGGCCGCTCCACACGTCACCATCGCGAACGATGGTCAACGGCCAGATCACCCAGTGCATGCCACCGGTGCGCAATTTGGCGTAAACGCCCGATACGGGCATGTACATCTCGCTGGTCTTGGTGTAGTCAACGTCCGACTCGGGAAGCGTGTTCTCGGGCAGGATGTCCATCCAGTCATTGCAGGAGGTGGCTCCCACCATCAGCAGACCTGCAATCATGATATATTTCAAAAATTTCATTGTCTTAATCTTTATTTATGATTGTTGGTAATTGCTCATTTAGAAGTCGATGGTTACACCAAAGGTGTAGGTTGCCGTCAGCGGATAAACCTCGGTGTCCCAACCCTCAAGATCGTTCAACTCGGGGGTGAAACTGTTGGCCTTGAACAGGGTGAGGGGGCGGTCGGCGGTAGCACTCAGGCGCAGCGAGGGCAGGGTATAGTTGCCCAGGTGGATGTTCTTGAAGGTGTAGCCGAGCGTCACGTTCTGGATGCGGAAGAAGTCGGCATCCTCAACAAAGAATGAGTTCACGCGCTGGTCGCTCACGTTCCACGAGCGTACCCAACCCTCAGCCGACGGATACTTGTTGGTCGAGCCGGCACCGGTCCAGCGGTTAGCCACCTGATCGTGGTCGAAGTTGAAGTTGGACTGGGCATAACGCAGGGCGCGCTTGCGGTTGTACATCTGGGCACCGGCGTTGCCATAGGTGGTCAGCGCAAAGTCCAGATTCTTCCACACAAAGCCCAGGTTGATGCTGTAGATGAAGTTGGGCAGGTAGGAGCCCAGGGTGGTGCGGTCCTCGCCGTCAACGATGCCGTCACCGTTCAGGTCCTTGTACTTGAAGTCACCGGGCTTCAGGCCGTTAGCCTGGGCCGTTTTGTCGCTGGCGCACTCCTGGTCGGTCTGGTAGATGCCGTCCACAACGTAGCCGTAGAACGAGTTCATCTCCTTGCCCACAAACTGATAGGTCTTGCCACCGGCAATGTAGGGGTTACCGGCGAGGCTCTTCACCTCGTTCTTGAGGTAGGACAGGTTGGCACCGATGTAGTACTTGAAGTCGTTGCCGATGCGGTCGGCCCAGTTGATGCTCACGTCAACACCGGTATTGAGAATCTTACCGATGTTCTGCAGCAGCGTGCCGTTCTCGAAGGGCAGACGCGGAGCGATGACGGCCTTGCGCGTCATGCGGTAGAACCAGTCGATGTCAACGCTCAGGCGGTTGTTCAGGGTGGCGAACTCGACGCCTACATTCGTCTCGTCAACAACCTCCCACTTCAGGTTGGTGAAGTAGCTGTTGTTCTGGAAACCGGCGATGGTGGAATTGCCAAACACGCCCGACGACCAGGTGCCCGTCGATACCGAGCGGAAACCGTCGCTGGCGGGAACGGCATTGTTACCCAGACGTCCCCAGCTGGCACGCCACTTCAGGTAGTCCACCACATTCTGGTTGGCCATGAAGTCTTCCCTGCTCATCACCCAAGCGACACCGAACGAGGGATAGTAGCCCCAGGTCTCCTGGTACTTGCTGGTACCGTCGGCGCGGAAGGTGGCCATGAACAGGTACTTGCCCATGTAGTCATAGTTGATGCGGCCAAAGTAGCTGTTGCTGCGGTAACGGGTACCACCGTCGCTGGCGCGGCGGCTGTCGCTGTCGGTGCTGATGTCGATGTACTTGTAGGCGTCATCGCCGTCAACGATACCGTAACCGATGCCATACAGGCTATGGAACTTGTCCTCGCGCAGCGAGTGACCCAGCATGACGCCCAGGTTGTGGTCGCCGAAGGTGTCCTTGTAGGTCAGCACGTTGTCCCAGATCCAGTTGTTATAGGTGTCATTGTTCTTGCTCACCCATGACTTGTCGTTGCGCTGAACGGCACTCACATAATACTCGGGCATGTAAGTGCGGTTCTGTACGGCGGTGTAATCATAGGCATAGCTGGTCTTGAAGTTCAGCTTGCTAGGAATGAAGGTGATCTGAGCATAGAAGTTGGTCAGATACTTGTTGATGTCGTTCACACTGTTCTGGTACTTGGCAGTGGCAATCGGGTTGTAGAAGTTGTTGGTGAAGCCCACCGACTCAGGAGAACCGTAGTGAACGGGGAATGTGGCATCGTTCTTCTCGTCCATGACGGGATAGATGCCGGGAGCGTTGAACGCCTGCTGCCAAGCGGCATTGTTAGGCGCCTGCTGTTTGCCCTTGGAGAAAATGCCGTTGAAGCCGACCTTCAGCCAGCTGGTGGCCTCATAGTCGAGGGCAGCGCGGAAGTTCATGCGCTTGTAGTAGTTCTTGACATCCATGACACCGTCCTGATACAGGTAGTTGATACCCAGCGAGTAGGTGGCTTTTTCACCACCGCCGGTGATGCTCAGGCTGTGGTCGGTGATGGATGCCGTGCGCAGCAACTCTTTGTACCAGTCGGTATTGCTGCCGTAGGTCCAGTTGTGGAAGTCGCCGTTGTAGTTGCCGCCGTAGCGGTCGATCGAGGCCTTCATCGTCGATACATATGCATCGTAGTTGGCCTCCATCAGCATCGTGGCATACTCGCTTGAGCTGGCCATCTTCAGCACGTTGGTGGCCTTCTGGATACCGTAGTAGCCGTTATAGGTGATCTTGGCGGGCTGGTTCTTGTTGCCGTGCTTGGTGGTGATCAGCACAACACCGTTGGCGGCGCGCACACCGTAGATGGCGGCTGCCGACGCGTCCTTCAATACCGACATGTCAGCAATGTCGTTGGTGTTCAGGAAGTCGATGTTGTCATAGAACATGCCGTCAACAACATACAGCGGGCTGCCGCCGGTGAACGAACCGTTACCGCGGATGTGCACCTTGGGGCCCTCACCCGGGGTACCGCTGTTCACAACGTTCACACCCGACACCTTGCCTTGCATGGCGGCCATGGGCGATGCCGTGGGCACGGCGAGCAGTTCTTCACCCTTGACAACGGTGATGGGCGCTGTCAAGTCTTTGGCCTGGGCCGATCCGTAACCGATCACGACAACCTCGTCAAGGTTGCGTACATCGTCCAGCAGTTGGACGCTCATCATCTCGCTGGCTACCATCTCCACGGCCTGCATGCCCATGAAGGTGAACTTCAGCGTGGCGCCGTCGGGCACATTGGCAATCTCAAAATTGCCATCAAAGTCGGTCACAGCACCCATCGTGGTCCCGAGGACCTTGACGGTGGCACCGATCACCGGCTCGTTGACCTGGTCAACGACCGTACCTTTTACCGTAAGTGCCTGCACGCTCGCAATGGCGCACGTCACGACGAGTAAAAGCATCAGAAGTCTTTTTTTCATTCGCTTTGTCTAATGTTAATGGTTGATAAATAATTGATTCAAAACACTTTTTATGTTGGCAAATATATGGATTATTCATGGATTAAACAATTTTTAAACATTTTTTTGAGCCGTTGTTTACCAAAAAACCGAAATTTTAGTGGTTTTTGGTAGAGACCGGCACTGTAAATAATGTTATAGTTATTCATTTTGTAAACGTTATTGAAGTGCCATGAAACCGGCTCTCCCTGCACCAGCAGATTTGAAATCATGCCATGGCAGGGAGAGCCAATATAGTTTCTAAAAGGGATTGAGGTTTACCTCTTGCGCAGTGTCTCGACGATGCGCGCCATCTGGTTGGGGATGCGTATCTGCTGCGGGCACTTGCTCAGACAACTCTCGCAGTCGGTGCATTGGGTGGCCCATGTCGATACATCGGGCAATGCCTGGCGCATGCCGTCGGCAAACTGCTGCTTGCGGGTCATGTAGTCAGCAGCCTGTTTGTCGGGCAGCGGGAGTATCTTCTGGGCAACCGCCTCGTTGTAATAGGAGAAATTGCCAGGGATATCGACCCCGAAGGGGCAGGGCATGCAATAGCGGCATGTGGTGCAGGGAATAACGGGGAAGCCTGCCATGACGTCGGCTATTTCTTCCAAAATC
>Ga0310694_10003717_pt1 | contig 14945 bp, 10 predicted proteins | sample 174DNAGHGhighgp2_FD_203884 | JGI IMG/M metagenome (GOLD analysis project Ga0310694, IMG submission 203884) | Sheep rumen microbial communities from Palmerston North, Manawatu-Wanganui, New Zealand - 1742 DNA GHGhigh gp2 (v2) (version 2) | ecosystem: Host-associated > Mammals > Digestive system... | reverse complement strand
AACGCTGATGGCATTGTAGGGATAACTGTCGGTAGATGAGCGGTCCTGAGTCGTGTCGTAGATAGGAAGGAGCTGGATGGCATGCATTCCTGCCGAGGCAGCCCAATCAGTCATCTGCTTGAGGTCGCCAAAGTCCCCTACCCCCTGACTGCCTTCAGACCTGAGAGAGAACAGAGGAACCACCAGTCCTGCAACCTTCCAGCGAGGAGCATCAAGCCGAATCTCACCATCAGAAAGGGCAACAACCCATCGTCCGCCAGCCAACGACAATTGGTCCGTTGAAGGACTTAGCCTGTTTGGACCTTCCTCCCAAAGCACCGAATAGTCCTTCTTTACCTTAATATATTTATATTGGAACGGCAAACGAAGACCGTCACCACTAATGGAAAGAAGCCATTCTCCATGATCGGACTGAATCATCGGCAAAGCACGTTCCACATCCCAATTCCCCAAAGCAGGCTGGTCGCCTATGAGCGCAATCCTTTCTCCCTGCTCGAGCCAAGGAGCCTGAATGCGGAAAAGGAAAGTCCGAGGGAAGAGCGCCACCGAAGCTGAAGGTATCCTGCCAAGTCCATTCGCAACCTTGAAGGCATCCGTATAACAATAAGACGCCTCAGGAACATCACGCCAATGGTCGACAAAGAAGTATGTGCGGGCATCATCAGCAGGGAAAACTCGAGGCACAACATCCCATTCACGACGAGAAACGGCAGTTTCCTGTGTAATTATATATGTATATCGGAACTGCCTCCCACGTGCCCGAAGTGTGCACAGACCCTTCCAAATCAGGCCATCTTCCGTTTCGAGAAGGAAGCGTTGCCAGTGTGTCTTACCCTCTTCGGAAAGGAAGCAAAGTTCCACCTCAACGCTTTGTCCCCACTCGGTCCTGTATTCTATCGAGAAATGTAACGTCATAAGCGCATTTTCTATCGTTTTCCTTAACAAAATTAGCAAGAAATAAAGAAAAAGCCAAGAAGAGAGAAAGAAAATTGTTAAAAAGCTTGCATAATAAGACAAGAATGCCTAAATTTGCGATATCATTGAAGTCCGAAATGGTTCTACAGCGGTTAGGACACAGACATCATACGGGCGTACTGGTTAGATCGGGATACTCATCAATTTACATTTTATTACCGAGAAATGTTTCGTCTGCTAATGGCGTGCCATCCCATTGTGGTTAGATGGATTACAAAGGCAGCGAACCCTCAAAACCTGTTTTTCGGAGTTTCATCACATCACCAGTGCGCCCTTTTATTTTCCTTGTAAAACGCGCTCCACATCGGCAACCTCGTCGGTCAGACAGAGGATGAGATTCTTGTATCTTCCGCTATCAACCAAGTTCATTATCAAAGGCCAGACTGGCACATCTTCTGTCCAGAACTGCTTGCCCATAAAGATCATCGGCGAAGCGTAACCGAATGTGAGGTAATGGTTCTGCACAGCTTCCTGGAAGATTTCCTGCAGAGTGCCGGCTGAGCCGGGTGTGTAGATGATTCCGCCTTTTGAGATGGTGAGGATTCCATCCTCGCGAATACTGTTGTCGAAGTACTTTGCGATGTGTGTGGCAAGAGGTGTGGAAGGCTCGTGTCCGTATAGCCAAGTGGGAACGCCAAGACTCTCGTAACCGAGATTGGGGAAGCGATTGTGCACTTCCCAAGCAGTAGAGAGCCAAAGTTTGTCTGTATAATGAGGGGCGACACTCATGATGGAGAGGGCTTCTTGCAATTCTTCTTCGCTTCTGCCTGCCATCCAAGCACCCAAATGTGTTGCCTCCATCGCTCCCGGACCGCCGCCTGTAATCATCAGGAAACCCAGTTCGGCAAGTCTTTTGCTCATTCGCACGACCTGAACATATGCTTTGTCGAGCCTCGAGAGACTGTGTCCGCCCATTACTCCGACCAGCTTATGTTCGTCGAAACGCGAGAGGAAATCCTGCAGGCAATCGCTTATAGAATGGTCGTGAAGCGTTCGCGCCAACGTTTCCTTAATGTCTGTCGCGTACTTTCCTTTCTTCAAGTAATGCCGATAGACACGCCCATCGTAGCATTTCTCGTAACTTTCAGGGTCAGCGGGATTGAAGCCTTCGTAGAGTTCCTCTGGCGAATAGAGGTGATTTGGAAAGCCGAATTCCTCGCCCATATTGGGCAGGAAGAGACAATCCCTTGACTGACGCTTGAGTCCCATCGGCAAACGACAGCTCAGGAAAAGGCATTCGCGATAGATATGAGCGAGTGCCTGCTCCGGAACGGCCTTGAAATCAACGCATTGGAAGGCAACCCTTCGCAGTTCCTCTTCTGGCTGGGCAAGCAATTCCGCCAGTTCGCGTTCGTTCTTTATCTGTTGATATCTGTCTCGCATCAATAGTTCTTTTTGAATTGTCGGTCAATGTTGCGACGGTCTTCTTTCTCCTTGAGTGTCTCGCGCTTGTCGTATTCCTTCTTGCCTCGAGCAATGTGAATGTCGAGTTTGGCAAGTCCTTTCTCGTCGATGAAAAGGAGAGTCGGCACGATGCTGAAGCCTGGAGACTTGACTGTCTGCTGCATCTTGCGAATCTCTTTGCGGTTGAGCAGGAGCTTACGGTCGCGCCTTTCCATGTGGTTGTTGTAGGAACCTTGCTCGTATTGCGCGATATACATGTTCTTGACCCACACTTCGCCCTGAATCACATAGCAGTATGTGTCCACCAGACTCGCTTTGCCCTTGCGGATGCTCTTAATCTCGGTGCCAGTCAGAACGATTCCTGCCGTATATTTATCCATGAGCAAGTAGTCGAACTCGGCTCGCTTGTTCTTTATGTTTATGTCTTTCCCTTTGTTGGGAATCAGCGTCTTTGCCATTCTTCAGCTTCTTTAACTACCTTAACTCCTTTAACTCCCGACATTGACAAACTGCTCGAGATGGTCGTCCACATAGTGGGCGATGAGGTCCGTCACATCCTCCTCCATCTCGATGAACTCGTCGTCGAGGTCGTCGAACTCAGGGTACTTCTCGAAGAGCGCCATGAACTCATCGTCGCTACACTCGGCTGTGAGGGCTTTTTCATGAGTCTCGAAGAGTTTTCTGCCCTTGTAGATGAGCTTGCTGAACTCGTGAGCGCCCCAAATTCGCATAGCTTTGGCGAAGGGATTGAGGAAGATGAAGGGGCCGTAACCATTGTGAATGAGCTGGATGAAACCGCCGTCCATCACCTCTTCACGCAGGATGAAGTAGGCCAGCAGAGTGGTCTGTTCGCCGTTCAGGAGCGGCAAAGTCTCGGCATTCACCTCGCCTCCAATCGCACTCAGGATGGCGTCGTGAACGGCCTTCAAGAATGCATCGGTGCCTAGACCTGCAGCTTCCTGGAGTTTTATTTCTGGTATGTTGACTTCCATTTCTTGCTTGTTTGCTTTGCAAAGATATGAAAAATTTTCGGATAAAACGATAAGAGAACAGATTTATTTGCAGAGGTTGTTCAATTAGGCGTGGGTAAATCGCAAACGTATAGTGTTACGATTGATAACGTATAGTGCCACGATTGCAAACATATAGTGTGACGTTCGCAATTTACTAGTGTGAAGTTTACGTTTTACTAGTGTGAAGTTTGCCATTTACTAGTGTGACGTTTGGAGGCACACTTTGGATGGCGAGCAAAGACGGCTGCGGAACTACTCCTTCCCTACGCTGAACGGATAGACGAGCAGGTCTTGAAGTTCGCCAATTGGATGTTGCGTGAGGCAAGCTAAAATGTACTCTCCAGCCATAAGAGGCTGCTTTGGCTGGCAAATGAAACTATCACTTTCAGCTTTTATATCGAAGTTGCTGGGTTCCAATCGGATATAGTTGCACTCAATCAGCAACGGCTTGAACATTTTCCTGTAGTATTTCGAGGCTTTCAAACGAACGAGAACGTAGTCGATGAGCACTTCCTTTTCAGCTGGAGTAATACGAAAAACGGGCCGATTTCCCTCCGTCAATTGACTGGCGTGACCTCCTGAAAGATAGCGCGTCAGCTTGCTCTTCATCTGATAATCCACGATTTTCCAGCCTGGCTTCAGCTCGCTCTGAGTCTGCTGAACAGGAATCTCCACCCAACCTTCGCCAACAACCGTTTCGACCTTCTGCGCCCCTGCATTGAGGGCAGAAAGGAGCATCAATAGACTTATTATCTTCTTCATAACACCACAAAATTAGATATTTTGTGAGAAATAGCAATAAAATGCTTGCCGTTTTGAGGATTTTTAACTATCTTTGCAAGTCAAACAACCAAAAACAACTGCTATGACTATTGCTATTGTTACCTTGATGTTGCTCGGCTATCTGCTCATCTGTACTGAGCACATTACCCGCATCAACAAAGCCACCGTTGCCCTCTTCTGCGGAGTGTGGGGTTGGGTGCTCTACGTCTGCGTGGGTCCCTATTATATCGAAACGCTTCATGACGCAGGTTTCCAGGAATTCCTTGGCAATGAGGACTATAGCATCAGAGCAGTCAACGAGTTCATCCGCCAGAAAGTCTTTGCCAGCCATATCGCCCAACTGACGAGCGTGGTGATGTACTTGCTGACAACTATGGCGATTGTAGATGTTCTGGCCAACAACGGATGCTTCGACCTCGTCACGAAACTTTGCCGAAGCCGCAGCACTTGGGTCGTCGTCACAATGCTCGCCCTGTGCAGTTTCCTGTTGAGCGCCAACCTCGACAACCTGACTTCTGCAGTCGTGATGTTGATGGTGATGAACCGTCTGGTCGTCAATCACAGGCAAAGGATGCTCTTGGGCGCCATCATCGTGATAGCCACGAACTGCGGAGGCTGCTTCACAGTCATTGGTGACGTCACATCCCTGCTCGTTTGGACAAGAGGAGCAGTTACGCCCACCAACTACACAGCCGCCCTGGTTTTGCCGGCACTCTTCGCCACAATCATTCCCACATACCTCATCGGCAGGAAACTTCCTGCCCATCTCGACCTGAAACGCAACAGTGTGATGATGTTCAGAGGTGATGATGCCGATGTGAAGCTCTGGCAACAATTGCTCATGTTCTTCCTCGGAATGGGTGGTTTGTGGTTCGTCCCCACATTCTACAGGCTCACAAATCTGCCCCCCTTCCTTGGCGCACTTTGCGTGCTTGGCGTGCTTTGGGTGGTGAATGAGGTCATCAATCGCAAGCGCATACTTAGCGACCAACCCCTTACTACAAGGACAAATCGCAGCCTGCAATACGAAGTGATGCAGATGATCATGTTCTTCCTTGGCATAGGTCTTTGTGTGGACATTCTCATCGAGGTAGGTGCGATGGATAGTGTCAGGAGTTGGTGCGACGGATACATCCATAATATATATATAATGTCGCTCGTTCTTGGAGCCGTCAGCTCTGTGATGGACAATATCGCTCTCGTCATAAGCGGCATCTCCATCTATCCCGTCTTGGACGGCGGAGCAAGCGGAATGAGCGAATACATGCAGAGTTTCGTGCAGAACGGACAGTATTGGCACCTCATCACGCTGAGCGGTTGTGTAGGAGGTTGCCTGTTGCCCATCGGAAATACGGCAGGATACGCGCTCATGAAATCAGAGGATGTGACCATTTGGTGGTACCTGAAACACATCACTTGGAAGGTGCTCTTGGGCTGGTTCGTCAGCCTCGGCATCTACTTCCTCGTGGATTATTTCCTGAGATAAAGCCTCACCCCCGCCCCCTCTCCGAGGAGAGGGGAGCTTCAGATGCCGTAATTATGAATTATGAATTATGAATTATGAATTAAATCGCCTCGGCATCTCAGCCCTCAACGCCATGCAGCAGGACATGCTCAGCACGGCTCGAAAGGGTTCGTCGGTAGTGCTTCTCAGTCCTACAGGCTCTGGCAAGACACTCGCTTACTTGTTGCCCTTGCTTGAGAAACTCGATGCGAAGAGCGACGACCTGCAGGCTCTCGTCATAGTTCCCTCGCGAGAACTGGCAACACAAACAGCCGATGTGGCTCGCAGACTGTGTTCCGAGCTTCGAGTCTGCGCTTGTTATGGGGGAAGACCTGCAATGGAGGAGCATCAGCAAATGCGCGGGCTTCGACCTCACCTCGTTGCTGCAACGCCAGGACGACTGCTCGACCATTTGCAGAAAGGCAATCTCCTTGCCGACAATGTCAAGACGCTCGTCATAGATGAGTTCGACAAGTCGCTCGAATTGGGCTTTCGCGAACAGATGCAAAGCATCATCTCCCTGCTCCCCTACCTGCAGCAACGCATCCTCCTCTCTGCCACCGATAGCGAAGATATCCCGTCGTTCGTAGGAACAGACAATCATATCCGCCTCAACTTCCTTGACGGAGAGAGCGACGACCGTATCAGTCTCTTGGTGGTTAAGTCGCCCGAGAAGGACAAGTTGCAGACCTTGTATCGCTTGCTTTGCACGCTTGGAACGCAGAAAAGCCTCGTTTTTGTGGGTTACAGAGAGAGTGTGGAGCGCGTTGGATACTTCCTTGAAGAGCAAGGCATCATGGCCGACATCTTCCACGGAGGCATGGAACAACGGGACCGCGAAAGGGCGCTCTATCGCTTTATGAATGGCTCGTGCAATGTTTTCGTCAGCACAGACCTCGCTTCTCGCGGGCTGGACATCACGGATGTCGACAATATCATCCACTACCACCTGCCCTTGAACGAGGAGGCTTGCACGCATCGGAATGGCAGAACGGCAAGGTGGGACATGAACGGAAGCGCCTATTTCATCCTCGGACCTGAGGAAAACTTGCCGGAATACATCACAGAAGAGGTCGAGACAATCAGCTTGCCCACCAAAGTTCCCAAGCCAGCGAAGCCGCTTTGGGTGACATTATATATAGGTAAAGGCAAGAAGGACAAGATAAGTCGAGGGGACATCGTGGGCTTCCTTACAAAGCAAGGAGGCCTCGAAAGCAGTCAAATAGGCAGAATCTATGTGCTTCCACATTGGTCTTATGTAGCTGTGGAACGCGCTTCGGCAAGCAAACTCCTCAAAGACATCAAAGGCCTCAAGATTAAGGGACAAAAGACGATTTATGCCTTAGCTGGGGATTAGACATCACTTGATGTTCAGCAATGTCCCATAAGTCATTCTAAGCGAAGGCAGAGAAGTAAGGACATCGGAATGACTGTGCTCAATGGCGGACACAAATGCCTCGATTTCATTAAAGAAACCTTGCGAATAAATCTGATTGTTGGCTGGTATGGGAACTGCGTTATTGCGTTGATACAAGTGTTCTTCCAACGCATGATGGCGAATCATCTTATCTGTCGGAAGACCGAAAATACTGGAAGGTTTGGGCTCAAACATCAGTTCTTCCATTTGTTCTAAACGATAAATCCCAGAACGTGTGCAGATTTTCAAGGTTTCTTCCGAGCCCGTCCAACTATAGGCAGCAGAGAGTTCGAGCGTACCTGCAACGTGTGGATGCTGAAGCATGAGTATGTATGAATCCTTTGCAACCTTCCTACATGCCAAGATTCCCGGCTGACCAAAGAGGTGACACACCAAGTCAACAGGATGGATATAAAGGTCAAGCAGGGCATCGCCTTCTGGATAAGCGCCCGTAAGGTAGTGCATATCATAGTTTAGAAGCTGCTCTCTGCCAAGCCTTTTCCTTAACAATCGAACTGCCGGAGCATACCGTTTCTGCATTCCTACCATAGCAACTGACGAGCCATATTGCCGCTGGAGGCTGATGAGGACATCAAGTTCATCTAATGTCTGGCAAGGAGGCTTTTCTATGAACAACGACTTCCCACTCTTCAAGACTTGTGAGGCAATGGAGAAATGAGCAGAGGGCAAGGCCGAGACGAATACGCCCTTCACTTCCTCGTCGTTGAGAACCTCGTCGAGCGACACGGTAGCCTTAACAAGGGGATATTTCCTTTCTATTAACTTTGCCTTGTATGTTGTCGTAACACAAATATATTTCAACGATACTCCCAAATAACGAAGAACCGGGTAAAGATTGGTCAACGAGTGTTGTCCCATGCCAACGAAGGCATATTGACATTGGTACGTTTGGCGCAGATAATGTTCTGTACACTTACGCTTGAGGCTATAAATTAGTTTTTGTATCATTGCAATGTTTCATATGTTGTTTATATGTTTGCTTTTTGTCTGCTGTCCATTGATAAGAACCATAGAACTTCTCAATGAGCCACTTGGGAAACAGGCGTTCAAGACTTCGCACAAGAATGATGTCGTACTTGCGATGGAAGTTAATCCAGCAATCGTTGCATTGTTGCGAATAGTGCTGTTGAGTCTGGCAGGCCATTGTCCCATTGAAAATATCATCTAGCGATTGCTTGTGAATGTTGCCCAAAAGGACATCAAGGTTCTGACAGAGCGGCACATCGCCATTGCTGTGAATGACAAGGTTGCTCATTATACTTTGGCAACGTAATCGCAGATGTCCGTTTCGCCACTGGTCATATAGTGCCACAAAATCATAGTTCTCCTGTGTGTCATGAATGCTTTGCGGGATATGTTTCACGAAATCAGAGGCTTTCAACAACTCGCTCGTGGTATCAAAGAAAGCCATTGTTCCATATATGCCGACACGAACATCCACGCCATAATGTTTGGCAACATCAATGACAAAGGCCATATCTTCGAAAGAATTCCAAGGCGAAAGGCAGAACATCAACGACAATGGGACTTCATCCTTTAAGGCATCAACGACCTGAATCACCTTGTCATATCCATCTCTGCCTCGCATCCGCAAGTAACTTTCGCGGTTGCCATCGAGAGACAAATACAAATGTCGAGGATGATAAAGACGCACAGCATCTACGACACGGCGAGGTGCGAGGCAATTCGACAATAAAGTATAATTGGGGTGATGTTCGTGGAACCACGCCATGATTTCATTGGCCTGTGGATGCAAGATAAACTCTCCGCCTTCCAAACCTACGGTTGTCCGACGGGTTACGCAGCGGCTCTCCATCACTCTTTTGATATCTTCGAGCAACAGATGCTCTGGTTGCTTTTGCCAAATGTTGCAATGCTTACATCTCGACTGGCAAAGTGTAGTTGAGTATATCATCAGCCCCGATAGCAGTTTGTGCCTCGGCCTTGCCATATTATTCAAATAGAGGAATCCGTTGTATACATAATCAAAGATGTTGTACATAGTTTTCGTTGCATATTGTTCTCTATTTAATAAGTCCGATTATGCAACGAATGACTGCACCACTACCATGTAAGTCTTATGCCTAAAGGCAGGGAGAATGTAAACGGATGCTTAGTATAGTAAGTTTCGATGTTGCTGTCTGTTGGGATATAGTATCGCATACTTGGCTCGACAAAGAGGCCGATGCTTGGTGTCAGTTTATATTCAACGCCGATTCCTGTACCAATTGACCACTGCCAAGAAGCATGAATGCTTTCTCTATCAGTGCCTGACATCACATCGTGCAAGTAATAACTCTTGCTCAGCGATGAGAAGACTGGGATTTCCGCTGTTATGCCAGCACTTGCATAAAGGCTCCATGCCTTTTTGTTATACATATTATATATTCCCTTTACTGGGATTCCAAGATAGTGAATGGTTTGATGTTCGCGAATAGCATTACCGTCAGCTCCCATTTCGAAGTTGGAAACAAGACGGCTATAGTTCAGGCCTGACTCTAAACATATGCGATTGTTCAGACTGTACTTCAACGCCAACGAGCATGTGAAAGGCATATAATGGTGACTCGTTCGCATAATCTTGTCTGTTTCTGGGCGATTGGCATTGTTCAAAGCCACATTCATGATAACACTACGCGTATGAGAATTGTCATCGGCAGGAAGTTCTGAAAGATATGCAGCATAGTCGCTCCAATTTTCGAACATTATTGGCGACGCTGCCTCGCCTGTCGGACTTATCATCGGCGTCTCTGTAAAAGCATAAGGGAGATTTATGTACTGTTCGCCAAGACTGCCTGCGTATGCGAGTTCAAGCGACCACCTTCGTTCATGATAGGTTTTCCGAACGGGATTATCACGGATAATGTCGGCCATGTCATAATGCTGTATTGTCCCTATTTTGGGGGCGAGACGAACCGTATCGCTTTGTTCCTGGTCCTGCAAGGTGTCTGGCATTACCAGTTCCTGAGTTATTACATCTTGCAAGGTGTCTGTAGCAACTGCCGTTACTTGATGCTTAGGCACAGAGGCAATTGCAGATCCTCCCGTCTTCTCATGATGCGATTCAACGGGAAGAGGCTTTTGCTTCTCTACGATAGGCTTTTCACCCTTTTGGGGGACTTTTTCTTTCTTCTGCAAGATGAAGACAAGGGGAACAAATAGCAACATGAATACGAGCCAGTATCGCCTCATCATCTTGCGAAGCATCTTCTTTGCGCGTGCCAATTGCGACGAGGATGAGTGTGGCTCAATGCCTAAGATGTTTGCGATTTCTTTGTGCGACAACCCTTCGAAGACAGAGAGACGGAACACCTTCCCATATCCCTCTGGCAACTTATCGACCAGACTTATTACCTCATCCAAAGGGATTCCTCTCACGTCCTGTTCTTCCTCCTTTTCTGCAAGAAGGTTTGTTTCAGTTGATTCTTCAAGCAGGAAAGTCCGATGTGCATCTTGATAGTCTTTGTACTTCGAGGCAACATTCCTCGTAATTGACATCATCCATGCTTCCGCTTTGCTATCGTCGCGCAGTTTCTCGAAAGAGGTAAAGATAACCACAAAAGCATCGTGCAACACATCGCTGATGGTTTGCTCATCGGAGATATAACGTGAGCACACACCACGCATTCTGTGAGCGTACATCTTGTATAATTCGCCGAGAGCTTCCGAATCACCTTGTCTGCACCGTTCTATCAGCCATGTTATCTCCATCGTAAACGAGACTCTTCCTTCTATATAGTCCGATGAACTGCAAAAAGACTGCACGGTATTAGCGATTTTTTCTTGTTAGACACAAAACATATGCAAAGTTAGTTTATTTTAAACAATGTACAATCTCACGCATGCGTTTTCCTTGTGTTTTTGCACAAAATGCCATATTAGTGTGCATTTCTTTCAAAAAAACTTGCACATACGAGATAATTGTGTTACCTTTGCAGCCGATTTTAACCAATTTAAGGTAAAAAATGAAGAAAACAACACTTATTTTGATGGCTTTTGCCGCAGTTAGTAACGCATTCGCAGGTGGTCTGCTGACCAACACAAACCAGAATGCAGCCTTCGTCCGCAACTTTGCTCAAGAAGGTAAGATTGACATCACAAGTATCTACGCCAACCCTGCTGGTGGAGCTTTCCTGGAGAACGGATGGCACTTGAGCCTTAGCAACCAGTCGGCTTTCCAACGTCGTAATATTGAGACTACTTTCCCACTTTTCCAATTAAACGAGGAGAATCGCAATCAGACACATAAATTCGTAGGTAAAGCAACGGCTCCTGCCATTCCTTCCTTTACCGTATCTTATAATAAGGACAAGTGGAGCCTTTCCGCTCACTTTGCCATCAGCGGTGGTGGCGGCAAGTGCGAGTTCGACAAAGGTCTTGGCTCTTTCGAAGCTGCCTATGCAGGTGTGCTCTATCAAATGGCTCCTTCACTCTTGCCTCCAGGTGTACAGTTCCAAGGATACACGCTCAATAGCTATATGAAAGGCAAGTCCTACCATTTCGGCCTGCAACTTGGTGGAACATACAAGTTTACTGACAACATTGCTGGCTTTGTTGGTGTTCGCGGATTGTACGCTACAGCTAATTATAATGGAGCCGTCAATCCCATCGCAAGCACGAATGTAGGAAAGGTGCCCCTCAACAACTACGGCATTGACCTGAACTGCGACCAAACAGGTTTAGGTGTAGCCGTCATCCTTGGCGTTGACTGGAAGATTAACGACAAGTGGAATGTTTCTGCCAAATATGAAACTCCAACCAGATTGAACCTCAAGAACAAGAGCGAGATCATTGTTGTGGAGGATTTGGTAAAAGAAAAGGCAGCCAGCATTCTCAGTCAGTTCGAAGACGGCAAGAAAGTTCGTGAGGACGTTCCCGCAATGCTTGCTTTGGGTGCACAGTACTCGCCAATCGAGAAAGTGCGTCTGAACGCGGCTTACCACCAGTTCTTCGACAAGGTTTCCACAAAGTTCCTCAACAAGGAGGAACTCATCGACCACAACACTCACGAGTTCATCTTGGGTGCTGAATACGACATCTGCAAGCTCATCACCATTTCCGGCTCTTGGGAAACAACCCGCTACGGCATGAATGATGAGTTCATGAACGACCTTTCGTTCAACCTTTCGAACAACATGGTTGGCGGAGGTGTCCGCATCAACGCAACAGACAGGCTCAGCATCGACCTCGGCTATATGTGCACTTTCTACAACGACCGCGAGGTGACGACACAGACTGCAGCTGGCCCCAAGACTGACGTCTACAGCCGCAAGAACCACACCTTTGGTGTAGGCTTCAACATCGACCTCTAAAACGTGGCGTGGGATGATTGCAAACGTGGCACTATACGATTGCAAACGTAACACTATATAATCGCAATCGTAACACTATATGTTTGCAAACGACACTGGGATAGTTCAAAATCGCCCCACATTTCATCAGCCAATATGCCGTTCGAGAGTACTCTCGGACGGCTTTTTCGTTTTTTTTCCTGTAGTGTTTTGTAGTTTGATATATATTTCGTATCTTTGCACACCAAAATAAAAAGGTATAAAACAAAGCACAAAATATGAGCAAGAAATTCACAGAACGCAATAAGCTCAATCTGAGTGAAGTAAACAAGGAAGTGCTTCAGCAGTGGGACGACGAAGACGTGTTCCATTCAAGCATATCCGAGAGAGAGGGCTGTCCCTCGTTCGTCTTCTACGAAGGTCCCCCATCGGCCAACGGACATCCGGGCATTCACCACGTCCTGGCTCGCAGCATCAAGGACACTTTCTGCCGCTTCAAGACGATGAAGGGCTACCAGGTGAAGCGCAAGGCAGGCTGGGACACTCACGGACTTCCCGTCGAGCTTGGCGTAGAGAAAGAGCTTGGCATCACGAAGGAAGACATCGGCAAGAGCATCAGCATCGAGGAGTACAACCAGAAGTGCCGCGAGAACGTGATGATGTACACCAGCGAGTGGGCCGACCTCAGCCACAAGATGGGCTACTGGGTCGACATGGAACACCCCTACATCACCTACGACAACAAGTACATCGAGACGCTTTGGTGGCTCCTGAAGCAGCTCTACCAGAAGGACTTACTGTATAAAGGTTACACCATTCAGCCATACTCTCCCGCTGCAGGAACAGGTCTGTCGAGCCACGAGCTCAACCAGCCCGGCTGCTACAGGGATGTGAAGGACACAACGGTTACGGCCCAGTTCCGTGTCACTCAGAACAATCTGAATACTCTGAGCACTCAGAACACTCCGATATATGTTCTGGCTTGGACGACGACGCCTTGGACATTGCCCTCGAACACAGCCCTTTGCGTAGGACCTAAGATTGATTATGTTGCCGTCAAGGGCAGCAACCCATATACTGGCGAACAAGCCATTTACATAATTGCCGAGGCTCGACTCTCCACATACTTCCAAGCTGAGGAAGGCCAGGAACTCGAGATTGTTTGGCGAGGCAAAGGAACTGACCTCGTTGGCATGAAGTACGAGCAGCTCTTCCCTTGGGTGAAGCCTTGTGCGCTTGAGAACGACGAAGTAGTCGACAAGAGTGCAGAAGCTTTCCGAGTTATCCCTGGCGATTATGTCACGACCGAGGATGGTACTGGTATCGTCCACATCGCTCCCACCTTTGGTGCCGACGATGCTAAGGTGGCCAAGGATGCAGGCATTCCCAGCCTCTTCATCATCGACAAGGCAGGCGATACGCGTCCTATGGTGGACTTTACAGGCAAGTACTTCCTCAAGGAAGATATGGACGAGAGCTTCCGCAAACTCTGCGTCAACGAAGAGGCTTACGCCATTCACGAGGGCGACTTCGTGAAGAATGCATACGATCCGAAGTTCAACGAAGGCGGCAAGTACGACGAAAAGGCTGCTGCAAAGGAGATGGACCTCAACGTGAAGATGTGCATCGAGATGAAGGACGAAGGAACGGCCTTCAAGATAGAGAAGCACGTCCACAACTATCCCCATTGCTGGCGAACAGACAAGCCCGTCCTCTACTACCCTCTCGACTCTTGGTTCATCCGTTCCTCGGCTGCTAAAGAGCGCATGATGGAACTCAACAACACCATTCTCTGGAAGCCAGAAAGCACAGGTACAGGCCGCTTCGGAAAGTGGCTCGAGAACCTCAACGACTGGAACCTCAGCCGTTCACGTTATTGGGGAACACCACTTCCCATTTGGCGCAACAAGGAGACTCGCGAGGAGATTTGCATCGGTTCTGTCGAGGAACTGTACAACGAGATAGAGAAGGCAGTTGCCGCAGGCGTGATGCCAAGCAATCCTCTCAAGGAAAAAGGCTTCGTGCCAGGCGATATGAGTCAGGAGAACTACGACCGTATCGACCTTCATCGCCCATATGTCGACCAGATTTGGCTCGTAGGCGAGAGTGGCGCAGTATTGAAGCGCGAACTTGACCTCATCGATGTTTGGTTCGACTCTGGCGCCATGCCTTACGCTCAGATACACTATCCCTTCGAGAACAAAGAGCAGCTCGACAAGGGAATCGTCTTCCCTGCAGACTTCATTGCAGAAGGCGTGGACCAGACACGCGGCTGGTTCTATACTTTGCATGCCATTGCCACAATGGTCTTCGACAGCGTCAGCTACAAGGCTGTCATCAGCAATGGTCTCGTGCTCGACAAGAACGGCATGAAGATGTCGAAGCGTCTTGGTAATGCTGTCGACCCGTTTGGTGCCATCGAGAAGTACGGAAGTGATGCCGTTCGCTGGTATATGATAACGAACAGCGCACCTTGGGACAACCTGAAGTTCGACGAGGAAGGCGTGCAGGAAGTGAGCCGTACATTCTTCGGCAAG
>Ga0310694_10003716_pt1 | contig 14946 bp, 14 predicted proteins | sample 174DNAGHGhighgp2_FD_203884 | JGI IMG/M metagenome (GOLD analysis project Ga0310694, IMG submission 203884) | Sheep rumen microbial communities from Palmerston North, Manawatu-Wanganui, New Zealand - 1742 DNA GHGhigh gp2 (v2) (version 2) | ecosystem: Host-associated > Mammals > Digestive system... | reverse complement strand
ATTACGTGCATTGACAATAATTTTAATGTGCTTATCTTGCGCGGCCAACCGGCGCAGTTCGGCCAAGGTATTATCGGTAGAGCCGTTATCTAAAATAATTTGTTCGTAGTCGTACTTATCCGTCCACTTGGCCATTTCGTTTTTGACGGACTCACACAACACGGCTACGTTATCCTGTTCGTTAAACGCGCTAGAAACAATGGATATTTTTTTCTTCATCGCAAGGTCTCCTTCCACGACACAGGCGCGACCTGCTTGTCATTTAAGGAATGGGCTGTATAAATACAGGTATCCCCGTGGAACAACAAGGGCATGGAATCCTCTTCGCTGGAAGTAGCCATGGCTGTTTCCAACAAGTGCATTTGCGAACAAAGCGGCATTAAAATATACATCTTCGGTTTAGACTCCCACGACAACGGCGCCGTTTCGCGCGAGAGCGGAATCAGCGTGAGTTTTTTACTTTTAGGGATATAAAATTGTAACATCCGTATCAATGCCTCGCGGGGATAACCGGTTTTTTCCATATCCACCAAAATCGTATCTACGTCCTCGCGCTTGGACAACGCCTCAAACGCCGGTTGCCAACCGGTATATTCCGACCAATGCAAATGTTCCAATCTCCAGTAAAAATTGATCCACCCGATAAGCAGTAACGGCCATAACACCAATAGTATCAAATGGCGTTTGCGCAAATGGTCTAAACACTCGGTAAAAAGCAAAATGCACGCAGGCATCGCCGGTAAGAAATAGCGGTCTAGCCACAAATTACTGCGAAGCGATACCAAAGCCACCACGCTAAGCAATAAAATAATTTGCATCAGCGGCAACATAAAATCAGCCCGCTTGAGCAAGTTGGCTCTATATGTAGAAATCAACGACACTACCGCTAATACGACCCCGTACAAAATCGCCAAGAATAACTGCCGCGGCCCGAATAAAAAGGTTACAATTTCAAAAGTGGCTTTGGCAAGCGGCGTCTTGAACCACCAGGTTGCTTGCAACCCGCTTGTAAATGTCAGCACGTGATACAACCATAAACACCACAACCCAAATACAACGGCCGTCCCCCAAAAGGCCCACTTGCGCCCCACTTTATAATAACACGCATACAAGAAGATGACCAACGCCGAAATAAAAAATTCTGCCGTACAGAAGAAATGGCTATAGGCCCCAAGTAATCCCACCGCATAAAACACCAACCACATCCGCCCAGACGGTTCTTTCCCTTGGCTAAACCCGTAAATAAACCGCAAAGCCAAAAGTGAAAAAATGGTAGAAAGAAAAATGGACAACGAATAAGTCCGCACAATGTGTCCGTATGCTACTAAAATAAACGAACATGACATTAACGAGACGAAAATATATTTTTTAAGCGCAGACCAGTATTTAGGAGCAAGCACCCAGGCCATCACCACCGCCGCCGCACCAAACAAGGCACTGAATAAATGCATCCAAATATAGGTGTACGGCACGAAACGCAACCAACCCCATAATAAGACGTTAAATAAAGGCAAGTTGATATCTTGCATCAGCATATTCTTCCAAATGAAAGGAAACGACAAATCCGGGCTGGCCGTAATGACGGAATATAATTCGTCGTATTGCAACCCGTTACCCAGACACGCAAAACGCATCACAATCATATACAGAGAAAGCACCGCCGCACAAATAATACAAACTGCCGTAAAGATACGGGCCAGCGAACTTTGAAAAGCGGCCCACTTTGCGGCGTGGGGAGTTACTTTGATAGTGCTTATTTGCAAATTATCCATACGATTTAATTACCCTCATTAACAGTTTGTTGGGCGGCAATACGCGGGTCCGGCGGTAATGCATCCGGGTCGTCTTCTCCCATAACATTTAAGCAAGCTGCGATATTTTTTTCGTAACCGCCCGTCGGCACACAAAACACCTGCAAACTATCAAACGGGCGCACCAACGTATAACTGTATTTGTCGCTTCCGATACGGTCCGCCGTCATAAACCATTTGTCACCGATTTGTTCAAAATACACTTGAAATCCTTGGTTTGGCTCATTATTATTTTTTTTGCCGCGGGTGTAAAAAATAGTATTGCTAAGCCCGTTAGCATACGAATTATTTTCCTGCGGGCGGCGCAGTGGCAACGGGGTCGTATCCAAATTATGCCACAATTTTGTATAGTGGTGTTTTTGCAGACGGTAACGGTCTTGCGCCGAAATTGTACTTCCCATTAAAGACAGCACATCGGCACGGCGCACTTCTTCCATGGCTTGTTCATAGTACGAAACCGCCACAGAAACCAAAACAACTACTATAATAACTGCAACGATCATTTCCAACAACGTAAAACCCCGCTTATTTTTTACAATTGACATCCCAGTTTCTCCTAAATATTCCCCACCAGTAAAATAAATAATCCCAAAAAGACAAGGCATAAACAAATTTTAGTCAGCCCCAAATGCTTTTTGAGAAAATCGTTAAACGCTTTGGACTCATACCCAATAAGCGCCAATACAAACACCGCTATAAGCGGCACAATGAACATCAAATTATACAAAACTAAATAGAGCACGGCCTGCACACGAAACGCCGGATTTTGCATAATCAGCACACACGTCGGCACGTACACTTGCCCCGTGCAAACGGCTTCAATGAGCGAAACGACAAATCCCACCGCCAATGCCGCCAGCGTTAAACGCAACGTACTTTTGTTTTTATCGCGCAAGAAAAACCCCATAATTTTATGGATGCGCGTTTTGTTTCCGAGCGATAATTGCAGCAACATTCCGTCGGACTTTTTCGTTTTGGCATAGATAATAAAATCGTATAGACTCAGCAGGAAAAACACGAAACAAAGTATGGACGTCAACACGTAAAAACTTTTTATCACATAATTAAATCCGCGCAACGCATACAAAAACTTAAACACGCCCACGCCCAATAGCAAATACGCCAAAAACACCGCCACGCAATACGATATACCGACAATAAGAATTTCCCGCCGCGTGTACTTATATACCGTTAAGAACGAGATGAAAAACACAATGACCGCAAACGCACACGGGTTAATTCCGTCCACGAGTCCCGCACCGATAATGGCCCAAAACGTAATTTGGCTAAAGGCCCGTTCGGCATTTTCCTCACCGCCGGCCTGTATTTGGATGTTTGTTTTTTCATGCAAGAGGTGGGCTTTTTCAATGGCCGTATCGGCATAGGTGGCAATTTCGGTAGGGTATCCCATTAAAAACGTACTGCCCACCGCGGCGGCCGGATAGCCGAGTTTATTTTCGGCGATGCCATACGCTTTGGCGGTTTGCATAAAAATCAAGTGATTACCGTCTTTGGAGATATCGTACTCGGTAAAATGGACGGAGTCTTTGTATTTTTCTTTGAGTTTGCCCAAATACTCTGCTTTGAGTTTATTACAATGCACGCACGTCGGGCTGAGAAAGAGCGCAAACTCTATTTTTTCCGAGTCGGCTTGGGCCAAAGCGGGCAGTTGCGCCCCTATAAAAACACCGAATAAACCTAATACCAGTAAAATTTTCTTCATATTATAATTTCGTAAACGCGGAAATCCCGCCCATAATCATATCAACCGACATTAAAATTAAAATCATCCCCGTTAGCCGTTCAATGGCGGCCAGCCCCCGTTTACCCAGCAAATTACTCAGCGGGAACGAGGACATTAAAATAATGGAATTGATAATAGACGCCACGATGACCGCTCCGAGCGTTAAGAGTTTAGGTTGTTGGGCCGCCGAAATCATCACGATAGACAACGCCGCCGGACCGGCCACGAGCGGAATAGCCAGCGGCACGATAAACGGCTCGTCCTCTTTCGGGTCGTTTTTCGGCTCGCTTTCGTTACTAAATACTAATTTTACCGAGATGATAAATAAAATAATGCCGCCCGCGATACTCAGCGAATATTCGTGTATGCCAAAGGCCTGCAAAAACCATTTACCCATAAACAAAAAGCCCACCATAATGACAAGGGCGATCAACAATTCGCGCAAGAGCACGATTTTACGGCGTTCCGGCGCCACCTTTTTTAACGCGGCAATAAACAGCGGGATATTACCGAATCCGTCCATCACTAAAGCGATAGTAACTACAGTAGAAATAAATGTACTCATAAAAAAACCTCAAAATAAAACGATACCGTGCCGGATGTCCGGCGGTATTCTCTTCTATAGTATAGCAAAAAATATACCTGCTTGGCTTGTACGGTACGCATTAAATACTAACCCGTTCTTGTACTGCACGGACCGTTATTTTTTAGTAAGATATGTCTATGAAATTACTGGACGAACCTGCCTATAACGTATTAAACATTATTAAATGGTTTTTACTTGCCACGTTTATCGGCGTGATTGTAGGCGCGTTGGATGCGCTATTTCTAAAAACATTAGATGCGTCTATTGCGTGGCGCAATAAAATTCCGTATTTTTACTTGGGCTTGCCGCTTGCTTTATATATAGTGGCGCTGCTCTCGCGCCGCGTAGCCCCGGGCGATAAAGATTATTCCACCGATGCTATTCTTAAAAAAATTAACGATTATCAACCGGTATCGTTTATTTCCATTTTGAAAGGATTTACCCTCTCCATCGTAACGATGGCGACCGGCGGCTCGGCCGGTAAAGAGGCCCCGTGCGCCGACGTAGGCGCAGGTATTTCGTCTATCTTATCGCGGTGGTTTCACATGAGTATAGAGGACCAACGCAAAATGATGATTTGCGGCGTGAGTGCGGGGTTTGCCGGCGTGTTCGGCGTGCCGATATCGGGCGCATTATTTGGGTTGGAAGTGTTATGGGTAGGACACATTTTTTACGAAGTAATGTTCCCGGCGCTTGTGGCGGGGATTACGGCCTTTGAAGTCACGTCTTGGTTAGGCGTAAATTACATTTACCACCCGATTCACTTTGTGCCGGTATTTTCGGAACAGTTTTTCCTCAAAATGATTTTAGCGGGGATGTTTTTCGGGCTTGTGTCACTGCTATTTATTGAGATTGCTAAATTTACAAAAATCGTATTTCGCTATTTGGCAAGCCGCACAAATTTACTGGTAACGTGCGTATTGGGCGGGGTACTTTTAATGGCGGTGGGACACTTTATTTCGCCCTTATATTTAGGACTGGGTGCGGCGGGTATTGACGGACCGCTTAGTGGAGGGGCGGTTTCCCCGTTTGGTTTTTTATATAAGATTATTACCACGTCCGTTACGTTTGCGGCGGGAGGTATCGGCGGGATTGTAACACCTATCTTTTTTGTCGGCGCGCAAGCGGGCGCGATGCTTTCTGATTTTTTAGGCGTAGATTCAGCCACGTTAGCCGCCTTGGGGTTGGTATCGGTGCTTGCGGGCGCGGCGAACACCCCGCTGGCCGCCAGTATTATGGCGATAGAATTATTCGGTCCGGCGATTGCTCCGTACGCGGCGGTTTCATGCGTGATTAGTTTTTTAATTACGGGCCAGCAAAGTATGTACCCCAGCCAACGCATCTCGTGGGACAGCGGAAAAATGTCCGCAGCCCCCCGCAAAAGTTCTGCTAAATTCGGACGCCGCGCCACCGACCGCGTCCCGCTACACACACGCAAAATGTTTTCCAAAAAAATGTGGCGCGAAATGACAAAACACCTTCTGCCACACAAGTCGGATAAGAAATCGTAAGCAAACAAAAAAACATTTTTCTTCTTGATATAGCCCCGGTTTAATGCCTTAAACCGGGGTTTATTTTCGTCGGGCTGCCAAATTTTCCTTGACACATCAAAAAAAAAAACGATAATAGTTGTAGCCGCAAAAAGGGAACATCAAACAAGGTCATCCTGAAAGGTTGTAGTTCAGGATCTCAACCTTGTGTTGTTTCAAACGGCTCAGATGCTGAGCAGAAACACCTCAGCATGACGATAGAATTTAGAATTAAGGAGAATTATTTATGCAAAAAGAAAAGCAGTTAAAAAGTTGTTGTAAAATAATGCTGTCATTCCCTGACACCCACCACTCGTCATCCCGCAGTGTTTCTATGCGGGATATAGTGGTGGGTGTTCCTAACGCCCCGTTATACCCCACATTCGCCCGTCCGGCGAGGACCGGGGTGACGAACGGGGCGAGCGGTTTTACGCCCTCGCTCGTCATCCCGCAGGGTCGTAATGCGAAATATAGCGAGAGCAAACATGGTTTCACGCTTATTGAACTACTCGTCGTAGTCCTCATCATCGGCATTTTGGCCGCGGTGGCGGTGCCGCAATATAAAAAAGCAGTAGAAAAATCGAAAGCTACCCAAGCGTTCACGCTACTTAAATCACTGGCGCAAGCGCAAGAAGAATATTATATGGCTAATGGCGAATATGCTACCTCTTTTGACAATTTATCCGTAGCATTACCAAAAGGTTGGAGTGCCGGAGGGAGTTTTTATAGTCACGCAATGACAGATAATCATACCAACAATGAATGGGTTATACAACTATCGTATGAAAAAGGATTGGTAGGACACATAATGATTGGGCACCCGGCCGGACACCCGTACCAAGGAGCAGGTTTTGCATATTATCCCCAGCACTCACTTAGACAAGGGCGTTTTCTTTGTCTCGAAAGCAACCTAGGTGTCCTATTTAATAAAAACGACGGTGATTTCTGCGTAAAACTTTTTCAAGGCACGCTCCTTAACAACGGAGGCGTACGCACATATACGATTCCCCAATAGCAAAACCCGGTGCACAAACCAGTTAGTTTGTGCACCGTCTTAATTTTAGCAAGTTACGTACGATTATTTCTTACTGATTTGTTGGCCTTGCGGCGTGTCTTTTACCGTATAACCCAACTTGGCAATTTCGTCACGCAATTCGTCTGACTTTTTCCAATCTTTCGCTTTACGCGCCGCGGCACGGGCGTCTACCAACGATTGCACTTCGGCGGGAACGGTAAGCGGTTTTTCTTCTTGTGCGGTTAATAAATCAAGCGATAAAATGTTTTCCGCCGCTACCAAATAGTCCCATTTTTCGCCGGCGGACAAATCTCCCGCGCGGACGGCTTCCCACGTAATAGCCAAGGCTTTGGGGGCATTTAAGTCATCTTCCATAGCGGCAATCAATTTATCTTTCCACGCGCGGCTTTTTTCCGTTTCCTGTGCCGTACGCGATGACGCTTCGCCGATTTGATGGGCCAACGCACGCAAATTTTTCAAACTTTTGGCGGCGCTGTCCATACTTTCGTACGAAAACTCCAACTGCGTGCGGTAGTGCGCACCTAAACATAAATAACGGTACGCAAGCGGCTCATATCCTTTTTCTTTCAGCACGTCCAGCGTTACAAATGTTCCGCCCGATTTAGACATTTTTCCAGAGCGCAAAATCAAAAATTCGCCGTGCACCCAATAGTTCACATATTTTTGCCCGGTGGCGGCTTCGCTCTGGGCGATTTCGTTGGTGTGGTGAATAGTTACGTGGTCAATGCCGCCGCAATGGATGTCTAATGTATTACCCAAATACTTCATCGCCATGGCCGAGCACTCAATGTGCCACCCCGGGAAACCGACCCCCCACGGGCTATCCCATTCCATTTGGCGTTTTTTATCTTTGGGAGAAAATTTCCATAAGGCAAAATCGGTGGGATTACGTTTTTCGTCGCTCATTTCCACACGCGCGCCACCCTGCAAGCCGGAAATATGCGCGTGACCGACCAGCGCGTCGTAGCGAGCAAATTTAGATGTATCGTAATAAATCCCGTCGGACGTGCGGTACGTATATCCTTTTTCCTCCAGCGTTTTGACAAGTTCAATCATCGGGCCGATATGCTCGGTGGCGCGGCTGATAATAGTAGGGCGGGTGCAGTGCAACGCATCGTAATCTTGCCAAAATTTTTGTTCGTAAAATTTAGCAATTTCCCACGCGCTTTTTCCTTCGCGCGCGGCGCCGAGTTCCATTTTATCCTCGCCGTCGTCGGCATCGGATACTAAATGCCCCACGTCAGTTACGTTCATTACGTGTTTAAGCGGATAGCGCAAACGAATCGTGCGCGAAAGTAAATCTTCAAAAATATAGGTACGCAAATTGCCGATGTGCGCAAAATTATACACGGTCGGCCCGCAACAATACATTGTTACTTGCTGTGGGTTTTGCGGGTTAAAATCTTCTTTACGCCGAGAGGCAGTATTATATAATTTCATCATTATTTTCCCTCGTTCGCCGTATTGGCTTTGAGACGTAAGAAATTAACTTTAATTTGTTCAAAAAATACTTTACAGGCCTTTTGCCCGTTAGCATTGGCCGAGCGTTCGCTCATGCGGCATTGGACTTGCACAATAGACAACGGATTAACTGCGCCGACGCTTGTTATCGTGTACGTAAAACCGGTCGGCTGGTACATCCGAAACGATTTTGTATACGACGTTTCAATGGCTTTCATCAGCATAGACATATCCTGACGCGTCGCGCTTTGGCCCAACTCAAACTTGCGCGAAGCCACCGTTACCACCACGTCACCGTATGTTTGATACGAGCCGGCTAAATTTTCGGACACAAAATCTTCATCCTCGCCCAGTTCCTCGTCGGTTTGTTCGGTGGGTTGCGGGTCAAGGGTCAGCGTGCTCGCAAAAGTATTTTCGCCTACATCGGCGGGAACGGGGGAAGAAAATTCGTAATACGATTCGTTTTTGCCGTAGCGGGAATAATCAATTCCCTGCGTTATTTTTTTACGCGAGCTAAACGACGAGCCGGACGCACACGCACTCAGTAACACGCCCGCCAATAAGAGGATACTTACACGCATTTTCATAAAGACTCCTTAGGGGTAATTTTGATAGTCGCCACGGCGTGGCACATAGCCGCTTCGCCGCGGCCGATTTCGCCCACTTTTTCGTGGCTTTTTGACTTAAAACTGATGTTTTCTGCCGGCATTTCAAACACGCGTGCCAAACTGGCCCGCACGGTTTCATAATGCGGTTTGATTTTGGGCTCTTCGGTAATTAGCGTGGCGTCAATGTGTTCAATTTCGCCGCCGCGCGCGCGGACAATTTCTAACACTTTTTTGGCAATATCCACACTGCAAATTCCCTTGATAGTGGGGTCCGTGGGCGGGAACAAAATACCGATTTCCCCCGCGCACAGCGCGCCCAAAAGCGCGTCGCAAATGGCGTGGAGCACGACGTCGCCGTCGCTATGACCCAAAAAGCCTTTTGTGTGCGGTATTTCCGCCCCGCCGACAAACAACTTGCGCCCCGGCTCTAAGCGGTGTAAATCAAACCCAAAACCCGTTCGGTATGTTTCTTTTTTATTCACAAGTGCCTCTGCAAAAATTAAATCTTCCGGCGTGGTAATTTTATTATTTTTGTAATCGGATTTTACCAGCCGCACTTTGACGCCCAGTTTTTCTACCAGTTGTGACTCGTCGGTCGCGTCCGTTTGCGCTCCAAATTTTTCTAACGCTTCTTGCAAAATTTCGCGCTTGTACGCTTGCGGTGTTTGGGCGGCCCAAAGGATATTTCTGTCTAACGTGCGGCCCACAAATTCGCCATTACTTTCTTTGACGGTATCTTTAACCGGCACCGCCAGCACCGCCGCCCCGTACGTATCTGCCGCGTCCAAACAATCTTGAATATATCGCGGACTCACTAACGGCCTTGCGCCGTCGTGCACGGCTACGGTTTGGGCATTTTTATCTACTTGCGCAAAGCCGTTTTTAACGGAACTCATCCGCGTATCGCCGGGGTCAACAAACATAATACCGGAAACGTATTTTTCCACTCCGGCGCGGTTTTCCGGCGGCGTTACCACAATAATCTGCCGCACCTGCGGTACTTGCTTAAACGCCAAAATCGTATGCACTAACACCGGTTTTCCACCGAGCGGGAGCATTTGTTTGGGGCGGCCCATACGTTTGCCGCTCCCCCCCGCCACAATAACTGCCGAAGAAAAACCGTTGTTACTTGCCATACATTATTTGACTTTGGCAAAAATCATCCGGCCCGAAGATGTCTGTAAAATAGAATAAACCGATACTTCAATGCGTTTACCGATAGATTTACGGCCTTCTTCCACCACCACCATCGTTCCGTCGTCTAAATAGCCGATGCCTTGCTCTTTTTCTTTACCTTCTTTCATCACAAATAAAGACATCGTTTCCCCGGGCAATACCACGGGTTTAAGTGCGGTGGTTAAATCGGCAATATTTAGTGCGGTTACGTTTTGGAGAAGCGCGGCTTTGCTCACGCCAAAATCTAACGTAACGATTTGTGCATCCAAACTTTTAGCCAATTTGACAATGCGTTCTTGCGGCGTAGCGGCCTTGATATTTTTATTGGTTACACGTACGGTAACATCTTTGAGTTCCTGCAAGCGGGTGGAAATATCCAATCCGCGCCGTCCTTTAGCGCGTTCCAACGGGTCGTTAGACGCGGCCATTTGGTTGAGTTCCTCCAACACAAATACCGGCAATACCATAACTCCGGGCAAGAAACCGATTTCGCACAAATCAATCACGCGACCGTCTAACAATGCGGTCAAATCTACCACTTTTAAGTGTTGCCCTTTATACGACAGCCCTTCCAAATCGCGCGATTTCCAAATACTGGCCAGCACCCCAAAAATGAGCAAAGCCACTTCGGCCTTGAACGCATAAGCGTTCCACCAGTTAAGTGCGTCTTGATGTTCCACCAAAACGACTACATTGCCAATGAGCACAAAAAGCATATAGCCCATTAAGAGCCCGGTGCAGGCAATCATAATTTTAATAAGACGCAAGCGCTTAAAAAGCACTTCGCCGGCTACGACGATGGCACCGCATAAAAGGCCGCCTAAAATCGTCATCCAATCTTGTTTGATAAACGTGTATGTAAGAAACGGAAATGCTACTAACGTAGCGATACGGAAAATCCAAATCGGCATACAACCTCCTGTAAAAAATGCGGGGAAAATTCCCCATAAAGTCCCTTATATTTTAGCACTTTTTACGGGGGAGTGGAAACGAGATTTGTGTTAAGCCCGTTTAAGGAAAATCTTGGCAGGGCTGGTGGCGCCTTTGATTAAGGAAAGTTTATTTTCGGCAACGTTTAAGTGAGCGGCGAGCAACGCGCGCACGGCCTCGTTGGCGCGGCCTTGTTCGGCCGGGGCCTTGACCCAGATTTCAAAAGTATCTTGTGATTTTTCCACGAGTTTATTTTTCTTTTCTCCCGCGTGTACTTTTACTTTAAGATATGTTTCCATATTTATATTGTAACTCTTTTGCAGGCCTATTTTTGGTGCATTAAACACCGTTGTAATTTTGGCGGGCTAAAAAATTTTCCTTGACACATCAAAAAAAAAAACGATAATGTTTATAGCCGTAAAAAATCAAAGGTCCAATAAAGTCATTCATGACGACATGATGTATATTAAGGAGAAAATTTATGCAAAAAGAAAATGTAGTAAAAGTAATTATAGGTCGGGTGAAACCCGACGTAAAAATAAGTTGTCATGCTGAACTCGTTTCAGCATCTTCCACGCTTGTTGTTTCGCAACGACAACAACAACGACAAACGTGGAAGACCCTGAAACAAGTTCAGGGTGACACCCCTATTTTTAATAACAACGGTTTTACGCTCATTGAATTATTAGTGGTGGTACTTATCATCGGTATTTTGGCGGCGGTGGCGTTGCCACAATATCAAAAAGCGGTATGGAAAAGCAGAAACGTACAACTTAAAACAATGGTCACTTCGTTAGGCAGAGCGCAGGAAGCCTATAAAATGGCCAACGGAACTTTTGCCGCCAATTTTGATGAGTTAGATGTAGAAATGCCCTTAGAAAAAATCTCCGAAGCAACCTGTACATTGGCTTTATCGGACGGGACCGATAACATCCGCCAAGGTAAAGATTTTCGGGTAATTATTTCCGAAGGCGGAAACATAACCGCCATGTGGATGACCGGCCCCTACCAATGTTCCGGTTTTCAGTATAATGTTGCTACAAATACACTTCGTTGTGCAAAAGTGCCGAGTGTCGGACAAGGAGATATGTGTACCAAAATAGAACATGGCACCGCTATATCGGTGGGCACACTCCTGTACTACCAATTGCCTTAAAAATAAATTTATCCATAAAAATGCTCCTTTTATCTTATCCCATAAAATTTCGTAGGGAACAGGATAAAAGGAGCGCGTTTATAAAACTACCGTTATTTCTTTACAATCAAACTCTTAGCCGTCATATCCGCCGGTTTTTCAAGCCCCATTACGTCTAGCACCGTTGCCGCTACGTCGCCGAGATTGCCGGTAGGTTGCATTTGGGCAGATTTATTATCTTTATCCACATAAATAAAATCTACCAAATTGGTCGTGTGCGCCGTTTTGGGCATATTGATTTTCTCATCCCACATTTCTTCGGCGTTACCGTGGTCGGCCGTGATAAACACCACATAATCTTTGGCAAGCGCGGCCTCGGTTACGGCCCCGGTGCACTCGTCCACCACTTCTACGGCTTTGACAACGGACTTCAAATTTCCCGTATGCCCCACCATATCACAGTTGGCAAAGTTGATGACGATAAAATCATACTTGCCGGAATTGATTTGGTTAATGGCCTCGTCCTTGACGATATACGCTTCCATTTCCGGGTGGTCTGCAAAGGTAGCCGGGTCAAAACGGCCTTTTTTCTCAATGCGGTCTTCTCCGGGGTACGGTTTTAACAGTTTCCCGTTAAAGAAAGACGTAACATGTTTGAATTTCTGCGTTTCGGCTAAGCGTAATTGTTTCAGCCCCGCTTTGGAAATTACTTCGCCCAACAGATTATTCATCCCGCCGCCGTCCGTCATAGACGGCAAGGCGTTGTACGGGAACGAATCGTAGTATTTCGTTAGCCCGCAAAACACGCACGGTACGCGCGGGCCGCGGTCTTTGCCCGGGTAATTATCGTCAATAAACGCGCGGGTTAATTGGATTGCGCGGTCTTGGCGGAAGTTAAAGAAAATCACGCTGGAATTTTCTTCCATTCCTTTATAATTGCCGAGTACGGTGGGCGGGATATATTCGTCCACCATAGGTCCGCCGTCGGGCGTTTTTAAGGTTTTATAATCTTGCAAAACAACTTCTTCGGCTGTCGTTCCGTGTAACCCTTGCGCACGGACAATTAAATTATAAGCTTTGTCGGTAAGTGCCCAATCTTCGCCGCGGTCCATGGCGTAGTAACGGCCTTGAATGGTGGCGATTTTTCCCGCGCCGGCTTCTTTCATTTTTTCTTCTAACGTGCGGATATAACCGATTGCACTTTGCGGCGGCGTGTCGCGCCCGTCGGAGAAAAAGTGCACGTAAATTTCTTTAATCCCTTTTTCGGCGGCGTATTTGATAATGGCGTGCAAATGGTCGTGGTGCGCGTGGACGCCTTCATCTTGTACGAGCCCCATGACGTGCAACGGCTTGTGATTTTTAATACAGTTATCGATACACGCACTAAAAGCGGCTGACTTAAAAAGCGAGCCGTCCTCAATAGTATCTTTGAGGCGTTTTAACTCTTGCACAACGATTCTTCCGGCCCCCATATTCAGGTGCCCCACTTCACTGGACCCCATATAGCCCGCCGGCAAGCCGACTTGTTCGCCCGACGCTTCAATTTGCGTGTGCGGATATTCGGCCAAGTATTTCGTAATGTTTGGGATTTTAGCCAAACTTACGGCATTGTACGGCCCCGCTTTCGCGTTCCCCCAGCCGTCACGTATTAACAAAACAACTTTTTTCATGTTTGCTCTCCTATTTACGCACCATTACCTCAGGCCAACAGTTGCATTGGCAATCGTCTAATTGCTCCAGCGTATGAACGCCGCGCTGATGTAAGGTGTTAATAAAGTAATATAAAATCTTTTCGGCCATTTTCGTATCGGCCATAGCCCGGTGCCACCCCTCGCAACTAAAACCCAGTTGTTGGGCAACCGCCCCCAAACGGTTGCTTTCAAACATACCGCTTTTGCGTGCCAATTTTAACGTATCAATAACCGGATACGGCGGCAAATTTACGCCGCACGCATTAAACTCGGCACGGATAAACGGGATATCAAACCCGGTGTTATGCGCCACAAGCACGCACCCGTCAAAAAGTCCCAACAACTGCGCAACAACATCTTCAAATTTCGGGGAATCTTTGACCATATCATTGGTAATACCGTGAATGGCGATAACAGCCGGGGAAATCGGAACGGTGGGATTGATAAGCGTGGAAAATTCTTCTAACACACGTCCGTTTTGGGAAACCGAGACGGCAATCTCGCAGATTTTACCGCCCTCGCCGAATTTCAACCCGGTAGTTTCCGTATCCAAACAAGCAAATTTAACGTCACTTAATTCCATATTACATCAAATAAAAGCGCAAGCGTACCAAAAATCCGATAAACGCCGCGCCAAACGCTCCCGCGTAAAATACAAAATTAGATACATCCATCAAGCGGATTTTGCGCGCATACATACACGTCAACAACCATACTAAAAATAACACCATCCACCGCCACCCGGGCAGTAACATAATCAGAAAGAAAATCGCGCGCACGAGCATCAGCATAAGCCGCTCGTCAAACGAAACGTACGTCGCGCCGTAACGGTCCTGCTCTACGGCAATCAGCCCCCACCCGATTACACGCGTAGCCACTACAAGCCCTACACAAAAGATAATCCACGGCTCGGCAAAGAAATTACCCGTTTCGTAGAGTACCTTAAACGGCACACATAAAAACAGAAACAAAATATTAACCGTATTTTTGAGAACAAACGTCAACACAAAACCGTGTTTACATTTCTTGTGGAATTGAAAGAACTCGTCGGTAAATATGTGGAACATTCCAAAAAGCACAATACACACCCACCCCGGCAAGAGAATCAGTTCCAAAAACGGCCACGGCATAGTCAAATATCCGTAACAGAGCAAAAAACTCCAAAACAAAAATACGGCCGTGTGCAAAACAAGCCCGCGTACACGGTTTTCCGCACGCACTTGGTCAATAGTTTTGTGG
>Ga0310694_10003714_pt1 | contig 14946 bp, 8 predicted proteins | sample 174DNAGHGhighgp2_FD_203884 | JGI IMG/M metagenome (GOLD analysis project Ga0310694, IMG submission 203884) | Sheep rumen microbial communities from Palmerston North, Manawatu-Wanganui, New Zealand - 1742 DNA GHGhigh gp2 (v2) (version 2) | ecosystem: Host-associated > Mammals > Digestive system >... | reverse complement strand
CTCATGGCCACCGCCAAGGTGGAGCGTTACCTCTCCGTCCCGTATGCTGCGACTGAGTCGCAGCCCTACCAGCAGCCCTACCAGCAGCCCTACCAGCAGCCCTACCAGCAGCCCTACCAGCAGCCCTACCAGCAGCCCCGCCCCTTGCTGAAACATGGCGATGCCGTAGAGGCTCTCATCTGGCAGAAGACTGACCTGGGCTTCAAGGCCATCGTGGGACCGGTGACTATAGCTGAGGCTGACGCTTCCGCAGACCCCGCTTACTACCAAGGACAGTTCTACGACAACCAGATATTCCGACATCTGCACACGGGCGACCGTGTCACCGCATACGTGGACCACATACGCCAGGACGGCAAGATAGACCTCACCCTGCAGCCCACAGGCCACCAGCACACCCTCGACTTCGCCGAGACGCTCTTGCGCTATCTCTACGAGAACAACGGCCGTTGCGAGCTCGACGACAACAGTCCTGCCGAGCTCATAGCCGACCGCTTCAAAGTGTCGAAGAAAGCATACAAGCGGGCCATCGGCGACCTCTACCGCCGCCGGCTCATCACCATAGAACCCGACGGTATTCATTTGGCAAAACAGTAAAGACCATGAGGAAAGCCATCACCATCCTGATACTAGTGCTTGCCGTCAGCGCGCTCCACGCCCAGCAGCGCCAGGTGCTGCTCGAGACCACCGAGGGCAACATACGCATAGCCCTCTTCGACGACACACCCATACACCGCGACAACTTCATAAAGCTGGTGGAGGAGCATTTCTACGACTCGCTGCTCTTCCACCGTGTGATAAAGAACTTCATGATTCAGACCGGCGACCCTGCCAGCCGCAATGCCGAGCCGGGGGTGACGCTGGGCGACGGCGACCTGGGCTACACCCTGCAGCCAGAGTTCCGCACACCGGCCCACTACCACCGTCGGGGGGCAGTGGCCATGGCACGCGAGGGCGACAGCCAGAACCCGAAGAGGGAGAGCAGCGCCTGCCAGTTCTACATAGTCTGGGGAAAGACGTACAGCACAAGGGAGATGGAGACCATAGCCGAGAAGGTGGACTCCATGACCCACGGTGAGACGAAGATCACCACCGAGATGTTTTGGACCTACCGCAAGCAGGGTGGCTCGCCCCACCTCGACGGCCAGTACACCGTCTTTGGCGAGGTAATAGAGGGCATGGATGTCGTAGAGCGCATACAGAAAGTCTTCACCGACGACTACAACCGCCCCGTCGACGACGTGAGAATCATCAAGGCAACGCTGAGCAAATAAGGCCGCTTTCTGCCAGTTGGAAACTATCTAACTCCCAGTTGGAAACTATCTAACTGCCAGTTGGAAACTATCTAACTGCCAGTTGGAAACTCTCTAACTGCCATAAAAGCCCATTTTTTTATGTATCGAGGACACGGGAAAAAGAGTCAATAGCGGAAGCCGAGGCCGAACATCAGGTGGTCGGGGTCGCTGAAGTCGTGAAGGGTATAGCCTATGTTGGCATAGAGGCCGCTGAAGATGTCGACTTTCAGTGCCAGCACCTGGTAGACACCTTTCAAGTCGCCCTTGGCTCCAATGACATTGGCACCCACGCCCGCATTGATGGTGAAAAAAGGCATCATGAACTCACCACGCGCCGACACGCCGAGAGCCGTCTGGTTGTCGGGCTTGTGGTCGTAGGGCACTATCTGCTTCTTTACGCTTGCCAACTGCAGGTTGGCGCTACGGTCGTAGACGGCATCGAGGGACAGGCCAGCGGCGAAGAGATGGCTGAAACGGTACATCGGCGCGAGGTTAAGCCCCCACACAGCGTATGTGCGGTCGAGGGCTATGCTGTTGCCTTCCTCGTCCAGCACACCGCCAGTGCACCAGGCGCCATAGAGCATCAGGTCGAAGTAAACGTTGCGGCCTACTACAGGCTGAGCCATGCGCCGGACGTCAGGGCGCAGGTCGTCGTGTCTGTTGGCAAGCCATGTCAGGGAGAGTCGTCCGCCAAGGGTGTTCAGTCCTGCGTTGGGGAATCGTGTGTTGCCATTGGAGTAATGCGTCGCGGCGAGGCCAAGGCTCACGTCGAGCCATCGGCACAGCCGGTAGTCGAGCATCAGCGACAGGTTCATCAGTGCCGTTGTGCGTGCCCCGAAGACGCGGTTGGTGGGGTTGAAGTAATTGTCGTAGGTCTCCCACCCAGATGTGAGTCCAAACTTCCACTCGTAGTCTAACGACAGTCGCTGTCCCATGGTGGCTATCTGCGCCCCTTGGAAGAGGAACACTGACCATGGCGAGCCAATGAGGCGGTCGCCCCAGTGCTTGGTGATGCCTATACCCTGGCGCGGCTGTCCGTAGGCGAGAGCACGTTCCGACCGCTCGTCGAACTGGAAGCCATACTTCATACTGACGCTGTTCAGCGCGTTTACCGTCTTTTCCGGCAGATTGTCGCCTGCCAGGTACTGGTTTGTATGGAGCACCCTGTCGGGCAGCAGGTCGAGCTCGAAGCGGTGTATCAGCCCCGCTGTGGTATCGGCAACAGCCAGCTGGTCCTGTTCGCGGGCCGTCTGAGCCGTCACACTGCCCACACGAAGTAGCAGCGCCACAGCAAACATCAAGAGCAAAGGCCTTCGGACTGTCATGCCAAACAAAACTGGCAGCTTACTGCTGCATGTCGTGGAGACGCTTGTAGTAGCCGTCGCGTGCCAGCAGCTCTTCGTGTGTGCCGCGCTCCACTATGCTGCCTTCGTGGAGCACACATATCTCGTCGGCACTCTTTATGGTGGACAGTCTGTGGGCTATGGCTACGGTGGTGCGTGTCTTCATGAGCCTCTCCAGCGCCTGCTGCACCAGCCGCTCGCTCTCGGTGTCGAGTGCCGATGTAGCCTCGTCGAGTATCAGTATCGGTGGGTTCTTGAGTATGGCCCGGGCTATGCTGACGCGCTGCCGCTGACCGCCGGAGAGACGTCCGCCACGGTCGCCGATATTGGTGTCGAAGCCTTGCTCCGACTGCATGATGAAGTCGTAGGCATTGGCAATATGGGCGGCCTCCTCTATCTTCTCATCTGTCATCTCTGATTTGTCATTTACACCGAAGGCGATATTGTTTCTGAACGAGTCGTTGAAGAGTATTGCCTCCTGGTTGACGTTGCCTATGAGGCTGCGCAGGTCGTGCAGGCCGAGGTCGCGCACATTGATGCCGTCGATGAGCACCTCACCTTTCTGCACGTCGTAGTAGCGCGGTATCAGGTCTACGAGTGTCGACTTTCCTCCTCCGCTCTGCCCCACGAGCGCCACTGTCTTCCCCTTTGGTATGACAAGATTAATGTCCTTGAGCACCCACTGCTCGCCATAGCCGAACCAAACGTGGCGGAACTCTATCTGGTGTTCGAAGGCATGGATGTGCTTAGGCTGTTGGGGCTCCTTTATGTCGTTTTCTGCCATCAGTATCTTGTCTATGCGCTCCATCGATGCGAGGCCCTTGGGTATGTTGTAACCTGCTTTGGAGAAGTCCTTCAGCGGCTGAATGATGGAGTAGAGTATCACCATGTAGTAGATGAATGTAGGTCCGGTGATGGTCTGCGTGTTGAGCACGAGCATGCCTCCGAACCATAGCACTATGACGATCATCACTGTGCCGAGGAACTCGCTCATGGGGTGTGCCATGCTCTGGCGTATGTTCACTCGCATGATGTCGTTGCGGTAGCTGCTGTTCACCTGGTCAAAGCGCTTGTTCATGGTGTCCTCGGCGCAGAAAGCCTTTATGATGCGCAGTCCGCCGAGCGTCTCCTCCACCTGGCTCATGGTGTCGCTCCAAAGAGCCTGCGCCTTTATGCTGCGCTGCTTCAGCTTGCGGCCCACCAACCCCATGAACCACCCGAAGAGCGGCACGAAGACTATGGTGAAGAGGGTGAGCTGCCACGACACGAAGAGCAGCGTGGCGAAGTAGACAGTGATGAGTATGGGGTTCTTGAAGAGCATCTCGAGCGACGACATGATGCTGTTCTCCACCTCCTGCACGTCGCCGCTCATGCGGGCAATGATGTCGCCCTTGCGCTCCTCGCTGAAGAATCCGAGCGGCAGCGACGTGATCTTCTGGTATAGCTGGTTGCGTATGTCGCGCACCACACCGGTGCGTATGGGTATGATGGTGGCCGAGGAGAGGAAATAGGCTCCGGTCTTCAGCGCCGTCATCACCGCGAGCACCAGTCCTATGACGAGCAGCGTGGTGGTGGCTCCCACGTCGGCAATGAGCTGGTTGACGTAGTAGTTCATGTTGTTCATCAGCACATTGGTGACGTTCTGCCAGTCCCAGTCCATCAGTGTGGTGGCCTTCTCTGTGCCGCCAGTGTTGAAGAGTATGTCGAGCATGGGTATGAGCGTGGCGAACGAGAAGATGTTGAGCACGGCCGACAGCAGATTGAACAGCACAGACAGTATAAGGTATTTTTTGTATGGAGGCACGAACCGCCTCAGCACTTGCAGAAATTCTTTCATAAGTCGTGTGACAGGTGATGTGATGTTGTTATCAGGGTGCGAAGGTACTACTTTTCCTTTACATGGATGGGTAAATAATAGTTAAATAAACTCAAAAACAGCAGTGGGCCTTTTTACCATCGCAATATAATGATGTCAAAAATGGAAACAATGACTAAATGACGTTAACAATCCGTTACACTCTGACACTGTTGCTGCTGCTTTCGTTTTCCATTTGTTCACGAGCGCAAACCTCATCGCTGACCGGTCGTGTCATCGATGCCGAGGGCGACGAGGCCCTGGCGAAAGCCACCGTGCAACTGTACCAGCTGGTAACGAAGAAAGCCAAGGGCGGCGAGCAGCCGAAGCCCGACACCACGTTTGTCGGCGGCACCTTCACCGACGGGCAGGGGCGTTTCAGCCTCGCTGGCATCAAGAGGGGCACGTTTCTGCTGCGTCTCTCCTATCTGGGGTACAAGACCCACGAGCAGCAGTTGGCCGTGGCTGGCAGCAAGCCGCAAGCCCTGGGCACCATAAAGATGGAGAGCGACGCTGTGCAGCTGGGCGAAGCCGTGGTGACGGCCAACGTGCCGAAGATGGTGGTGAAGGACGACACCGTGGTCTACAATGCCGACGCCTTCCGAGTGCCCGAGGGCAGTGTCATCGAGGCACTGGTAGAGGTGCTGCCAGGAGCCAAGATTGACGACGATGGCAAGATAAGCATCAACGGCAAGAGCGTGAAGCGCTTCAAGATGGACGGTCGCGACTTTATGACCGGCAACAACGACGCGGTGATGAAAAACCTGCCATCGTACATCATAGACAAGGTGAAGGCCTACGACGAGAAGAGCGACCTGAGCCGTATGACGGGTGTAGACGACGGCAACGACGACTTCGTGCTCGAGTTCACCACGAAGCGCAGTGCCCGTCGCGGTCTGCAGGCCAACCCCGACGTGGGCTATGGCACCGACGGCCGCTACGGCATACGCCTCACGGCCATGAAGCCGCTGGGAGCCATGCGCTACACGTTTATGGGCAACGCCAACAACGTCAACGGCCGCAACTTCTCGGGCCGTGGCGGACGCGGACGAGGCAACGGCCAGGGACAGCGAGAGACGAAGACCGCGGCACTCGACATGAGCTACGAGAACAACAAGAACCTGAAGCTGAGCAGCCGCGTGACCTGGGAGCACAACGATGCCGACAACTGGAACCGCACCGGCTCGGAGAGCTTCGTGAAGACAGCAGGAGGAGCTTTCTCCAACAGTGTAAGCCAGAGCTACTCGCGCTCAAACAACTGGACGGCAAACATGAACCTGCAGTGGAACATAGACTCGATGACCACTCTCTCCTTCCGCCCCAATGTCAACATCTCGACCAACGACAGCCGTTCGGGGTCGACATCGGCATCGTTCAACGCCAACCCCTTCGACTATTCCGACGACCCCTTGAGTGACGACGGTCTCCGCTCTTCGCTCAGCGACATCATGGTGAACCGGCGGCAGAACAAGTCGCTGAGCCAGGGCGACAACAAAAGCCTCAGCTCGCAGGTGCAGCTGTACCGCCGCTTCGGCAAGAACGGACGCAACATAGCCATCAGCGGAAACATAAACTACCGCGACGGCTCAAACCAGAACGGCAGCCTCTCGGACGTGCACCTCTTCCAGACACGCAACGCGCAGGGACAGGACTCCACATACCAGACCAACCGCTACACCCGCTCGGCCAACGACAACTTCAGCTACTCGCTCGGAGCCACCTATACCGAGCCCCTGTACATCTTCCCCAAGAAAGAGACACCCCAGGACAGCACATCGCTTGTCGGCTCGCCCGGAGCGGCCACCCCGCGCCAAAGAAACGGAGGGCGCAACGGCCGCCGCATGGTGGGACTGGAAGGCCTGTACCTGCAGCTGAACTACCGCTACAGCCACAGCCACCAGAAGAACGCCCCCTCGACCTACGACTTCCCGCTCTTCGCCGACGAGGCCTTCAACAGCGCGCTCAACGACTACCGCGAGTGGGCAGCACTCTTCGGATTCCTGGACAACCCCTACGAGATGTACCTCAGCGACCGGTTGAGCCGATACTCAGAAAGGACCGAAGACGGACACAACATAGACGTACAACTGCGACTGAACCGCGAGAAGTACAACATGAACGTGGGTGTCTCCATACAGCCGCAACACTCACACTACATACAGCAGTACTTGGGACGGCCCGTGGACACCGTGCGAACAGTCACCAACGTGTCGCCTACGCTGAACCTGCGCTATCGCTTCAGCCAGTACTCTAACCTGCAAGTGACATTTCGCGGACAGACACAGCAGCCCAACATCACCCAGCTGCTCGACATCTACGACGACACCAACCCGCTGAGCATCACCATGGGAAACCCGGGGCTGAAACCCGCGTTCACCACAAACCTGGGCACCAACCTGCAGATGCAGCGCAAGCCCACCTTCGTCGAAGACTCGCTCGGATTCCAGGTGCCCAAGGCGCAACGCCACTGGAGCTTCAGCGCCAACGCCAACATCTCGCGCACCAGCAACTCCATTGGCAACATAGTGACCTACAACGAGACGACGGGCGGACGCATAAGCCGGCCAGAGAACATCAACGGCAACTGGAACGCACGGGCAGGAGCATCGTTCAACATTGGTCTTGACACGCTGAACCGATGGGACGTCAGCGGAGGGGTGGACGGCAGCTACAACCACCACATAGGCTATGTGAACCTGAACCGCACAGCCATTCCCGACCGCAACGTCACACACACTTACAACGTGACACCCAACGTGTCGCTAAGCTTCCGCAACAAGTGGCTCAGCGTCTCGCTCAACGGACGGGCCACATACGCACGCACAGAAAACGAGCTGCAGGCCAACCGCAACCAGACCACATGGAACTTCAACTACGGTGGCAACACGAAGGTGACCTTCCCATGGGGCTCAAACCTCAGCACCGACTTCCACTGCTACAGCAAGCGGGGATATACCGACGCCACGCTCAACACCAACGAACTCATCTGGAACGCACAGCTGTCACACAGCTTCCTCAGGGGCAAGAAGCTGACGCTGATGCTCCAGTGGTACGACATACTGCGCGAACAGACCAACTTCACCCGCACCGTCAACGCCAACGGATGGCGCGACCAGGAGGTGAACGCCATCACCAGCTATGCCATGCTCCACGTCAGCTATCGCCTCAACTTCTTCGGTGGCCGTGGTGGCGGCGGTGAGCGCGGCGGATGGGACCGCGACGGCTATGAAGGCGGCGGACGCGGCAACCGTGGAGGCCGCGGTGGCTTCGGCGGAGGCGGTGGCTTCGGAGGCGGAGGTGGCCGTGGAGACTTCGGAGGCGGTCGAAGATAGGTGTTTTTGGGAAAAAAGTTAGCGTCTTTGCAAGAATATTCGCGAAATTGTCTTTTATTTGACAAATGTTTTGTAATTTTGCACCAACTTTGCACCACCACTTTACTGACGGGTGCCGGTGACAAGAGCACAAAATCCAAAACGAGAATATTATGAACATCACAAAAACTTTAGTTACCGTGGGCGTAGCATCGGCCATGATGCATCTCACTGCGTGTAAGGAAAACAGTGGTACAGCAGAGAACCCCCTGCTGTGCGAGAGCGAGCTGCCGTTTGGCGCCCCTGACTTCAGCAAGATAGAAGCTGCACACTATCTGCCGGCAATAGAGAAGGCCATAGAGGCCAAGAACGAGAACATTGCCAAGATAACCGGCAGCGAGGAGACACCAACGTTTGAAAACACCATAGTGGCCCTCGACGAGAGTGGAGTGCTACTGGACCGGGTGACCAGCGTGTTCTTCGCCATTGCCGAGGCAGACAAGACACCCGAGATAGCCGAGGTGGAGAAGAAGGTGCTGCCAATGCTCACAGACATGGAGAGCGACATCTACTTCAACAAGCCACTCTTCGAGCGCATAAAGTATGTCTACGACCATGAGTACGAGACACTCACCGGCGAAGACAAGAAACTGCTTGAGGAGACCTACAAGGAGTTTGTGCTGAAAGGCGCCCTGCTGCCCGACGACAAGATGGCACGCATGAAGGAGATAAACACCCGCATATCGGAGTTGCAGCAACAGTGGGGCGACGAGCTGCCCGAGGCAACCAACAACGCCGCCGTGTGGGTGGAGAGCAAGGACGAGCTGGCAGGACTCAGCGAGGCCGACATTGCCCAGTGTGCGAAAGACGCCGAGAGCCGAGGCGGCAAAGCCCCATACTGCATAGTCATCGTCAACACCACACAGCAGCCACTGCTGGCCAGCCTCGACAACCGCGACCTGCGCCGACGCGTCTACGAGGCATCAGTACACCGTGCCGACAACACAGGCAACGGCAACACTTTCCCACTGGTGGCAGAGATAGCAAAGCTGAGAGCAGAGCAGGCACAGATCATGGGCTATGACAACTATGCGGCGTACTCGCTGGAGAAGACCATGGCAAAGACCACCGACAATGTATATGCCTTCCTGAAAAACCTCATAGCAGCATACACACCGAAAGCCAAAGCCGAGGCAAAAACCATAGAGGACTATGCCCGCAAGACCATGGGAGCCGACTTCCAGCTGGAGCCCTACGACTGGTTCTACTACTCGGCAAAGATGAAGAAAGAGCTGCTCAACATCTCCGACGACGAGGTGAAGCCCTATTTCAACATTGACAGCGTGGTGACCAACGGCGTGTTCTATGCCGCCAACCGCGTCTACGGCCTGTCGTTCAAGGAGCGCACCGACATACCCACCTACCACCCCGACATGAAGGTCTACGAGGTGCTCGATGCCGACGGGAAGACGCTTGCACTCTTCTACTGCGACTACTTCCGCCGTCCCACGAAGCGCGGTGGTGCCTGGATGAGCGAGTTCGCACGGCAGAGCACGCTGCGCGGACAGCTGCCCATCATCTACAACGTGTGCAACAACGCGAAAGCCCCCGACGGACAGCCTTCGCTGCTCACCTGGGACGAGGTGACCACGCTGTTCCACGAGTTCGGCCATGCCCTGCACGGCATACTCTCCAACTGTAAGTACAACAAGCTGAGCGGCACCGAGGTGGCCCGCGACTTTGTCGAGATGCCGTCGCAGTTCAACGAGTCGTTTGCCTCAATACCCGAAATCTTCGACCACTACGCACGCCACAGCGAAACGGGCGAGCCCATGCCCGAAGACCTGAAAGAGCGTATGCTCGGCTCCATAAACTTCCAGCCCTGCTACGCCCTCGGCGAGAACCTGGCCGCCACATGCCTCGACCTGGCCTGGCACTGCCTGCCACCCGACCAGATACCCACTGCCGAGGAGGCCGCCACCTTCGAGAGGGAGGCACTCAGGCAGATAGGACTGCTCAACAAGCAGATACCGCCCCGCTACTCCACATCGTACTTCAACCACGTCTTCGGCGGAGGCTATGCCGCAGGCTACTACAGTTACCTGTGGACCGAGGTGCTGGCAGTGAACATTGCCAATGTCTTCGCACAGCGCGGCGCACTGGACCCACAGACGGGCAAGGACTTCCGCGAGAAGGTGCTCAGCCGCGGCAACACCGGCGACCTCATGCAGATGTTCTCCGACTTCACCGGCATGGAAGCCCCCGACGCCTCGGCACTGCTGAAGGCGCGCGGACTGTAGCCACAAACAAACGTGCTGGCACCCACACGCGGTGCCAGCACTAACATTATCATATCCAAGACTATGACAACACACCTAATCACTGCCGAGCACCTGACCATAGAGCGCATCGGCGAAATCATCCGCAACGGGGAGAAACTGGAGCTCTCCGACGACGCCAAGCAGCGCATACGCCGCTGCCGACAGTACCTGGACAAGAAGATTGCCTCCAACGGGGCACCCGTCTACGGAGTCACTACGGGCTTTGGCTCGCTGTGCAACGTCTCCATAGGCAAAGACCAGCTGTCACAACTGCAAATAAACCTCATCAAGAGCCACGCCTGCGGTGTGGGCGAGCGAGTGCCCAACGACATTGTGAAAATCATGCTGCTGCTGAAGATCCAGTCGCTGTCTTACGGCTATTCAGGCTGTAAGCTCGACACCGTGCAGAGGCTGGTGCAGTTCTTCAACAACGATGTCTACCCCGTAGTCTACAGGCAGGGCTCGCTGGGCGCCTCGGGCGACCTGGTGCCGCTGGCCCACCTCTGTCTGCCGCTCATCGGCATGGGCGAGGTGGAGTTTCAAGGCAAGGTGATAAGCGGCGAAGAGCTGTGCCGCAAGAAGCGCTGGAAGCCCATAGAGCTGGCCTCGAAAGAGGGACTGGCACTGCTCAACGGCACACAGAACATGAGTGCCTTTGCCGTGTGGAGCCTGCTGGAGGCACAGCGGCTGAGCGACTGGGCCGACAAGATAGCGGCCATGAGCCTCGACGCCTTTGACGGCCGCATAGAGCCCTTCGTAGACGCAGTGCACCAAGTGCGCCCACACCTGGGGCAGATAGAGACGGCACGCCGCATACGCGAGCTGCTGGAGGGCAGCCAGATACTGACAAACATCAAGGCACACGTGCAGGACCCATACTCCTTCCGATGCGTGCCGCAGGTACATGGCGCGGTGAAGGACACCATACGCTATGTGCACTCGGTCATCGACATAGAGATAAACTCGGCCACCGACAACCCGACAGTCTGCCCCGACGATGACCTCATCATCTCTGCCGGCAACTTCCACGGCGAGCCCATAGCCCTGCCCATCGACTTCCTGGCCATCGCCATGAGCGAGCTGGCCGACATCTCGGAGCGCCGCATCTACAGACTGGTGTCTGGCACACGCGGACTGCCCTCGTTCCTCGTGGCAAACCCGGGAGTGAACAGCGGCTTCATGATAACACAGTACACCGCCGCCTCGTGCGTCTCGCTGAACAAGTCGCTGGCCATGCCCTCGTCGGTCGACTCGATACCGTCGTGCCAGGACCAGGAAGACCTCGTCTCCATGGGTGGCAACGCGGCCATCAAACTCTACAAGGTCATCTACAACACCGAGCGCGTGCTGGCCATAGAGCTGTTCAACGCTGCACAGGCTCTCGACTTCCGCCTGCCGCTGCGCTCATCGCCTGCCATCTGCAAGATACACCAGGAGTTCCGCAAGGAGGTGCCGTTCATACTCAACGACGAACTGATGTACCCGCACATAGAGAAGGCTATACAGTTCCTGCGAAGACCAAGAACAGACAATCAGTAAACTATTATAGTTATGGTAAAACACATCATTCTTTGGACTCTTAACCCCGAACTAAGCGAGGAAGAGAAGCAAACAGTAAAGGCCGGCATAAAGGCTGGTCTGGAAGGTCTTGTCGGCAAGGTGCCGGGCCTGCTGTCACTGACAGTGCACATCGACGGCCGTCTGGAGTCGTCGAACGCCGACGTGATGCTCGACAGCACACTGGAGTCGCCCGAGGCACTAAAGGGCTATGCCCAGCACCCCGCTCACGTAGAGGTGGCTTCGACCAAGGTGCGCCCATACACTGTGGTGCGCAGTTGCCTGGACTTCGTGGTGTAGGTGTCTCCCCCTGTCCCCTCCGACGGTAGGGGTCGGAAACGACACAGGGCTTCATGGTTCTCGAGTGACCATGAAGCCCTGTGTCATATATCAGGTGTTGCTGCTATTATCTCATGACCTTGACGGTGGTGCCGTCGGCCTTGCGGATGATGTTCAGACCACGCTGAGGAGCAGTGATGCGACGTCCGGCAGCGTCGAAGCGCTCTGCCTCACCCTCGGCGTCAGCGTTGACCGTCTGTATGCCTTGCGGGTCGATGGGCAGCAGCTCGGTCTGGCAGGCGTTGACTATACGTCCGGAGGTGCGGTCTATGAGCAGTGCCACGGCCTTCAGCTTCTGCTTGTCTTGGATGATGGCGTTCTTGGCTATGTTGACGCTATATCTGTGAGCGTAGGTCTCGCCCTGTGCCACCTTCTGGGGCACGGAGCCGTCGGCGCCATTCACTATGTTCCATGCTGCGACAGCCACATCGTTGTACTGCACCCCGCTGACAGTGGCGGGGGCGTCGTACCAGTACTGCATCACCTCGCTGCCCGAGTCGCCCGAGTAACCGTTCTTCTGTTCCCATTCGCTGCCCGTGCCGCTCATGCCGTCTTCTGTCAGCACATAGGCTATGCCGTAGTCGGCATTGTCGGCATTATATCCGAATGTCGCCGAGGCGTCGAACACTATCTTGTTCTCGCTGTGCCACTGTGCCTTCAGTGCCAGCGATGCAGGTGTGAAGCGCTCGGTGGTGCGCTCCAGGTTGTCGATGAGGCGCAGGGCTGAAGGATAGACCACGTACATGCGGTTGACGCGCGAAGTGGGTATCTCGGTGATGCCGTCGAACATGGCCTCATAGTCCTTCGTCTCCATAGGGTCTGCAATAGTGCCGTTGCCGGTATGTACAGCTATGTAGGCCACCTTGTCGCCAAACTTCTTCTTTGCCTCGTCTATGCCCACTATGCCGGCCGGAGCATAAGCGCTCCACGTGCCGGTGTACTCCTCGACAACCGTTGTCAGCGGGCGGCGTGAGTCTACGGTGATGAGGCTGCCCTTGGCGCTGTTGGCGGCATATTCGTTGGGCTGTCCGTTTACCTTCGTGATAGTGAGCACCTTGCCGTACTCCTTGTTCTCAGCGTCGGCGGCAAACGGCACGTTGACCACCTTTGTCCTGCCGTAGCGGTCCAGGTCGGTGGCAATGGTGACCTCGTCAGAGGTGGCACCGTCGGTGGTGATGGTGAACGACAGGCTCTTGATGGGCTCCACTCCCTGGCTGCGCACATTCACCGGTATGAGTACCGACTCGCCCTTAGCCACGAAGTCGGACGGGAAGTCGGCCACCGAGGCGGCATTCTTTGCGAAGTCGCCGCTGAAGAGGAGCTTGAAGGCGGCATTGCCCTCGCGCTCTTTCCATGTGCGGGCAGAGGCAGTGCGCAGGAAGCAGGCTTTCTCGCGGTTGTTCTCGGTGTTGGTGGACAGTACGGGATAGCGTGCAAAGGAGTCGCCGAACGATGTGATGTCGAACGACAGACCCACGTAGAGTCCTTCGGCAGGCACCTTGTGCACACCCTGGAACTTCACGTCGTTGAAACGGTTCATCACCAGGTCGGCAGCGGCCACGCTGACCGTCTCCATGTCGGCGTCGGCACCCCATTCGGGCAGAGTCTTCGACACCCACACCTTGACATTGTCGGCAGAGGTGGAGATGGGGTAGAAGCTGAAACCGCACACGTTGAGATTGTCAGAGCCCAACAGCCCGCTGGGTATGAACGTGGCCATGTCGTAGTGCTCGGCGATGGAAGTGCCGAAATAGTAGAGCACTGCATCCTGGTCAAAGTTGCACCACCATATCTGACCCTCCTCAGGATTTACCGATGGTGTGGGGTAGAACTGGGCCATTGCAGAGAAAGGAAGAAGCAGGCATGCAAAGACTGCTGAAAGTAAACGTTTTCTCATAAGCTTTTAATTTTTAATTAAACTTTTTATCTTTGTGCAAAGGTACAAAGTTTCTTCATAACGGCAAAGTTTGGCGGCGCTTTTTCCGTTAAATCGTATTAATTCTGCAAAAATTATAGTGTAAGGCAAGGTGTAGGTGGGAAAAAATGAGTAACTTTGCACGCAATAATTATTGAACATTGAAGATTGAAGATTGAAAATTAACTGGTTATGTCATCATTTATTGCAGACAAGATTGTGATGGACGGCCTTACGTTTGACGACGTCCTGCTTATTCCCGCTTATTCCGAAGTACTGCCCAAGACAGTAGAGTTGTGCACCCGTTTCTCGCGAAACATCACCCTCAACGTGCCGTTCGTGACTGCTGCCATGGACACCGTGACCGAGAGTCAGATGGCCATAGCCATTGCCCGTGAGGGCGGCATAGGCGTCATACACAAGAACATGTCGATAGAGGACCAGGCACGCCAGGTGGCCATAGTGAAGCGTGCCGAGAACGGCATGATCTACGACCCGGTGACCATCCCGCAGGGTAGCACCGTGGCCCAGGCTCTCGACATCATGGCCGAGTACCACATCGGCGGCATTCCCGTGGTCGACGACGAGAACCACCTCGTGGGCATAGTCACCAACCGCGACCTGCGCTTCGAGCGCCGGCTGGACCGCCCCGTTGACGAGATAATGTCGAAGGAGAACCTTGTGACCACACACCAGCAGACCAACCTCTTCGATGCTGCCGACATACTTCAGAAGAACAAGATAGAGAAGCTGCCTGTGGTGGACAAGGACAACCACCTTGTGGGACTTATCACCTACAAGGACATCACCAAGGCTAAGGACAAGCCCATGGCCTGCAAGGACGAGAAAGGACGTCTGCGCGTGGCTGCCGGCGTGGGTGTCACCGACGACACCCTGGAGCGCATGCAGGCTCTGGTGGCCGCAGGTGCCGACGCCATAGTCATAGACACCGCCCACGGGCACTCAAAAGGCGTCGTCGAGAAACTGCGCGAGGCAAAGGCGTCGTTCAG
>Ga0310694_10003713_pt1 | contig 14951 bp, 13 predicted proteins | sample 174DNAGHGhighgp2_FD_203884 | JGI IMG/M metagenome (GOLD analysis project Ga0310694, IMG submission 203884) | Sheep rumen microbial communities from Palmerston North, Manawatu-Wanganui, New Zealand - 1742 DNA GHGhigh gp2 (v2) (version 2) | ecosystem: Host-associated > Mammals > Digestive system... | reverse complement strand
CAGTGTCTCGACGAAAGCGAGGAAATGCTCAAGGAAGCCTTGGAATTATACAAGCGGCTGGCCGAAGGCAACCCGCAGGCCTACGAACCCGATGTGGCCATGACGCTGAATGGCCTGGCCAACCTATATTACAAGACGCAGCGTCTCGACGAAAGCGAGCAATTGCACATGGAAGCCTTGGAATTATACAAGCGGCTGGCCGAAGGCAACCCGCAGGCCTACGAACCCGATGTGGCCACGACGCTGAACAACCTGGCCATCCTGTATGCCGACACACAGCGTCTCGATGAAAGCGAGGAAATGTACAAGGAAGCCTTGGAAATATGCAGGCGGCTGGCTGAAGGCAACCCGCAGGCCTACGAACCCGATGTGGCCTCTATCCTTGGTTGTTGGGCCTTCCTGAAAAACGAATTAGGCCAATTCAACGAAGCCGAGCAAATGTCCATGGAAGCATTAGGCATCGATGCATCACAACACTTCATCTATACCAACCTTGCCGCCGCCCTTCTTCTGCAAGGCAAATACGAAGAAGCCGAAGCCATCTACCAAGAGTACAAGGACGAAATGAGAGATGACTTTATAGCTGATTTCGAGCAATTTGATACTTTAGGTGTCATCCCCGAGGAACGCAAGGCTGATGTAGAGCGCATCAAAAGGATGCTGATGATGGAATAGCTTATAGTAAAACTTAAACGACAGAAAAAAAAACACATTTCTATGGAATTGAAAACAGTATTGGATCAAGTCAATGTAGACAGCAAAGACAATGGCAGGAACTTCACTGTAACCAATAGGATCCAAGCTATTAAAAGATTGCTTGAACACACTGATTATCAACCGCTTCACCAAGGAAACCTCTGCTTTATTTATGGAAAAAAGCCAGTAAAGAATCAATCGGTGATATTGATTTCATCACATATCGATTGTGTCTATGACCGTTTGTTCTGTCAAGAGCTTGAAAACGGACAAATATTGAAGGGCACTTTTGACAATAGCCTAACCAACGCTTGCGTACTCTATAACATGATTCATGAAAGGCTATGTGAAAATGTTATTATAGCGTTCACTGGCAATGAAGAAGAAAATGCTGGCGGAGTTTACGAAGTAGTCCGTCAACTTCGCAAGTGGAACACCCACATTGCTTTAGCAATAGTCCTTGACATCACGGAAGAAGGATGGAATGAGAGACAACACTTCACTGTAGAGAACGATCTTGGAATCGATATCAAGACAGGTTTTCGGATTGTTGAACTATTGGAAAAATACGGCGACATTTACGGTTTCACACATGACTCGGAGCCAGACGAGTCGTATGACTATGACGAAAAAAACATCCCCTGTTTTTCCTTGTGCATCCCCACTTTGGGCGACATGCATGGGGAAGAAGGTGTGTTGGCAAGAGCCAATTACCTTTCCACCTATTGCGATGTGCTTTCAGAGCTGGCAAACATGTTGGCTATGAATCCTGATGTGCTTGACAAGGTTTATTACTTGGATTACGAAGAGCAAAGAAATGGAATAATGTTGTGTGGCATATACACTAACGAGGATGATTGCAGGAGAGAAGAGTATATCTCCATAAAAGAGCACCACGGACAACTAGAATTGCCGTCTTTAATTCATGGAAAACCGGTGAGAAAGATTATGGACTTCTGTATGATGGGAGTTGGTGGTATAAAGTCACTTGTCATTCCTTCCTCATTCGAGAGCCTTGGGAAAAAGAACTTTTCTCAATGGGATGGTCTCAAGAAAGTTGTTCTGTGTTGTGAAGGTTCAGCCCTGCGTGAGTGGAATTTTGCATACTGCGACAATCTTAGAGTTGTTGAATGCAGAAATCTTTCAATATACAATTATTGCAAGAGACTCCCACTTGATTGTTCTTCACCCACCTTTGGATGTTTCGACAGGTGTTTGTCCAACATTGAATTTACGCTTAGAATTTGAGCAATTACGCCAACTAATACTCCAGCCGAATCTCATCCACCCAAAACACGTTGTCCAATGCCCCGATGAAGGCGCCGCTGCTTCCGGATGAGAACCACATGATGGCGTGAGTGACAGGGCAATTCGGCTCAGCCCAGGCTTCTTCGAGGATGAGCTTTTTCTTGCCTTTGTTGTTGAAGGCATACATGTTCTTATAGCCCGTAATCAGGTCCATGTAAGGCTTGTAGTCCTTGCTTTTTCGGGCATCGCCATAGATAACCGGCACCCTGCAGTCCATCACCCAACCCGCCGAAGATTGTTCGATGCGGCATATTGCCGTTCCCACTCGCTTGGCGTGGATGTTGCCATCAGCATCCTCCCAACGGTTTTGTAAAATGAAAACCACCTCAAAGGGGTCGTAACCATCAAACTCGCTGGAACGGAAAGTGGTGCTTTTGACCAAGCGTCCCGTGTTGGGAATCAGCGCCTTATAATTGAACAGTATGGCCTTGGGCCGTTTATGGAACGGAATGCCCCAACTCATGACAGCGTAAGGATTGCTGATGCTTGAAACGGGTTCCTGCGTCTCGCCCCAAAAGATGGAGCCAGTCGCCAACACCTTGATATTAATCAATCCCACCACCTTGCATGAGGCCATCTGTGAGACCAATTTGGCACATTTTCCCGTAGGGCCATTGTCAGGCACGACATTGGTGCTGGTCTTGGTCACGCCCGCCACCCTCGCATAGACATTCGACGACGACCAGATGGTATGGGCGTATGAATAAGGCACATTGCCACGAATGGTATCCGTCGGGCCAACCATATACACCGTCCGCTCCTTGCCGCCAATCACTTTCGACTCGGTGATGTAGCGCACAGCCCACTGCTCAAAGTCGCCAAAAGGCACTTTTTCGTAGCGTTGACCATAGGCCATCACGCTGAACAACAGGCTCAATATGATTACTTGAACTTTTGCCATAATCTATCGACTAATCTTTTGGGTAAAACAGCGATCAAAGGCGGCAAATAGATGTTCATGAAGCCAGGTTTTACCACCCGTTTCTTGCGCATCATGCCTTTCAATGCCTTACGCACCAACCATTGCGGCGTACCAATCAGCCCGATGTTCACACCAAGGCGCAACAAGTTGGGCTTCAGTTTATAAAGTGGTGTAGCGATGGCAGCAGGGCAAACCGTGGTCATACCCACACCGTAGGGACGCATCTCGAAATAGAGCGACTTGCCGAAGCTCTTCAGATAGGCTTTCGTGGCGGAATAGATGGTAATGCCCGGACATGGCAGTTCAGCCGCCATCGACGACATATTAATGATGTAACCATAACCGCGTTGCTTCATCTCGTTGCCAAACAGCAAGCAGAGCCTAGTTGGAGTAAGGATATGCAGACGCATCATCGTCATGGCCTTGGCCTCGTTTTCAGGAGTCAACTCCTCAAAGAAGAACATCCCAGCGTTGTTGATAAGGATGTCTACTTGCAGGTTTTCGGTTTGGCAAAAAGCCAGCAATTCATCAGCTGCTGTTTCAGTAGCCAAATCATGGTAATGTATAACAACTTGGTTATCATTTGCTTTCAGTTCTTCCGCAGCTTTTTCCAACTCTGTTTTCTGATTGCTGACCAACAGCAAGTTGCAACCGATGGCAGCCAACTGGCGGGCATATTCCAGGCCCATGCCCGAGCTGCCGCCCGTCACCAGAGCCATTGGTCGATGCCCATGTTGCTCCTCAAACCGATTCAACCATTTCTTCTGGTTCATCCTTTCTTCTCAGCTCTTTTGATTTCTTTACGTATCGACTTCGGCAAATCCTCGTCGAGGCAATGATGACACCTCATTTCCAGCGTGTACATACGTCCGATGCAGTAGTTGGAGTGTTTGCACTCGCTGCGCGTCAACTCGCCCTTTTGGAGTTTGTTGATGAAGTCAGTGTCATTAATCAAAGCACGTGCCATTTGTAAGGCGACGAAGCCCGAATCGAGCACTTCTTCCATCTTTTCGCGCGAAACCATGCCGCCCACGTAAATCAAAGGCAGCTTCAGCGCGGCACGGAACTTTTTGGCTTCCTCCAAGAAATAGCCCTCCTTGAACGGCACCGTAGGAATCAATAAGCGACCAAACACGGCCAGCCCCGCCTTAAGCCACCAAAACTTCTTCACGTCCATGTAATAACGCAAGGTCTTAAGCGGCATCGCGCCACGCATCACCTCCATCGGGGCCTTGCTGACGAAGCCTGCCGAAAGCACAAGTGCATGAACGCCAAGCTTTTCCAGCTCGCGAGCCACGATAATACATTCATCGGTGTCCATGCCTTTCTTGAATCCATCGTGCATGTTCATCTTAACCACCACAGCAAGGTCGTTGCCCGCAGCGCGCATCACCTCTTCGATGACCAATTTCATGAAACGCATCCGATTGTCGAGGTCGCCGCCAAACTCGTCGCGACGGTGGTTGGTGTAAGGCGAAAGGAACTGGCTGATCAAATAACCATGTCCTGCATGGATTTCAACGCAGTCGAAACCCGCCTTGCGAGCCAAGCTGACGGCCTTTCCGAAGTCGAGAACCAGCTCGTAAATCTCCGCTTTCGAGAGCTTTCTGACGATAGTCGGGGAATAGAGATTGAAGCCACGCGAGGCCCCCACGGGAGTGCAGCCACAAGTGGAGCGATGGGTCATATTGCCGCAATGCCCCAACTGAATGGATGCCTTGGCTCCGTAAGAATGAATCGAGTCGGTGAGGCGCTTCAAGTCGGGCACGATTTCCTCGCGCATCCACAGTTGGCCGTTGAACGAGAGTCCCGACCGATTGACCGCTGCGTAGGCCACCGTAGTCATGCCGACACCACCACGCGACACCGCAGTATGATAGTTGAACAAATCGTCGGAAGGACGGTTGCCGTAGGCCATATTCTCGAAGGCCGCTGAGCGTATCACTCTGTTGCGCAATGTAATAGGTCCAATCTCACAAGGAGTGAATATCGTTGAGTTTTCCATAGTTCAGAAGATAAAAGGTATGATTCTTTTCGTTTTTTTCGTGTCTAATTCTTCGGCAAAATCCACTTTGTATTTGTCGTAAATGCGCGAAGCCCGAGGTGCCAAATTGGCGAACGTCCACAGAGCGAACACGGCACCTGCCCACGACCAGGTAAGGATAGCGAAACCGACCCATTCGATGAACTCACCGAAATAGTTGGCCGAAGTCACATAGCGGAACATGCCCTGCTTGGGCAGGTAATGCTGCGTGTCGCCCTCCTTGCGCAGGTTGCGGATAATGTCGTCAGACTGGATATTGACAAACATTCCTGAGATGAAAATCAGGAAGCCGATGATAAACCTCGGGTCGGTGAGCCAGTCGGCAGGATAATAATCGGCAGGCGAAAGATAGAAAATCCAACCGCCCTGCATCAACGCATTCAACACATTGAAAGTCATTCCCATAACGATGATAGAAAGCGGCATGACACTATTGCCGCGCAGTCGCAACGGGAACACAAACGAGCGGTGGAAGTAGTGCAATTCAAACAAGAACAGGAAAGCCAATCGCACCAAGTCTGTGCGACGGTCAGACAGCAGCCAAAGTAGCAGCATGGCAAAGAAAACAGGCGATTCCATCAGCACCCAGCCCAACTTATTGTTGACCGCAGGTCCCCACTTCTTGTCGTAGAACTTGCCATAGCCGGCATCGACGAAAAAGAGGGCCACGAACACCACGACAGCAATGGCTGACATGGCGACAAGAAACACATAAAAAGTATGTAATGTCATTTATCAGTGAGAAATAATTTTCAAAGATAGTGAAAAACCATAATGGTCAGCGATTTTTTCAACGAAAAATCGAAAATTTTCCACTATCTTTGCACCATAAACTACAAACTCCGTAAGAATTATGTCAATAGGATTGAATTGGATTCTCATCATCGTCATTGGCCTCGTTGGAATGTTGGTCCAATGGAAACTGAAAAGCGTGTTCGCCAAATACTCGAAGGTGCTTGCGCCTGGCGGACTGACGGGTGCGCAAATCGCTCAAAAGATGCTGAACGACAATGGCATCTATGACGTGCAGGTCACCTGCATCAAAGGGCAACTCACCGACCATTACGACCCGACAAAGAAAACGGTCAACCTGAGCGAGGACGTGTATCGCCTCAACAGCATCTCCGCTGCGGCCGTGGCTGCCCACGAATGCGGCCATGCCGTGCAGCACAGGGAAGGCTATGCCCCGCTGAAGCTACGCTCGGCATTGGTGCCCGCTGTCAACATTTCATCCAAACTATCGATGATTGTCATCATTATTGGTTTGTTGCTCATCAACGCCTTCCCTGCCCTATTCTGGCTCGGCATCGCGATGTTCGCCATGGTGTTTCTTTTCAGCGTCATCACCTTGCCCGTCGAGTTCAATGCCTCAAGACGTGCTTTGGCATGGTTGGAGTCATCCAACTCGCTCGATGCCACACAAGTAGCCCAAGCCAAAGAAGCCCTCAAATGGGCGGCCAGCACCTATGTGGTCGCTGCCTTGTCGTCATTGGTAACGCTGCTTTATTACATCGGTTTAGGAAACAGGAGATAATTTTATATCAAAAATCATGTTAGACTTCAAAAACAAAACAGCCCTCATCACGGGTGGTGGCACGGGCATCGGACAAAGCATCGCCCTGCATTTGGCCCAAGAAGGTTGCCATCTTATCCTCACGGGCTTGGACATCGACGAACTCAACAAAACCAAGACGATGTGTGAGCGATATGGTGTACTTATCTGGACCATTGAGACCCAACTGGACGACTATGCCTCCATTGACCGGCTTTACGACTTCGTGACGTCCAGCCACTTGAGCATCGACCTATTCGTGCTCAACGCCGGCATCTCGCAACGCGAAAAAGCCCTCGACACCGACTTCAGCGTTGACGAGAAAATCATGAAAATCGACTTCCTCAGCGGAGTCTATCTCGTGAAGAAATTCAAGGAGATGATCCTCACCAAGGAACACGTGCAGTTCGGCGTCACCACTTCCCTATCGGGATTGTTCGGTTTTCCGTTGCGCTCGGCCTACTGCGCGGCAAAACATGCCCTGTTTGGTTTTTACGAATCTCTGGAACTGGAATACGACAACATCGGCGTCACCTTCCTCATCCCGGGACGCATCAATACGGAAATCAGCAAGAGCGCCCTCCATGGCGACGGCTCAGCCCATGCCAAGATGGATGCCGGGCAAGCCAAAGGCCTCGATGTCAACAAATGCGGTGCCATTGCCGTCCGCGCCATCAAACAGAAAAAGCACAGGGTACTCATCGGAAAATCTGAACTGCTGATGGCATATATTCACAAATATTGCTTACCTTTGTATTATAAACTAGCGAGAAAAATATCGGCAACATGACGCAAAGCGTCACTGCGAGGCACGAAGCAGTCTAAACATGAAGCTTATTTCTTAGATTGCTTCGTCGTTCCTCCTCGCAATGACGCGAAGCTGCAACAAAGACTTACCAGCATGAAATCCAAAATCATCTGCGGCATACAGCAATTGGGCATCGGCGTGAACGATTTCGTCGAGGCCTGGAAATGGTATTACGACATTTTTGGCTACGATGTAAAAATCGTTGATGATGAAGGCGTTGCGGAGCGTATGCTTCCCTACACGGGCGGCAAGCCTCAGCCCCGCCGGTCGGGCATCGCGGTCAACCTGCGCGGTGGCGGTGGCTTCGAAATCTGGCAACCCAAAGGCCGCGAGCTGAACTACCTGAAAGAGCCTGTCAAACTGGGCGACTTAGGCATCCTCATCGGCAAAATCAAATCGGGCGACATCGAAGCGGCCTACAACACTTTTATTAATAAAGGTGTCGACGTCATCAGCGAAATCGTGGCCGCCCCGACGGGTCAGCGCCATTTCTTCATGAAAGACCCTTACGGCAACCTCTTCCAAGTGGAACATGACGACTACGTCTTCATCAACGAGAAAAAGCCCACGGGCGGTGCCAACGGCGCCGTCATCGGGGTGAGCGACATGGAGAAATCGCTGCCGTTCTATAGGCAGCTTCTGGACTACGACAAAGTCGTCTTCGACCAAACCGCCGTTTTCGACGACTTGAAATCCTTGCCGAATGGCGAAGGTCGTTTGCGTCGCGTCATCCTCGAACGCAGCAAGCCCATCGAAGGGCCGCTGAGCCAGCTGATGGGCACCTCTCACCTTGAACTCATCCAAGCCATCGACGCTCCTGGCAAGAAGCTTTACGAAGGCCGCTATTGGGGCGACCCAGGCTTTATCCATCTCTGCTTCGACGTGCGCAACATGGATGCTGTCAAAGCACAGACCGAAGCCCTGGGACATCCTTTCGTATGCGACAGCGGCACTGACTTCGGCATGGGCGATGCCGACGGACACTTCACCTATGTGGAAGACCCCGACGGCACGTTGATTGAATTTGTAGAGACCTTCAAGATACCGATTGCAAAGAAGCTCGGGCTTTATCTCAATCTCAAGAGCAAGGACGACCGCAAGCCGCTCGGCATCCTCAAGTTGCTACGGTTTGCGAAGATAAAGCGCGATAGCATCAAATGACAAAAATGATTAGTGAGACTCCTGATTTCACCATCTAAACAATTAAAAACAGCCAACCCGCTTGGGTTGGCTGTTTTTAATTATACAAATTAGTTTAGTGCAATTCTTACTTGATGCCCAACTTGGCTTTCACGTCGTTGTTCGCATCAATGGCATCGGTGCCCACATAAACTGCAGCACCCGTGGCGAGGTCGAGGACATAGGTGTAACCCTTCTCCTTGCCCACCGCATTGATGGCATTCTGGATTTTGTCTAAGATGGGTTTGAGCAACTCGGCACGCTTGCCTTCAAAATCCTGTTCGGCATTGGCCTGGAAGGTTTGGATGCGGTTTTGGATGTCGATGATTTCCTTTTCCTTCGACTGCTTCACCAGATTCGACATAGTGGATTGGTTGGCTTCATAGTCCTGCATCTTGGTTTGATACTCTTGAGCCATGGTTTGCAGTTGGCTTTGGAGGTCGTTATAATACTTCTCCAAGTCCTTCTCGGCCTTGCCCTTGTCGGGCATGGCATCGAGGATTTCAGCCGTGTTGACGTGTGCAATTTTCACTTGTGCCTGGGCCATTCCGCTCATCACGAAGAGGGCGATACCCAAGAACAACACTTTGAACAATTTCTTCATTTTATTGACTTTTAATAATTTAACTATTTTCTTTACTGGAAATTAGGGTGCAAAGATACGAATAATTCGCTATCGCCTGACTTGAGGCTGATTATTTTCCACCTTTCGTTGGCTTCACATTGGTGCTTTTTGAGCCGCCCGATGAGCTTGAGCCTGTTCCACTACCCGTTCCGGCACCCACGGCTGCACGACGACGGTCTTCGCGACGCACGGTTTGCATCACGTTGCCCAACTCGTCAAGCACATCGTCGCTGACATCGTTCTTGTCGCTGGCGTAAAGCACCGACGTGCCCGAGGCAATGTCAAGGATGAAACCGTAGTTTTTGGTTTGGGCCAAATCCTTCATAGCCGTGTAGACCTTTTCCTGAATAGGCTGGATCAATTCGGTACGCTTCTGATAGAGCTGACCCTCAGAGCCGAAGTATTGCATTTGCAAGTTCTTGGCCTCCTGTTCCTTAGCCACGATGGCTTGTTCGCGAGCGCGCTTTTGGTCTTCCGAAAGCAGCAGCATTTCGGTTTGGTACTTGCTGTACATCTCTTCCACCTTGTCGTAAACGGCTTTCACTTCCTTCTGCCATTTGGTCGACAAAGCGTTGAGTTCTTCTTGTGCATCGCCATACTCAGGAATGTTTTCCATGATGTATTCCGAATCGACGTAAACGATTTTCTGCGAGCCGCCAAGCAATTGCGCATTGGCAGTCATGATGCCGCCACAAACCAAGGCAGCGGTCAAAATCAAGGATTTAAATGCTTTCATTGCGTTATAATATTGTTGTTTCTTCTTGCTTTTATCAATAATCGTTCCAAAAAGGTATTCAGGATTTCAAGATTTCAGATTTCAAGATTTCAAGATTTCAGATTTCAGATTTCAAGATTCAAAGATTTAAGATTTAAGATTCAAAGATTCAAAGATTTCAGATTTCAAATTTCAAGATTTCTCATTCCGCATTCCTAATTTCGCATTCCACATTTCAGGATTTCAAGATTCAAAGATTCAAAGATTCAATATTTCAAATTTCAAATTTCAAAATTCTGCATTCATAATTCCGCATTCTTCATTCCGCATTCCGCATTCATAATTCCTCATTCCTAACTCACAACTTTCAACTCTCAACTAATCAATAGAACCTCCAATCGAGAAGTGGAACTGGCTGTGGTTTTCGCCTGCAACGCCTTGGATGTCGTCGAAGCCGTAGCCCCAGTCGAGGCCGAGCAAGCCGAACATAGGCAGATAGATGCGCACGCCGAGACCTGCAGAACGCTTCACATCGAACGGGTCGAAGTTCTTGAAGCCAAGCCAGCAGTTACCAGCCTCAAGGAAGGTCAACGCATAGATGGTGGCCTGCGGGTTGAGCGACAAAGGATAGCGAAGCTCAAGGGTGTATTTCGTGAACATATCGCCGCCTCTCGACCCGCTGTTGTAGCCAGGGGTGAGCGCATTGTTGGCATATCCACGCATACCCACCAATTCGCGGCTGTCAAACGAATAGTTATTCAAGCCATCACCACCGAGGTAATAGCGGTGGAAGGGAGTCGGGCCAATCTGCGAGTTGAAGTGACCGAGATAACCAAAACGCACACGGGTCATCAGCACGAGTTTTTCATAAAGCTCGGTATACCATGCAGCTTTGAAGGTCCAGCGGTGCATCTCCACCCATTTGTACTTCTCGTTTTCCGGGAGGGTGCTGTAATCCTTGTTGGTAAAGAGCGAATAGGGCGGCGTGATTTCCAAGCCCAGCATGAACTCGGAACCACTGCGCGGATAAAGCGGCTGACTCACCGAATTGCGGCTCAGCGTGATGCTGTAACTGAACAAGTTGAACTTGCCGTTGCCATCACCAACGTTAAGGTAACCATGTTGATAGTTCGTCAAATTATACCTGACAAAACTGAGACCCTGATACACCGAAAAATAGTCATCAGGCCACGTCAGACGACGGCCCAAGCCAGCAGAAAGACCTGTGCGGCGGAACCAACCATAGTTTTCATCGTCGCGGTCGAGCCAGTTGGAATAGAACGACTGATAGAACGACACGGTGAGGCTATTGGGCTTGCGACCTCCCAGCCAGGGTTCGGTGAACGAGAAGCTATAATAGAGCGATGAAGCTCCGTAAGTGGTCAGTTGGAGAGATAGTTTCTGTCCATCACCAGCCGGAATGGGTCGCCAAGCGTCTTTGTTGAAAAGGTTGCGTAACGAGAAGTTGGAAAACGACAGACCTGCCTGAAGCATCAGATAGCCAGCGGCATAACCACCCGAAAAACTGATTTGGTCAGCAGCGGCTTCCTCAACGGAATAGTCGATGTCGACGGTGTTGTCGGCATAGTTGGGCTGCACGTCAGGGTTGATGCTCTCCTGGGCGAAGAAGCCCAAAGTGGCCAACTCACGCACCGAGCGCACCACGTCGCTACGGCTGAACAGCTGCCCTGGACGGGTATAAAGCTCACGCAGCGCCACATGGTCGTAGGTCTTGGTGTTGCCCGAAAGGGTCACATTGCTGATGCGGGCCTGTTTGCCCTCAGTGAGACGGATTTCAAGGTCGATGGAATCGTTCTCGACAGCCACCTCAACAGGGTCGACACGGAAGAACAAATAGCCATCATCCATGTACAACGAGCTAATATCCAAGGTGGTCTCACTATAAGTCAAGTTTTTATCGAGCAACTCCTTATTATATACGTCGCCCTTCTTAATGCCCAAAATGGAATTAAGGGTCTCGGCACTGTATTTCGTGTTGCCGGTCCAGGTGATGTTACGATAATGGTATTTATTGCCTTCGTCAATCACCAAGTCGATGCCAATGTTGCGGTCGTCAATTTTATAAACCGAATCGCTAACGATGATGGCATCGCGATAGCCTTTCGAGTTATATTTGGCAATAATATTCTTCTTGTCATCATCAAAGTCCTTCTCCTTATAGCGCGAAGCCTTGAAAATGCGAGGACGATAGTTATCATAGAAATATTCCTCAACGCCTTCGATGGCTTTCAAAGGCTTCAGTGTGAACACATTGGCCACAGTATTGATGACCAATGGACCAAGCGGATCGAGTGGGTCGAAATGGCCGCGTTCCTTGGTTTCTTTCATTGCCAAAAGGATTTGGCCATCAGAAAGATTCTCATTACCTTCGATGTTGATTTCTCCAATCTTCACCTTGGGTCCTTTATCGATGTTGATGAGCATGTCGACATAGCTCTCGCGAGCGGTGTCAGCCACTTGCTGAATGTCAATGTCAACATTTAGAAATCCCTTGTCGAAATAATAGTTTTCAATGATGCGGCGCGTTTTGGTGAGCAGGTGCTCAGTGACCACATCGCCACGCGAAAGATTGATCTTATTACGGATTTCGTCGGCTTCGCTTTTCTTGATGCCTTTTAGCGAGAATCTCGAAACGCGGGGCTTTTCCTTAATAACGACTTGCAGAAACACCTTATTACCCACAAAATCAGTGGCGTTGATGGCCACGTCTTCAAACATGCCTTGCTCCCAAATCTTCTTGATGGCACCCGAGATGTCGTCGCCCGGAATCTTGACCGTCTGGCCTACCCGCAAGCCCGCAACCATCGTCAGCATGGAGCCGTCGACGTATTTTGCGCCTTCAACAACGATGCCACCGATCTCGTATTCTTGCGGACGTGAATAGTCGATTTCTGAGAGGTCGTCGCCCACCTGTATTTGAGCAAAAGCACCGTTTCCAAGCCCTAATAAGAGACTGAAAAACAGCAATAAGGATAAATATTTCAATCGCATAATCAAATCAATCATTTGGTTACTTGTTCACTGGTTTTGCCGAACCGGCGCTCGCGGTGTTGGTAGTTGAGGATAGCCTCATAAAGGTCAGCTTTGCGGAAGTCGGGCCAATATTTTGGAGTGAAATAAAGCTCGGAATAAGCCAACTCCCAAAGCAGGAAGTTGCTGATACGTTCCTCGCCGCTCGTGCGCACAAGCAGTTCAGGGTCAGGCATTCCAGCAGTGGAAAGATACGAGGAGATGGTTTTGTCGTCGATGGCTTCGGGAGCAAGTTTTCCTGCTTTCACGTCCTCGGCCATGTGGCGAGTGGCCTGCGTGAGGTCCCAACGGCCTGAATAGCTCAACGCCAGCGTGAGCACCATGCGAGTGTTGTGGCTTGTGTCATCGATGGCTTGCATCAACTGATCATAATTGGCCTTGGGCAGCCCCTTCAAATCGCCGATGGCGTTCAACTTGATGCTGTTTTTGTTCATCGTACTGACCTCGTTCCTAATGGTTTGCGCCAGCAGCGACATCAATCCCGACACCTCGGCAAGAGGGCGGTTCCAGTTCTCGGTCGAAAAAGCATAAAGCGTCAGATAGCCAACGCCTAACTCGGCGCAACCTTCCGACACTTCACGCACTGACTGTATGGCACTTTGATGGCCAAAAAGGCGCGGTTTGCCACGTTCTTTGGCCCAACGGCCATTGCCGTCCATGATGATGGCGATGTGCTTCGGCAAACGCTCGCGGTCGATTTGTTGCATCAGTTGATCTTTCAGTTCCATAGCTCAGAATTTGCTTAAGTTACAGCCTCTTCCATCGGGAAGGTTGAATTTCCAAGTAAGTGACACACGTGCCATGCCAAACCAGTCGTTGTAGGAGGCATTGCCCCGCTGCTGACCGGCAACGAAATTGCCTGTCGGGTCACTCAAATCATAAAGCTGGCCCTCCACCTCGACAGTGGCATGATGCTCGGGATAAACCGTCCCGACATCGTCCAAATAGTCGGTGAAGGTCTTCTGCATACGCCATTCGACAGTGGCAGCCATGTGACGCGACAGCGAGAATTTCACACCAAAACCAAAGGGAAGCGACAGTCCGACGGGCATTGACCTGCTGGCCAACTTATCATACCATTTGGCATCGTCACCCAGAGGGGCTTCAGTGTCATAATCGCGCAAGCGAATGAGTTGTCCGCCCACCTCAGTGTAGGGCGTGTATTGGAACACCGAAATGCCGCCAAAAATGTAAGGCGACACGTTCCTTTTCGGATTGCCAGTGTAATACTCAAGGAAATTGAATTCGGCCACCAGGCTGAAATCATTGATGGTTGTCGTGAAATTCAACATGCGTTCAGGGCGCCAACCCGTCACCTCATCGGAGGCTTTCACCGTGGCCCGGCTGTAGTCGAAACGGAACGTCCAGCGGTTGTCGTAGTTGAAACGAACAACCCCGCCATATTGCAGCTGGGCTTGCATGAAGGGGAACATCGGGTTGAGGTCACCCATGTAATAACTCACGCCGACATGAGGACCCACCTCCAAAGTCATGGGGTCATCAAATTGGGCTTTTGCTTGGGAAAACACAACCAAGCAACTGATTATCAATAAGAATCGCAATCTTCTCAACATAGTATTCAAAGGTTTTTGCGCCATACGAATCTCCTAAGGAAAGACTTCGGAAAATCGTGCAAAAGTAGGAAATTTTTCAATGGAAACGGAATAAATCAGTTTCTATTGTCTTTTCCCCACATCAATTTGTTGCGGATGGTGCCGAAAAAGTCTTCGCCACGCATCCTGACAAGATTGAGGCAGAAATGCGCCTTGCGCACCTCCAATTGCACAGAAGTGTCTAAGGTACAGTTTCTTGAGTCCATGCTAAACACAAATTTCCGCTCGCGGCCTTCCACTTGGATACGAATCACGCTGTCGTCAGGAATAACGACAGGGCGGACGGTTAAATTGTGCGTTGCAATAGGCGTGATGACGAAATTTTTTGCATTGGGCGCGATGATGGGCCCACCCGCACTCAACGAATAGGCTGTAGAGCCAGTCGGCGTAGCCAAAAGGATGCCGTCGCCCCAATACGTATTGAGATAGACATCATCG
>Ga0310694_10003711_pt1 | contig 14953 bp, 1 predicted proteins | sample 174DNAGHGhighgp2_FD_203884 | JGI IMG/M metagenome (GOLD analysis project Ga0310694, IMG submission 203884) | Sheep rumen microbial communities from Palmerston North, Manawatu-Wanganui, New Zealand - 1742 DNA GHGhigh gp2 (v2) (version 2) | ecosystem: Host-associated > Mammals > Digestive system >... | reverse complement strand
GGGGGGGGGGGGGGGCTGGGGGGCGCGGGGGTGGGGCCGCCCCCCCCACCCCACCCCCCCCCAACCCCAACCCCCAATCCCCAATCCCCAATCCCCATTAAAATTTAATAATTATAATTTTAAAGAATAGCAATTTAAAAAAGAAAATAAATATTTATTTTTTAATTTAATATTTAGGCTTTAAATAAATAAATTTATATATATATATATTCACTATTAAAATAATATCAATTAATCTAAGCAACTTCATCAAGAACCCCATCATCATTTTCTTCATTCTCATTTTTAGCAATTGCATATTCTTTAAGTAAATCTTCATCCTCTTTTCCAATTAACTTATAAAATTCATATGCCTGGCTTGCAGTTAATTTAAATTCATCTAACAATTTGTTATTAATTTCTAATAAATCATAATTTTCAGATATACTTTCATCCCATAAATCCTCTCTACCTAATTCTTCACTTAATTTCCTATCTTCATTTATTTCAAGTTCCTGCATTGTTCCTGCCAAATATCTAGAAATATATCTTCTTACAGCAGCTCCTAAATCTTTTATCGTAACTTCCTTATTAAACTCTTCCTTATTCAATAAATCATCAGACTTCTCCTTATTCAATGATTCATTAAACTTTTCTTTATTCAATAATTTATCAGTTATTTTATTTTGTAAATCTTTTGGTATTTCTTTCTTGTATTCCTTTTGAAGTGTTTTAATTGAATATTCAAAGCATAAATGTTCAATGAAAAAGAATAAATTCATTATCTTTTCAATTGTTAAATGATTTCCTTCATTTATAAAGAAATTTTTGAAATCATCAGAAACTTTTAAATATTCTGGTGCATTTTTAATTACATTATCCACTGTTACATTATCTTCAATATCTCCTTTCTGAGTTAAATAAAATATAAATAATTGAATTGACCCAAAAAAGTCTTTAAAATCATATCCTTGAGCTTTTTCTTTATTCATTCTTTCTATATATTTAACTATTGCTTTTTTATCCTCTTCTTCTAAATTTTTTTGAGGATAAATTGAATTCAAATCTATAAGAATTTGAGATTTTCCTCCCCTGAAACCTTCAAACCAAAAGGTTACAAAGTTTAATTCTTTTTCCCCTTCAAATAGGCAAACACCAGGCAAAATAACTTTACCCAGTTCATCTTCAATAGCTTCATAATCATATACAAATGAATTATAATCATAATAATTAATTTTACCATCTTTATTAAATATATTTCTTTCAGAAAAAGAATATATTATATCATTTTCATTTAAATATTTTGATTTTGAAAATCTATCATCAATTAATAAAATATTGTCATTCTTGGCTTTATGAAGATGTATTTTTTTTTTCATATTATCAACATAACAATTTAATATTCCATTTGAAGTATTCGCATCAATAATGGGTTGTAAAAATGAATTTTGCCAAGAAATGAAATTTTGGCATGCTGCAGCAAGATACATTCCCCCTCCTAAATCTCCATTGTCAATTAAGAAGTCAATTAATTTATTACTTGACTTAAGCTCTTTTATTGGCATTTCATTTCTGCATTGATATTTAATTGCTTCGCTCTTTATTTCATTCCAAGCTTTTATGAAATTTATTAATTTTTTTTGGAATTCATGTTCTGGATCATTCTTATAAATTTCTTCATTTTCTAAACTATTATTTTTAGCATATTCTCTGGATATTTTATATGAGTAATTTTCTACCATAAGATTAGTAAATTCATTGAATATTGGAATATATTTCATTTTTTTCATTTCAGGTTTATCTAATAAAATTTGATTTAATAAAGGATAATTTTGGTTATTATTCATACGATTTATTAAGTCTTCTTTTGTCTTATATTTTGTTAAATTGAAATATTTAAGCATTGGATATTCATTTTCAGGATACATTTCTTCAGTTACAGGAATTAATTGAGCTATAATAGTTTTAATATCTTGATTATTAAGTTCTAATTGCTTTTTATTTTCATCATTGTATTTAATACTAAAATCTGGATAATTTTTAATGCATTCTTCAACCAAGTTTTCAACTTCCTTTTCAAAATTTTCTCTTTCTTTTAAATTTTTTAATATTTTGCAATCTTTGATTAGGTTAGATAATTTTCTGAATATCATATTCATAAATATTTGGATTGAGCCTACATTTTTTTTTTGAAGTGATTCCTTTAATAAATTCCAATCTGATTTAATTATTTGTATAATATCCATATCTTTTATCAAATATTGTTTCATATTTTCTTCAGAAATATATCCTAAACAATAAGCAAAGAATAAATGGCTATATGCTATAAAATTTAATAATCTGTATCCTATAATAGATAAATTTCTAACATTCTTATTTTGACTTTTGAAGTAATCCATACTAACTTGAGCAAAACCAAAAGAGGCTTTATTTAATATAGGATCAATTACTTGCCTTTTATATTCATCTAAATATTTATTGGGAATATTAGAATCAGAATCTTCATATTTTTCCATTTCCCTTTCCTTATGCCCTCTATTTTTAAATATTCTATAATGGCCAGGCCTTACTACCATGCCATGCACACCTATATTTGGGACTCTCTTTTTACCCCAACCACATTTTTCTCCACAAATAGGGCAATTAAATGTGACATCTTCTGTTGGAAAGCCACAAGGCTCTAAATTATAATAAAATCCACAACTACATACATAGCAACCATGATCTTCGGGTAAATTATTAAGATGATTCACAATACTTCCAAATGTAGTCAAATGATAATCATCAGAATCATCTATACCAGGGAAGAAAGATTCTTTTAAAACATCATTATTTTGTGAGAATAAGGCTTTATATAATAAGAATTCCTTTTTATTTTCATCCAATGTATTTACACAATACCTATAACCATATAAAATCATTTCAAAAATTTGTTGATCAATTAATTCATTTTCCTTTACTAATTTAGTTTTGAATTTATTTAAGAATTCACTATTATCAAATAATAAAAATAGCAAATTTTTTAATTCTTCATCAATCTCATAGTTTGCAAATAAAGATTTTACAAATGAAGAAAAGTTTTGATATTCATCTTTATCAGAAATATAATTTTTTAGCCCTAAATTAGATAATATTTTATTTATTGATATTATTAAGAATATATCAAGACCATTTTCTTTAATTAAGTTTAGCATATCTTTTATAGCTTCATTAAATTTATTTTTTCTTATTCTTTCAAATGCATTTAATACATTTTTATATTTATTAAATTCCTCCTCTTCATTTAATGGCAAAAATAAATAATTTAACAATATTTCATCTTTTTCTTTATATAAAGAAGGGAAATCATTATAAAATTCAATTCCTTTATCTTTGAAATTGAAGTTTTTTAATTCTTCAAAATTATTATTCATAAAACTATAAAAAAGTTTGAAAACATATATTTTTATTACTTTAGCAAACTCTTTATTTTTTATAACTTGAATTACTTTCATAATCTTTTTTATATTATTACCACCCATTTGTTCATATTTTTCTTTAATAAAGTAGATAGTTTTACTTAAATACATCTTAACATATACAATGGAGTACAATTTACATAGATGAGCATTGTCCTTATTTTCATCTATAAAAGCTGAATTAGATATTGAATCTAAAAAGTTTATTGTTTGTTCAAAAATTTCAAGAGAATTATCAAAAACTATTCCAGTTTCGTTTTTTATTTCACTTCTGTTGTCTTTATAATATTTCGGATATAATTCCTCTATTATTTTAGAATCCAAAGTTGGTATATATTCAAAATATATACTTATTTTTCCTTCAATAATATTCATTATTACTTCATCTAAAAATGAATTTTTAGCATTGTTGATTTTTTTGATTATTTCAGATTTTTCTTCTTTTATATAGTCAAAATTACCAATCATTGAACTTGGAAAAGCATCAATTATATTTTCCAAAATAATTTTAAATATCTGAGAACTATTTTTAATAAAATCATTATTTTCTAATATACTTTCTATTAGTAATTCTCTGAAAGGATCATATGTTATTTTTATATATTCATTCAAAAATATAAAACTTAAGACTTTATAAAAGTTAAAATTGCTATTATTTAATTTGGCTAATTTTTCTGTCAAAAATTCATAAAATTCCTTAAAATTATCACATAAATTTCTTTGGTATTGTTCATTGTTGTAAATAATTTGCTTTCTAAAATATAAAAATATAAACTCAAAATTCTCTTTAGAGATCAATTTATTTGAATAAAATGAATCAACTAATTTTAATATTTGTTGTAAAGAAAATACTTCTTTTGATCTAATATTTAAATTATTTTCCAATTGTAAAGAACTTTGAAGTATTTCTTTCTCTACATTAATTAGTTCAAAGAAATCTTCATTAGGTATATCATATATTTCATTATTACTAGTTATTATTCTAAGAATAGAATCTAATGATAGGAAAAAGACTTCATTTACTATAGAAGTATATTCTGGATTTCTTTTGGAAATCTCATATTTAATTTCTTTTGTTTTGATAACTTTTTCTATTTGTTCATAGAAATCTATAATTTTCATACTTAATTTAGAGAATATTTGCTGTATTATAGTTATTTCATTTATATAACTTTCTATCCAATTAATTTCTTTAGCTAGTTTTGTAATAATATTATTTTCCTTTGAATATTCTGTGAATTTTGAAGTTATAATTTCATTTCTTAAATTAGTCATTAATTTTAAGAATTTTTTATTATTTTCAATGCTGATATTTTCAAAATCAAAATTCTTTCCTTTTTTATTTCTCTTTTGGTTTTTCTTGTTATTAGTTTTTTTTAAGGCTTTATTAATAAAGATAGTATAATAATCATCTATAATTAAATTATATAATTTCTCATTTTCTGTTTGATTATTATTAATAATATTTATTAAATGACTTTCTCTATTAATTATATTAATTAATGACATATCTAAATCTTTTAAAACTTTAAAATAATTTTCTTTTTCATCCTTTATTTCATCATCCTCTAAATTCATTCTTAATGTATCTTCATTTTTTCTATATTTTTTAACTATATTTTCTTTAACAAATTTTAATATTCTATCAAAAGAAGTTTTTATTCCAGGAGTATTTATTCCAAATATAATATCTACATTATTGGAACCTTCTTCTTTTACTATTTTAATTTTTCCATCATCAAATGATAAAGTATTAAAATAAGATGTTACAATTTTTTCAATAATATTTGGATTTTTAGAATTTTCTTCATCAGTCCATAATATATTTGAATTTTCATTTGTTAATATTGTAGAGAAAATTTGGTCGTTTTCAGCTCTGAAAAATATTAAAAGTAATTTTGAAATATAAAATTTAGAAAAATAATCTTTAATTATTTTAGATAAATCAATAAAATTATTCAAGGAAATCTTTTCTTTAAATATTTGAGCAAATAAATCTTCATCTTTTTGAGTCCTATTAATTATAGTGTCATTAATTAAATTTCTCAATTTTTTATGCTTAGATAAATATTCTAATAACTTTTCAATGTAATTATTTTTATTTAATTCTTTATATGAACCACTAATGCTATATTTCATATAACTTACACATTTTAAAATATTTTGGGAAAATTCCTCATCAATATTAAGGACTTTATTGAATATTTCTATAGGCTTTTTTGCTTTAATTAATTCATTAAAATTATTATTATCTTCACCATTTAGATTATCAATAAATATCTGATAAAATCCTGACAAATTAGATAAAGTCTCTGTAAGCAATTTTTTATTTAGTGCATTTTGCTCTGTCTGAGTCAATAAATGCTTATTATTTAAATCATTTTTTAAGATCCTTGAAATATAGGCAATAAATATAAAAACTTTCTTAGATTCATTATTAAATTCAAAGTCTTTTTCTTTTTCTTCAATGAAAAATTTGACATATTCCATTAGATTTACTTCATTTGACATAAATTTAATAATGCATATTTTATATTTTTGCTTATAGAAAATAAATAATTGTCTTTCTAATTCATTTTCTGATTTTATTGAGCTTATATTAATCTCATATATATTTTCATTAGCTATTGAGCCATATAAATCATTGTTAACATCTTTTATTATCAATTTTTCTAAATTGCTGCTGAAGGTATATATAATATTTTTTTTCGCTTTCATTTTTTTCATGAAATTTGAAATATTGGAATGTTCTCCTTTTCCATAATATTCAATTATTTTATTAAAATATTGTTGGTATTTTTGCATGAATCCATTAATTCTCAAAACTGCCAAAATATCTTGAGGCAAAGTTAAAGAAATATAACTCAATATATAATCATACATTTCATCTTTACTTTTTCCTTCTTTATTTGCTTGATAAATTAGAGCTTTAATTTCATCTAGATTGCAATTAATTAATAAACTTTTTAAATCATAATCAATTCCATTAAAAACTAAATTATCATATATAATTAATTGATCTAATATTGATTTAATATTATTTGATAGCTCAATTAATTCTTGGCTTAATAAATTATCCAAAGATAATATATGTTTTTCGAATCTATTCAAGAAAGGAGGTTCTTCTTTATCTATTTTATCATTATCAACATTAATTATGCACTTAAAATAATCATTAATTAATGCAAAATTATTTGTTGTCGTACCGACTGCTAGACGAGCATAGTTTTTATTGCCAACTACTGTGAAATTTTGATTGAATAGATCATACATAGAAGGATAAACTGTTTCTAAATTTTTTAAAATTAGAATACCTCCTTTTTCCATATAAAGTTTGATTTTGTTTAATACCTTAATGGCATATTGCTCGGAATTTAAATCATTTTTTAATTTACTACCTATATAAAAACAAAATTCTTTTTTGTCTTCGGATAATATCGAAGACAATAAGAAATTACTTAGATATGATTTTGAAATAATTAATAAATATCTACTTTTTAAATCATTTATATTTTCTATGATTCTAGCTAAAACATTATACTCTTTTGTAAATTGATATTGAGGATAATATTTTTTAAAATGCTCTTTAAATATTTCTGTAGATGATTTTTTTTCCATTTCAAATTTCAGTCCAGAGAAATTTCTTTCTATACTATTAGTTGCTAATTCTAATAAGGTATTTCCATTTAAGCCTTTTTCATTCTTTTTTTCTATTATATGTTTTGATATATTTTTCACTAAGTGATAGAAATCTCTATTTCCATGAAAATCTCCTTTTCCATCTAAGTTATGCTTTGCTTTCATATCTTTCTTATATTCATAATATGTACTTCCTAATTTTTCATAAATCTCCTTATATTGTGATTCTAAATTGTTATTGTATGATTCTCCAATAGTCAATGCTGTTAGTTTATTATCTTCCTCATCAGGATCAGGTATAGATATAGAAATTCCTCTATTCATTTTTGCTGCATCTAGAGCCCAATTTGAAATACCAATAAATGCTAATTTATTGTCTCCTTCATTTTGGTCATATTCCAATTCTGAATGAATAACTTTAAGAGGGTTATTTGGTGAATGCTCTGCAAGACCCATTTCATCGAAAAATATTAAACATACATTATTTTTTTTATCCTCTGGCTCTAGTTGACTATATATTTTACGAGCTTTAGTAAAAACCTGTTGTAATCCTTTTGAAGTACTTGCAATTGAGCCTTGATAAGCAAATAGCATTACTTTAGGTAAATCTTTAAATAAAATTTTCTCTGATACACTTCCTTGCATTGATTTTAATATTAATTGAACACTCAAAGATTTACTACAACCAGGCTTTCCAACAATGAAAATAGGAACTTTAGTATTTATTGCAACAAATATAGAAAAAACATTTTCTAAAAGTGCTTTATTTTTTGCAATTCCTTTGTCTATTTGCATATTTTCTAATATATATTTCTCTTCTTTTAAAGGTAAATCAAGGAATTGTTTATCTTTAAGAAATTCATCAAAATTTGTGAATAACTTATTCAATTTATCATTTAATTCTTCCCTATTTTCTTTATCACTTATTCTTAAATAATAACAAACAAAAATACTTAAATTAATACTATAAATTTGAATTAAATAATCATTTAATTTTGAATAAAACTCGTCTTTTTTAATTTCCTTTGTGTTGTTATTTTCTCTTCTCTTCATTAAATAATCATAAAAAAACTCATAAAAAATATTAAATCTTCTTATTTCCCTTAAAGATACAGCAGATTTATCATAACATTCTCTGATAAAATTTTGAGAAGTAACAATCATATCTTTTGCGAAATTTTTCAATTTTATTAATTTTTCATCTTCAACTTTTCCCTCTGTTGCTGCTTCATCTTTATAATATTTTTTATTAATTACATCTTTTATCATACATCTTATGTAATCTTCTTCATCTTTAGATGTCAGGTTTCCAAAATCAAATACAAAATTAAGTAATGAATGTGGAAGTGGGTTAACAGAATATACTAAACTACTACTTTTTACTCTCTTAATATTTCTTTTTTCTTTCTCATTTAAATAATTCAACTCTTTATGAGCTAAATTAATATCTAAACCAATATTTTCTTCTGAAGTATCTTTTTTTTCTTTTTTTTCTTTTTTTTCTTTTTTTTCTTTTTTTTCCCTATGTCTATAAGGGTTGCATGCTGCTATAAAAACTATATTTTCTGGAATTGGATTTCCTTGATATGTATGCTTGCACATTAATTCACTTATTAATCCCATTGATTTGCATGTATTTATTTCATCCAAAAAAACCCAAATTTTTTTTTCTTCAAAAATAAATCCTTTCATTTTATAATCCTCCCTTCTCATATTTTCTTTCATCATTAATTTTATTGAATCAGGTAAAACTTTTTTAGTAATAAAATCAATTATATCTTTATCATTTATTCCTGCATGAAGATTTAAAATTTTCATTTGATTTATTTCATCAGTGATTCCTTCTTTTTTCATTTCATCAGTAATTCCTTCATTTTTCATTTCTGATAATTTCCTAATAAGAAATGTTTTTCCACAGCCTGTTTCTCCCATCATTATAACTGGTATATTTGATCTTATTCTGAGTAGGATTAAAGCCATTTTTACAAAATTATCTGCTGTAAAAACAAAATTTCCAGCAATCTCTTCTAATGATTTTTTTGTTGAACCTTTCACCTTTTCTACTGGTATATTAACATTTAATATATTACTTATTTCTTGTAGAAATTGTTTCTGAGTATATTTTCTATAATCGGGTAATTCTTTAAATATTTCTTTTCCTTTTTCACATTGGGAGTTCTTTAGGGACAATAAATTAATATATTCTGGATCTGTTGGACTTTTATTTGTGATTATGCTAAACAATTGCCCCCCTCCTTCATGGAAAAATACCAAAGAAGGATCAATTTTATCAAAACATACTACTTCATGCTTATCATTTGCTAAATTATTTATTGCATTGTTGTTATCTTTTTCTTCGTCATATTGACCAAACAATATTTTATGTTCAATTTTTTGGTTTTTTAATAAACTAGTAAAAGCTCCCTCTGTAAAATGCTTAGTTAATTTTATAAAGCTTTGAACAATAAATGTTCTTACTAAACAATTACTCATTCTACTTGAAACTATTAATTGATAAGCATTAAGGAAAATATTTTGATTTAAATTTATTAATTGAATTGCTAACACATTTATAAATGAATTAATTTGATAATAAGTAGGTTCAGATATTTTTTCTTTAATTGACTCAAAAATTAAATTTTGGCAATCAATTTGGGATAATAATTCTGCTTTTATAGAAGCAATACATTTTTCTTTCTTATCATTTTTCTTTTTTTTATAGAAATAAAAACGCCCATCAAAATCTTTGGGAGTTATATTTGGAAAAATTAAATCAAATTTATTAATTTTATCCTCTTTTAATGCCTTTAAATAATTTGAAACTATCTGAACATTTGAATCCAATTCATTTGGAACAATTAAAGGAGCTAAATTTGAAATTTTCATTTCTGTGATTTTGAATAAATTTAAAATAGAGAATTTTTCAAAAAAATCTATAAATGTATTTGGTATCTCTATTTTTATTGAAATATCGTTAGATAAATAATAAATATCTTCATTATGCCCATAAAATTTAGTTATTAAAATTGAAAATAAAAATTCCATCATTAAATCTATTTTATCAGTGTTATTTAAATCTAAATGCAATACAGAATTATTATTTATTTTTAAAAATTTTAATCTATCAATAATTTCTTCTTGATTAAATACTCCGCCAATAGGAAAATAAACCCATTTTTTTTTAATATCTTGGATATTTTTTTTAATTTGAGTACTTTTACCAACTCCTGATTTATCTGATTTGATTATTTCAATATTATTTCCTTCAAATTTTTCATTTTTAAAATCATTTCTTTTTATTCTCAAAATATTTATATATTTTTTATTTGATAAAATTTTATAAATATCTAAACTTTTATTCATAAATAATATAATTAAGCATGATTTTAATTTTTCGTCTTCTTTTTGGAAAAAATCATTATTTAATAATTCAATAATACATTCTTTTTGTTCATTTTCTAATGATTCTAGACCACCAATTATAAAGCATGAATTAAATTCACACTTTATAGACCTATATAAAAATGAAGTAATTTCTTCATTAGTTGTATCTTTATTGCCTATTAATACATTTTGAGCAATAGGATTATTTCCAGTTAAATATTTAAATATTTGGAATAATTCTAATTCTACTTTTTCACATAAATAAGTAAAAATTCCTTGTCTTTTTAATTCTTTTTTCAAAATTGTTTTTTCATAAATTTTATCTAAAGTTAAATTATTTTTTTTTAATAATTCGCTTAAATATCTATCCAAATTATTTATATAATTTTCAATAATATCTTCTTCTTTTTCTTCAATATTAAAATCAGACACATCATTTTTATATAAATCATTAGTAATATATTTTAATAAATGAAATATATTATTATCATTTTTATTCTTTTTTTTTAGGTGATTATATAACAAATTATATTGATGTCCGTAAATAAATCTAATTAAAGACTTTGTTTGATATCCTTGAATTTGCTTTTTTTTTAATGTTAATAAAATATTTGTTAATTTATTTCTTAATTCTATATTATCTATTTCTTTATCATCCATAAAGTATTTTTTTTTAATATTTATCTTATCTCCATCATCTTTATGCTCCTTCTCACCATTTGATTCAAAAATTATTTTCACTGTTATGGTTCTTGGAAATCCTTTCTTATAAATATTATTCAACATATTTGAAATATTAAGTATTTCTGATATACTCTCAATAAAGAACTTATATTTAGGAGTTATTTTTTTTGATAATTGAACCCTCTCTCTAAAGGAAATAATATCTTCTTTAGTTTCATTTGATTTTCCAGATTCAAGTTTTTTATTATAATTGCATTGGAATGAATTTTCTTTTGTATTGGATAAAATAAAAGTAGAGCCATTAATTATATTATCAATTATATTTTTCAAAAAAGTAGATTTATCCATAGAAGTTTGTAATAATTTTATTTGATTATATTTTTCAATAAAATTAGTAAAATAGATTATAGCTTTTCCATATTCATATTTTAATAAAGTTTTCTTAAATAATTCAATAATTTCATCATCACCTTTTTTCTGTAAATCTTCTATTTTTCCTAAATTCATAAAATATTCAACACATTTTTCCATATCTAAAAGATCATTTATTCTAATAAAAGTATTTTCACTCTCTGATAAAACTTCTTGTAAATTACGACATTCTTGAATGGTAATTTCAAATAAAAATTTAATTATTTCTTCTTTTCCATTTAATTTCATTAAAATATTAATATAATTATTTTCTTCATTAAGAAGATCAATTTCTACATTATTTAAAAATTTTAAATTTTTCTTTAAAAATGAAATTTTACCCTTCTCTTTAAATGATGAGATTACTTTTTTAATAACATTAGTATAATTTCCTTGTTTAGCTCCAATTTGCTCAATAAAAAAAACAATAGAAGAAGTTGCATTGAAAATATATCTTCTTTTTAATATTAATATTATATCATTTTCTAAATTTTTATTCTTATTCTTAGAAATTTTAAATATTTCCATCAATTTTTTCAGCTCATTAGATATTTCATCTTTTTTGTCAATAAAAGGCTCTGCACATAAAATCAAAATGTCTTCATCAATTTGATCAATTCCATCTTCTTCAAAAAGATTTCTAAGTTCATTAAATATCTTTTCAGCTTCTTGGACAATCTTTTTATCATCTTTTAGATAAGTTTTTCTTAAATTATTAGAAATTTGACTGTAGAATTCACAATTTATTTTTTTTAAACCTTCTTGAGCTTCACCAAGGTATTTCCTATATTTCTCATAATCATTTTTACAATTTAATTCAAAATAATTCAAATTATTATCATCTATAAAAAGAATAATTTTTGTAATGTAATTTATATCTTCAGAATTGGAATTAGGATAAAAAGTTAAAAAATATCTGCAAACTAGTTCGAAATCTTCTTTTATTTTCATTATTGTACATACTTTTGCTTTTAATACCTCAAAGTCATAAACTTTTTTGTCATTAAAAAAAATAATTTCAAATCTTCTTTTTAGCATTTCCTCCATTTGACCTCCTTCTTTAAAAAATGGGTACAAATCATTAAATTTAATATCAAATTTTTTAATTTTTTCTTGAAAAGATGTTATAGTCAACATTGTCTCTACTAAATAATTTTCTTTTTTATTTTGAACTTTACCTACAATATCTCTTTTTACTAATTCTCTGAAAAATATATAATTTTTTGTCTCATTTAGATTTAAAATATCATCTTCTTTTAATATAAATTTATCCATATTAGAAAGCATATCATCTCTTAGATTTTTGCATTTAAATATTAATTCACTTAAAGATTTTGGATCTGAATTTTCTTTGTATTCAGTAAAGTATTTTAAAATTATTTTTTTACATTCCTTTGATGGCTTTTTATTTTCAGTTATATTAAGATAAATTTCATTGACAATTTTTACATTAAATTTTTTCTCTATAATTTCAGATAAAAATTTTTTAATATCAACTTTGTTTTTGTCTGATAGATCAATTAGTTCAACTACATCATGAATAAAATTAGGACACTCTTTATCATTATAAGTAGGCAATATTTCTATGAATCTATTTTGCAAAGTTTTAAATACCTTTTCCTTAACAGGATTGTCTTGGTTAACTATATACAATTTGAATAAATATCCAAAATCTTTCATTTCTGTAATTAATGATGCTATTTTTTTTAACAAATTTTCTTGTTGAGTTTCAAACATTGAATATAAATTTATATCATTCCATTTTCTAAAAAATTTTTTTTCATCTTCTATTAATGATATATTAATTCCATCTAAAATTTCAAGAGGACGATATATCTTTTTATTATATTTTTTTTCCAGAAAATATATATCATTTGTAATAAATTCTAAAATTTTTATATTTTTAATCTTCCCCATTTTTATAAGGTTTAACCCAGTTTTATGGATTTTTTCATCTAAATTACATTTACAAACAAATTGTTGGTCTAATTGCTTCATCGAATTGAGAATATGTTTTACAAACATTATTTTATCTAGGTCTATTTCATCATAAAATTCTGAATATTTTTCAATAATTTGAGATGAAAATTTAATTAATTCCATATCCTCATTTGCCATTATAATAGAACTTTTTAATCCTTCTATTAATGCAAAAATATTTTCTAAGTCATCTTCTTTTTTTGGTTCTACATATTTTTCAATTTCTATTCTATTATCCTTATTTTCATTTATTTCTTTTTTCTGAAATTCGTTAATTTTATTTTTTGTTTCTTTAACTACTTCTAAAAATGTAGAACAATCAGTTCCTAAATAAGAAAGTAATATTAATATTTGGTCATAATTTTTTGCTCTTCGTATTAATTTAATAACATGGTTTTTATCAAGAATTAAATCTTTATAAAATTCGCAATAACTTAGTAGCTTATCATACAAATGATCACAAATATCTTTATTTTCAAACATTTTATCTACTTTTTCTTTTTGAAAATTGAGATTAAAATATAGAGCCAAAGAATAAAATAATTTAGTAGTTTCTAGTCTTGATTCTTCGTTTTTAACATGGATTTTTTCTGGTTTTTCAACCAACCGATTTATAATATTCATTATTGGCTTTAACTTCTTTTCTGGAATAGCTCCTATTCCTTTTATTTTTTCAGGATCAAATAACAATAAGTGATTTTGTACATAGTCAGTTGAAAAACATTCTAAAAATATTAAAAGATAAAAAAACAAATCATATTTATTATCTTCATCTTTCAAAAGTAAAAGAGAAGAAGAAATGAAATCATCATTTTCTTTTGATTTCTGTTTTTTTTTATATTTATCTCTTAAAATATCTAGATAAATCTGAAATTGTTCATCAAGTTTTAAAGGCAAAATATCTATTCCTTCCATTTTAAGCTTATATTCATAAAAATCTCTATTTAGATCTTTAAATCTAATAGTATAGTTATGCTTGGTCCCATTATCTTCTTCTAAAATTACATCAATTTTATATTCTTTATTTTCATTATTCTCCAAAGAATCAGGAACTATTTTAAACCTGTAAACTTTTACTATTGAAGGAATAATAACGTCAATAAGTGCACTGCTTTCAAAAGCTTTTTCCTCAATTAATTCAAGAGTATCAGAAGCTTTATAATTAGAAGATAAATAAACCTTGTATTGTTTACTTTTTTCTTGTTTGAAGTTGAAATATATATAATTATATTCCTTTAAACTTTGATTTTTTGTTTGCTCATCACTTTGATTTGTATTTGGAGAATTTTCCATTCAAAAAATAAAAATATATAAAAAAATAATATTAAGATTTATAAAATTTAATTTCAATTAATTATTTAAATAAATAAATAATATTAAGATTTATAAAATATAATTTCAATTAATTATTTAATTAA
>Ga0310694_10003710_pt1 | contig 14955 bp, 9 predicted proteins | sample 174DNAGHGhighgp2_FD_203884 | JGI IMG/M metagenome (GOLD analysis project Ga0310694, IMG submission 203884) | Sheep rumen microbial communities from Palmerston North, Manawatu-Wanganui, New Zealand - 1742 DNA GHGhigh gp2 (v2) (version 2) | ecosystem: Host-associated > Mammals > Digestive system >... | reverse complement strand
GTTTCACCGACTATCTTCTGGATGTAGGCGTAGCGCTGCGTGGTGATGATGGATTCCGCGTCGTCGTCCATCTCCTTCTCGCAGTCCTTGATATGTTCCTCAACGTGCGAAAGGATATCCGCCGGCACGCCCAGCGTCTTGATCGCCTTCGCGTCGCGCTCGAACACCTTGATTGCGGCCCAGCGGCTCGTGGCTTTCTCTACCTTGCCGTGCAGGGACTCCTCGATATGCGCGAGCGCGTGCTCCACCGAGCCGGTGAACACGTGCGGTCTCTCGCCCTTCACGCCCCTCTTCGCCTCGCCTACGGCCAGTTCCGCCGCAGCCTTTGTTCCTTCGCCCTTCAGTGCGGAAATCTCCACCACGGGACAACCAAGCGTCTTCGAGAGCTTCGCCACGTCGATCTTGTCGCCGTTCTTGCGGACGACGTCCATCATGTTCACCGCCACGACCATCGGCAGCCCCAGTTCCAGCAGCTGCGTGGTCAGGTAGAGGTTGCGCTCCAGGTTGGAGCCGTCCACGATGTTGAGGATCACGTCAGGCGATTCGGTAACGAGGTAGTTCCGAGCGACTACCTCTTCCAGCGAGTACGGCGAGAGCGAGTAGATGCCGGGCAAGTCCTGGATCACCACGTCCTTCGCGTTCCTCAGCTTGCCGTCCTTCTTCTCCACCGTCACGCCGGGCCAGTTGCCGACGTACTGGTCGGACCCCGTCAGGTCGTTGAAGAGAGTCGTCTTGCCGCAGTTGGGGTTTCCTGCAAGCGCTATCTTTACAGCCATTTTCTGTTCTCCTTTTCCTTTGCGCGGATGCCGTACCTTATGTTAGCCACATAGAAACTAATTAGACAAGGCAAACTACATCCGCAAAAAAATTCACTCCACCTCGATGGCCGCGGCATCATCCTTGCGGACTGACAACTCGTAGCCCCTCACGGTCAGCTCAATGGGGTCGCCCAGCGGCGCGATCTTGCGCACCGCAACCTCGGTGCCCTTGGTGAGCCCCATGTCCATAATGCGGCGCTTAACCGCGCCTTCGCCGCGCAGACGCGCTATGCGCACTGTCTGCCCGATCTTGACTTCTTCTAACGTCATGATTATTTCCTTTCCTTGTTAAACCAGTATCCGCATGGCAAGGTCCTGATCCACCGCCACGCGCGAATCGCACACGCCGAGTATGTAGTTCCCGGCGGAATGTGCGATCACCGTCACCTCCGCCCCTTCGACGAACCCCATCGTCTCCAGGCGTTTTCTGGCGACGTCGTTTCCCTGCACCGCCTTCACGCGGTGCCGGCTTCCTATTGTCACAAGTGCTATTGGCATATTCCTTCTTTCTTCGCCTTGTTAGGGCGTTGAAAGATAGTTTACCAAAACTAATTTTTGTGCGCAAGCCCTAATTTCAGAAAATCTATTCGATCTCCTTGAGAAGCTTGCGCAGTTCCCCGGCCTTCTCGCGCGCCTTCGCCGCGCGTTCCATTGCCGAGTTGTCGCCCGCGAACTTCGCGTAGGCGTTGATGACCACGGGCGCGGGCGTCTCCAGCTCCTTGATCGCGGCCTTCAGCTCCGCGATGAGCGGCGCGCATTCCGCGTCGCGTCCCAGCTCGCGCAGCGCCTTCACGCGCCAGTAGTCCATCTCACCCGCGTGGATCCAGCCCTTGAGCGAGTTCTCAAGCTCCGCCCTGTAGCCGGCCTCGTCGCCGAGCGCCTTCTTGCACTGCGCCATGAAATAGCGGCTCTTCGGCTCCGTGCCCGCGTCGCCGGGGCGTCCCGCCTGCAAGTTCGCGGGATACGTGGTCGATTCCGCGAAGTACGTGAGCGCGGTCTTGTAGTCGCCTTTCGCCATCGCCGCCTTGCCAAGGCCGATGCACGACTCCACGAACGGCGCGAGCAGTCCATCCGCGCCCTCCCACACGTGGAAGCGGCGCGTGGTGAGAATCTCGTGCGCCTCGGCGTAGCGCCCCACGGCGTTGTAGGTGTAGGCGAGGCGTAGCACGCACGCGTCGTACTTGTAAACCGTCGAGCGGTACTTTTCCATAAGAGCAAGACGCTTAGGCGCGGGGATGTTGAGCTTCTCCGCGAGTTTGCCCGCCTCGTCGAGCGTGCGGAAGTTCGTTGGATCGGCCTCAAGCGACTTGAGGTAGTATTCGTATGCCTCCTTGCTCGGAATCCCCGATGGTACGCCCGTGTTCGTGAAGTACGTACCAGGATGCGAAAGTGCAAAACCGATGCACCGAAGCGCCAGCGCGTAGGAAGAGTGGTTAGTGGTTAGTGGTTGGTGGTTAGTGGTTTCGCATAACGCAACACACTTCTTCCAGTCGGCGAGTCCCGTATCCTTACGATCGTGATTCCACTCGCAGCAACCAAGGTAGTACCAGGTGTTGGCGAGTTCCGGCGCGGCAGCGGCAGCGATCTTCAGTACTTCTTCCTCTTCCAGGCGATTCGGGAAGCAGTAGTCGGTTGGCATTGCGTTCGCGGCGGCAAACGCCGCCAGTTTATGAGTGGGTGAGTTAGAAGTGGGTGAGTTGACTCCTCCACTCACAACTCCTCCACTCTCCAACTTTAATTGCGCCGCTCCTTTGAAGTAGCCGAAGAGCGCGTTCTTGTAGCTGTCGCAGGCGGCGATGGTATCTGCAAGCGGCAGGCACGCGCCCTCGGTGCGGTAGGGTTTCTCCGCCGCAGCCTTAGCGAGCGCGGCGTCGCAGAGCGCGATTACCTCGTCGTAGCAGCCGATGCCCCAGTAGTCGCTGATGCACTCCAGCAGTTGCTGCGCCTTGAGTCCGCGGTTCTTCTCGGCGGCTTCAAAGCCTTCTTTTTCCACCACCGCCCAATATTCCAGCGGATCGCGCTGTATGGCGCGCTCAAAGCATACGGTTGGATTTTGTGACTCATGCTGAGCCGTGGAATCGTTTTTGACAGGATTAACGGGATTATTTGGCCGTGTAGAACAGGTAGAACATGTAGAATTGATATTTGTGATTTGTGAACAATTGTGGCAATTGTGGCAATTGTCATTTGTGAACAATTTCCTCAAAAAGATTCCCTTCATAGTCCAGAGCTTCGCCTCGTCCTGCCCGAGGGCGAGGGCGTCGTCGATACGCGCGAGCGCCTCCTCCCAGTCACCGCGCAGGGCGGCGATGCGGGCGATCTCGACGTACGACTCCTTCTTGTGCGTGAGGCGCCACGTGCAGCGCCAGAAAAGATCCTCGGCACGTTTCAGGTTGCCGAGTCCACGCTCGACGAGCGCGAGGTAGTATTCCGGCGCGGCGTCAAGCGCGCGCGTGTGATTCTGCGTGGCGCGCGCGACTGCCCTTTCCAGATACGGCTTCGCCTCGGCATAGCTACCGTTTTTCGCGAGCCGCACGCCCATCGCGAGGTTGGCCTTCGTATAGTCGGGGTCGATCTCGAGCGCGCGCTTGTAGTACGGCTCGGGGTCGAGAATGCCGTTCTGGAACTGGTCGAGGCGAAGCCCCACCTCGTAAACAAGTTCGGCAGAAGTGTATTCCTTCGGCTCCTTTGGATTTTCCACCTTCGGCGGAAGCTCAACTTTTCCCTGCGGCGGAACCGGCGTGTAAGCGAGAAAAACCTTTCCGCTCGCATCGGCGATTTCGGCGGTGAACTCCTGGTCGGCCACGCCCGGCTCGACCTTCACGGTCTTGCACCACGGCGTGTTCGGGTCGATGGCGATGCCGCTTTCGGTGAAGACTTCTCCGGATTTTCCGGTTTTTCCGGGATTCCGCCTCACCCTCACCGTGCAGCCCTTCAGCACGCGCGTGGAATGGAAGCCCACGAGCAGTTCGTCGGGCTTCACACGGTCCACGTTCACCGCGCCGTCGATGGTCACGTTCTTCACGCCGCCGATGCCCTTCACGGGGAACCAGTACTGCGAGACCTTGCGCGTCTCGTAGGGGGCGATCCAGGAGTAGTCGGGTTGGTTGTCGCTCCAGCAGCCGACCATCAGTTCGAGGTAGGGGCCGTCGTTGTCGGTGAGTACCGTATCCCACACGTGCGCCTCGGGGAAGTTGCCCCAAAGGAAGAACTTCTTGCCCACGGTGATGTGCCGGTTCGAGACGTGGACCGTCCCCATGTTCGCCTTGTGGTCGTAGCCGGCCATGAAGGAGTTGTCGGGATCCATGCCGAAGATGGAGCGCGATTCGATGGTGAAGTTCTTCCACCACGAGAGGTCCATAGTGCCGGAGATGTCGTTCGCGTACTTGGAGCGCTGCGAGGGAAGAAGCTCCAGCTCCTCCTTGCGCGGACCGATCGGATAGCTCGTCCAGTAATTCTTGTGGTGGTCGAAGCCGAGGTGCATCGAGGGCGGGAACTGGATCTGGTAGTCGTCGCCGCAATGCACCGACACGTTCGCCCAGTAGATCATCGACTCGATCCACGGCTGGCGGTTCATGAACACGTTGTCCGCCCGCAGCACGGCGCGGTCGGGGAGAAGCGAGAGCCCGATCGTCCACTTCAGGCGGCGGCGGAGCTCCGTCTCGCCGAACCAGATCGTCTTCGTGCCGTCCTTGTTCGCAGTGAAGCGCCAGTCGATCGGCATCGCGGTCGTGGCGCGGTGGTGGTGCGGGAAGTTCCACTCCACGCCGCCGGAAATCCACGCGCCGAGCATGCCGATGAGCGCGGGCTTGATGACGTGCTGGCGGTAGAACGTCTCGAAGCCGGACTCCTTGTCCGTGAAGTTGAGGAGGTGTCCGCCATGCTCCGGCAGCATCCCGACGTGGAACCAGTCGTTCTCCAGCGTCAGGTACTTGTACGTCTCGTCGATCTTCTCGTCGTGCAGCACGTCCTGCATCGGGTACGGATAGACCCTGCCCTGCGCACCCTGATAGACACGTCCCGTGTAGAAGAGCGGCGTCTTGTCGTAGCCGCCCGGCGCGTACGTCGGGAGGACGATGGAGTCTTCCTTGATCTTGACTTCGCCGGCGTCCGCACGGAACACCGACCCCACCGTGGACGCAACCAACGCCACAGCCGCCCATTGACCAAACACTATCGCTTTGTTCATTTCGTTATCTCCTCAGAGCCTTTATTTTTCCGCCGTCTTTTGCTGAAGCGACGGTCGCAGATACGCATAGCTGGCGGCAAGATCGTCCAACGAACCGGGGAAGGTCGTCGGCTTCACGACAAGCCATTCCGTTCCATTGCGACGGAGCGCCGCGATGATTTCCGGCCAGTGCGCCGCATCTCGCACGGACCCGACACCCGCGCCGCCGGGGTTGAGTCCGGCGGCATCGCGGATGGCCGGCATCACGTGGACGGTGGGATTGCGATGCGGGAAACGGTCGAGCCAATAAACCGGATCTCCGCCACCCAATACGCAGTTTCCGCAGTCGAGTTCCTGCATGACGCGCGGCGAGAAGCGCGGCGTCGCCGTCACCTGACGAAGCGCATCACTCGGTTCGCCGTCCCACAGCCATTCCCAGATCGTCTTCCCTTGGACGTGCATCCGGAACTCATGGTCGTGGTTGTGGTAGGCAACGACGATTCCCTCTTTCGTACAGACTTCTGCCGCGTGGTTGAGCACGTTCACGAGCAACTGCCAGTCGTTGGGATTCTCCTCGCTGCCCTTGTACCACGCGACGTTGATGCGCCGGCATCCACACTCCTTGCAGAACCTGATCGTCTCGCCCAGCTGCGGCTCCGTGAGGTTGTGCGGATAGAGCTGGAGGGCGACAAGCTCCAGCCCTGCGTCACGCACGACTGCGCCAAGCCCTTTCGCATTGAGTCCGTAAAACCGCCCCGTTTCCACACCCGTGTAGCCGATTGCATGGGCCGCCTTGAGCGTTCCCGCGAAATCGCGTTCGCACAGGTCACGTACGCCATAGACCTGAAAGGCGAGTTTCATGTTCGCCTTTGCAGAAAAATCCATTCCGAACACGGCACCTCCCGCAAAAGCCGATGCCGTTTTCACAAACATCCTACGCGTCATCATCGACTCCTTTCATGTAGAGTAAATCAGTGTTGCCATTGTCAGGGATTCGCGACGTAAAAGTACATGCCTCCGTACGTCCAGTTGGGATTCGGCATTCCCGGAAAATTCTGGCGGTCCATCGTCAGCATGACGTAGCGAAACGGAAAGCCCGTCGGCATTTCGGCAAAGGCGGTGAAGATGCGTCCGTTGGGGCATTCACCGTTGTACGGCTCAAAGTCGCACTTCCATTCGCCGACGTATGCAAGCGAGGGGTATTCGTACACCGGCCGCATGCGTTTGATGTTAGCCGTCATCACGTACTGTCTCCCGCCGAAGTCCATGATCTGGCATCCGGTCGAGTCGTAGGCGCCAGGGCCGGCGATCTTCACGTAGGGGCCGTCCCAACGGTCCGATTCCCAGAGATGCGCCTTCAGGCCCCTGCCTTTCACGAAAGTGGAAGTCGCGAGCCGCCATTTGTTCGTCGTTGCGTCGAAGAAGAAATGCGGATCTTCGCTCTTGATGCCCGTGCCGACGGCAAGCTGTTTCGCCTGCAGCACGTGTATTCCACGCAAGGGACATTCCTTCGTCTCCATCGCGACAAGCCCGCTGCCCTCGCGTTTCTTCAGGTCGTGCGTCGTGGTGGACCACCCGCACCCGACGGCTTTCCACGTGCCGTCGGCGTCCCTGAACATGTGGTTGACGGCGTCGTTGCGGAAAAGCGGATCGCCTTCGCCGTAGTTCGTCAGGAGGATACCCTCCATCTTGAAGTCGAAAGTCGTCGGACTGAAGCTCGCGACGGACTTCGTGTACTTCATCCCGGCACGCGCGGAGAACGTGCAGAACATCCTTCCGTCCTCCATGTACGGACGGGATCCCGGCCCGTCGGTCACGATGCAGAAGTCGGCCTGCCCGACGCCCGCCGTCAGCGACACGGAGGCGCGTTCCATCACCGCCTTGCCGCCGGCTGGCAGCGAAGCTCCAGCAGAACACTTGAGGAAGCCGGCGAAATCCCTGCGCCGTATGTCAACGTCCGGCGCTTCATCCAGCGTCACCGAGCCGAGGAAGCGCACGACCCCGTCCTTTCTGACGGCAATGAGAATTGTCGGCCCGGCGACAATGGCGGACAGCCGAAACGGCGGCGCTGGCACGACCTGTGCGTTCGCGAGCGCGAAGGCAAGCGGACGCCCCCCGCGCGACTCTGTGAACTCAACCTTCTTCCCCGGCGCCGCACGGACGCGGAACAGAATCGAGCCGTCGTAAGGCGCGATGTCGAGAAGCGCCGCCGCATCCGGCGTTAGGCTGCGAAAATCGGCGGAGAAATGAACACCTGGGAAGAATCCGCCGACGAACAGCACGCCTTCCGCCGACGAACCTTCCGGCGCGGAGAGTATCACCGTCCCACCGCCGAATTTGACGGACGGAGCCGTCCCGCAGTACGGCATCACCGCGTTCTGGAGACTCGGACGCGCGACGGTTCCTGGAACGAATTCTGAGATCGTCACCTCGTTGTCGAGCATGAAACGTCGCGTTGCAAGAAGCCGGAACGTCATGTTCGTCGGATGGCTGTCGATGTCCGTCGCTTCCTTGCCGACCTCCGCCGCCCCTGCGCCGACCTGCGCAAGCGCGGCGACGAAAACGCCCACCGCGAAAGCCGATGCCGTTTTCACAAACATCCTGCGCGTCATCATCGTTTCCTTTCACATAGAGTAAATCAGCATCGACATCGCGTTCAATCCTTCTTTTCGCATGTTTTCATCACTCCGTAATATCGTACACTCTTACGTAATCGACGATGAACTCGTCGCCAAGCGCCGATTCGAGTTCCGGCACGCCCTTGCCCGTCATGCGGTTGTTGCGGTACCACTTCGCCTCGGTCGTGAGAAGGATGAACTCCTCTGTCTCGCTGACCGCCTCGCCCTTTCCGCGTCCGGCCTTCTCTCCGTGGCGGCGTCCGTCGATGTACACCGTGTAGCCGTCCGGTTCCCAAAGAAGGCCGAAGACGTGGTACTGCGTCTTGTCGAGCGCGAGCATCGCGTCGGCGTTCCGCCGAACGCGCGGAATCCTGAAGCAGCCGTGCTCCGCGCCGTAGCCGTTGTAGTGGAAGCAATGCGGAATGATCAAGCCGGGGTCGAACGACTCCATGATGTCGTGCTCGATTCCCGCCCGGCGCGCGTCGAGCGAACAACCCTGCATCGGCGCCTGCATCCAGAACGCCGACCACCATCCCGCCTTCTGCTGGAGGCGGCAACGGCATTCGTAGTAGCCGTAGCGATGCATGAACTTCGGCCTCCCGCGCTTCGCAAACGGCCAGAAGCCACTGCCTTTCGCGTCGTGCGGGATGTCCCACACGATCTCGCCCGTCTGGAGCTGGGGCGAGACGAACTGTCCGTCGGCGCGCTTGACGAGCTTCAGCCTGAGAAGGCCGTCCTTCACCTCCACTGCGTTGTCCTCCGGCGTGGCGAACCAATGTGCGCCTCGTCCCCAGAAGTTGGTACGGTAGCCCCACTTCGTCTCGTCCAACTTATCGCCGTCGAACTCGTCATTCCACACGAGCTTGAACTTTCGCCCGCTCGGCAGAAGGGACGCCTCGCGCCCCTCCACCGCCGCGACACGCTCGCATGCGACGGGGAAGTCGGCAAGCGCACGAGCCTTCTTCACGGATCTCGCGCCGTCATTCGACGTGGCGAACGCCTCCGCCGCATCGACGCAGACGCACGTCGAGCAGAAGCCAATCACTGCAGACAGAACATATCGAGTTTTCATAAGTGCTTACCTCTCTTGCATTACGAAATTTTATTTCAACGGGGCGCAGTTGACGTGTTCGCGGATCAGGCGGCGGCGGTGTTCCGCCGCGCGCGCGGAGAACTCCGCAAAGTCACGCTTCTTCGGCTCGGGATTCGTCCAGAGGATTTCCGCCGTCGCGAACGCACGCGGCCACATCTTCCATTCGAGGTCGCGGTAGGTGAGCGTGTAGAGCGTCCAATTGCAGCACTGTCCGCCGATGACGTTCGCCCGCGCCTCTGGCTTCACGTCCTCGTAGGGATCGAACTTGTAGGCGGTCTCCAATGGCGTCACGCTGCGTCCGAAGTACTTGAACGGATCGTCGGCGATTCCCTGCCTGTAGTCGAAGTAGGTGTACTTGGACGGCGACTGCACTACCTTGTACCCCATGTTCGCGGCAAGCGAGGCGAGGATGACGCTGCGGCAGCGGTAGCCCATCACCATGACGGATTCCCTGTCCGGCAACACTGATGCGTCGAGCGCCTTGGCGACGTTGCCGTGTTCCGTCACGATGTCGTCCCAACCGATCGCCTTGCGCCCCTTCTTCGCAATGTATGCCGCAAGATGCCGCGTGAACCACGGCTGTATCTCCTTTGTGGACTTCATGCCGTGCTGCTTCATGAACTCCCTGCACCTCGGGCACTCCTCCCAGAAGTGGCGCGGACACTCATCGCCGCCGATGTGGATGACCTCGGACGGGAACGTCTCGCACACCCAGTCGATCGCGCGTTCCGCGAACTTCAGTGTTTCGGGATTGCCCACGCACAGCACGTCCGGACGTTTCTTCGCCTTCACGGGACAGGCGAAGTCGGGATACGCCGTCGTGATCCCGCGTGAGTGTCCGGGGAAGTCAAGTTCCGGCACGACAGTGATGTGACGCTCCTTCGCGTAGGCGAGGATGTCGGCGACGTCCTCCTTGGAATAGAAGAGCGCCTGTTCGTTCGAGCAAAGGCCCGGCAGAGCGCTCTTCCGCGCCAGGTTCGGGTATTCGGGGAAGTCGATGCGCCAGCCCTTGACGTCCGTGAAATGCCAGTGGAACACGTTGAACTTGTAGCGCGCCATCAGATCGAGCATCCGCTTGATCGTCCCCTTGCCGAAGAGACGTTGCGTCTCGCCAAGCTGCACCCCGCGCCAGCGGAACGCGGGAGCGTCCTTTATCTCCACGCACGGCAGCGCTCCGTCCGTCGCCCCCTCGCGCAACTGTTTCAGCGTCATTTGCGCGTAAAAGAGCCCCGCGTCGTCCGAATGGCGGATCGTCACGCCGTCGGGCGTGATTGACAGCTCATACCCCTCCGGCGGAATCGTCGCAACGACCTCCGCCTTCGGCGCGTCCACCGCACGGCATTCGCCGTCCGACACCTTCACTTCGCGCGGCATCGGGACAAGTTCAAGTTGAGTTGTCGCCTCGTCCGGCACGACAACGGCGGGCGCGGAGGAAGCCGACTGGCTGACGGTCGAGGATATCGCCTTCAGGAGGCCATGCCCGAGTTCCCGTCCGCCGTCGGGCGAATACACGCCGTCGCAGAGCGAATAGCCGAACTCGCAGCAGACGCTCAGCCAGCAGTTGGAAAGCGATCCGACATACTGGCGGGAATTCAGCGAACGATTCTTCACGGCGTCCGCATACGTCTTCTCCGAATCCACCTTGTCGAACTTTCCGTCGTATTTCAGCATTGCGTTCTTCTGCAGGTCGGCCCATGCGTGGCGGAATCGCTGCCAGCGATCCATTTGCGCCGTCTCAATCGGCGCGAACGTGAAGGCGTGATCGTGAATCTTGTGGCCTGTTTTACCGCTGCGGGCTCCCGGGGAATGGAGATCCAGGAATACTATTTGCTTCCCCTCGCCTTCCCGCGCGAGCAGTCTCTTGAGGGAGCGGACTGACGTGTAGCGGTTTTTCACGTAGTCGCGGTTGTGGTCGTGCGGATGGCGGTGCTTCCCCTGTTCGCCGTTTTCCACGCCGTCCTTGTCCATGAACGGCACGAAAACGCAGTCGGCGTTGTCGCGCAGCCAAGCAGCCTCTTTCGAGTCCGAAAGACATTCCTCTATCGCGCCTTCCATAATGAAACTCGCGGACGCCTCGCTTGCATGATGGCGGGCGGTAAACACAAAGAGCCATTTCGCGGTCCCTCTGCACGGAAGGCGCAGCAGCTCCGTCTTCCGCTCTCCGCACTGCGACTTGCAGAGCGTGCCGAAAACGACATCTTTCCTTTTCTTGTATTTCGCCGCAAGCTTCTCCCAGTCGCCCTGAAGATAGGGAATGCAGAACGCAAAGCGCGTTTCGCGTTCATCCTCGGCGAACGTCCAGTCAAAGGCGTTGGAAGGTTCGTGTCGCGACCCGTCCTGGCGAAGCCACGCCCACGTTGCGCCGCCGTCGCGGCTGAAGGCCGGGCCGAGCGTCGCGAGGTAGTTGAACTTGTCGTCGGGGAACTGGAAATGGAGCGTCCGCCCCTCCGCGCCGCGCACCTTGAAGTCGAAGCGCATCCACTTACGCCCGTTTGTGTCTGCGAGGTTCGGCGCAATATTGACAACGCCGTTCGTCTCGTCAATTCCCCTGACTATTACGCTACCACCCGGATAGTCGCATGAAATGTCCACCTTGCCGTATGCGGTTGCCACCACGACCGTAAGCGTGTACACAACGGCAATCAAAGTTCGTTTTGACATTTTCGGACTCCTTATCGTTTATGAAATGTTGCAATTCGCCTTTATCGCCTTGCCTGCCGTTCCGAGCGAGGAAAGCGGACGTGCGGCGAAGGTAAGTTCCTTGCCGGGCGGCAGCTCCGCCTTGGGGATTTCAAGCGTTGTCACGCCGCACTTCCCGCAAGAAAGCCTCTCCTCGTCGCGTTCACTCGCCTCCCTTGCGACCAATTAGTGGAAGATGATCATCAGCCCCTTGGGCCGCTTTGGACTCAAGAACTCCCTGTCCGTCAGTGCGCGCTTCGTGATACGGATTTCATCCATCAAGCCTGTGTATGTTGTTCCCGAAGGAGTACAGCCGGCAATTGTTATCGGCTTTACTGTCGCCCCTGTAATGCTTGACTCGGTCACTGTTTTCTCGCCTATCTTGCTCCAATTGCGGTAGAACGCCAATTTGCGATTAGGCTTGTCATACACGACCGCGATATGATTCCATTTGCTGTCGCCTATTGACGATGTGTCTGTAATCGTCTGTCCACCGAAATCGCACTTCAACCTATTGGCCGTACCCAAGCCGCCGATCCAGAACTGGTTCTGGGTATCGTTGGCGTCAACCCTCCGCTTGAAAAGATGCGACCATGCCGAGAAACTCGAGGTATTCATGAAGAACTCCACGGTAAAAGACGAATCATGGAACACATCCTCCGGCGGCAGCCACGAGAAGAATGGATCGCCGGCTGAGTTGTTCGTACGGCTGAAAGAACGCATGTTGTCGTATCCCTTGTAGTCGCGGCGCGATGCGTAAAGCCTATTTGTATATACTTCAGAAACGAACTTCGCATAGCCGGCAACGGACGTGTTGTTCGTCGCGCCGAAATGGACAGCGGGGCCAGTCGCAGCCTGATTGAATGCGATGTTGTTGGTCGAAATGCCATCAACCGGTTCGAAGTTGATGTGAAGGAACGTGTCACTCGCTTCATCCGCCGCTCTTTCCGTGCGGGTGAAATGCAGGAACTTCTCGGTCGGCAGCACCTCGTCGGAAATACGTAAGTGCGCCATAGAGCCATAGTAAGTGTTGTCGTTGTGCGGCGATCCGCCAATGTAGAGGTCGCCGTCCGGCGCGAATTCAATTGGGTTGGCAATCGTAGCCGTTGCAACCAATCCATAGTCGAGATACAACCCGATATCCACCCCGTTGGAAATGGTGACGGCTATATGATGCCATCTGTTGTCAAAACAGTCCAAGGCCTTGACAAGACTCCTCGGTATCTCGCTTGCAGCAGAGTCGCCAACCGAATTCGTCGTGGAAAAACGCATCCAGAACAACCCCGACTTATTAATTCTACCACCCGTTGAAGGCGTGACATTGTTGCCGAATGCCATACCCCAGCTTTCGCAACCTGTGACACGCGTTCCGTCCGAGTTTTTGAGCAGCAGCGGCATGACGACCATCCACTGCCATGTGGTTTTTTGGGAAGCATCGGGCTTCATGAAGTACTCAACTGTGAAGTTCGAGACTTTAAGCGCATCGGGATCGACGACACGTAACGATCCGCAATGCGAAGATTTGGTACCCTGGAAATAAAGCCCTGTCGCGGCGGAGCGGTTCACACCTGCAACCGGATCATACACGCCGTATGCCAACGGGAAAGCATTTGTTCCGATTGGACAATAGGTGGAACCTCCATCCCCTATGCCCGTCTCGCCAACGCCTGTCTTGATTGAAATCGGCACGGCGTCCATCGTGCCGGGGCTGGCGATATTCGGAAACACGTCTGCCACCGTCGTTCTCACGCCGTTCTCACCCGCGAGCGGCCAGTATGCGACCGTTGAGGCGGAAACGGCTTCCGCCATCGCAACCACCATCAAGCCAGCAATCAGTCTTTTCATTGTTTCTCCTTTTGAGATTTTGATGTGTCGGTTGATATTATACCACAATCGATTGGACACCACGCGCCCGATTGGAAATAAAAAACATACTCGTTCGGGCACAACGTCTGAAAATATGATATACTTTCACGCATGGAAATCGTCCTTTTCGTCCAGTCAACGCTCCGCAAGAGCTGGAGGCAGAAACTCGCCGGCGTACACAAGTTCGCCCGCGAGCACAACTGGTTCGTCCAGGTCATTGACCGCTATGCCACGGTCCGAGAGATTCGTCACGCCATTGACGAATGGTCGCCGCGCGGATGCCTCGTTGACCGCGCCATGAACCGTGGCGCACCGCCGGACCTTCTCTTCAAGGACATCCCGGCCGTCTATCTCGATCAGGACCCGTCGCGCCCGTCGCGTCTCCATCCCTGCCTTCTCCACGACTCCGCCGCAGAAGCCGCTCGCGCAAGCGCGGAGCTGATTGCGCGCGCATGCGCCTCATACGCCTACATCGGCACCGGCGCAGACGTACACTGGGACAAGGCGCGTCTCGCGCAATTCAAGAAGGACGCCGCCTCAACCGGAGCCCCCTTCACGCTCCTGCCTGCGGCAGGCCTCAAAGAAGCCATTGGAAGATTGCCCAAGCCCTGCGGCATCCTCGGCGCAAACGACGGATGCGCGGTCAAGGCTTTCCACGCCGCCACCGCCGCAGGATTCAGCGTCCCTGATGATGTCGCGATCATCGGAATCGACAACGATGAAATCTACTGCGAAGCCGTCTCGCCCGGATTGACCAGCGTGGAACCCGACTTCGAGGGGGCCGGCTACCGCCTCGCGCAAATGCTCGCGGAGGAAATCGAAAAAAGCGAAACGGGAAAAAGAAATGGGCGTGGACGACGTAAAATTCAAACGGAGTTCTACGGACCGCTTAGGGTCGTGCGACGGGGCTCGACCGCCGCCATGCCAGCCCAGAATCCAAGCGTGCGACGCGCGCTCGAATACATCCGACGCCATGCATCCGAGGCCACGCTGCGGCTTGACGATGTCATCTCCGAGATGCACTGCTCAAGACGTTTCGGCACGCGCCTCTTCAAGCAGGAGACGAAGAAGACGATTCTGGAGGAGATCCACGAACAGCGCTTCCAAAAGGCATGCGACCTTCTCGCGCACACGCGCTTCCCGATTGCGACGGTGGTCCTTCAGTGCGGATACCGCTCCGACTCCTTTGTGAAGAAGCTGTTCCTCGCCCGTACCGGCATGACCATGCGCGAATACCGCGCCCAACACGCAGGCGGAGGCACGTCCTTTCGCAACACGCCTTAAGTCTCCGAAATATGATATACTATGCGCCATGGAAAAGGCAGCGACAGACACCTACACCTTGGAGAAGCTCCGCAAAGGAGGCTATACCTACGTTGACAAGACGGCCATCCTGAAGCAACTTGCCGACGGATCGCGTGGCTCGCAGTTCTTCATCGCGCGCCCGCGGCGGTTCGGGAAGTCGCTCGCCGTCTCCACGCTCAAGTGCCTCTTCGAGGGGAAGCGCGAGCTGTTCAAGGGCCTGGCCATCGAGCCGGAATGGGACTGGGCGAGAAAATGGCCCGTCATCCACCTCGACATGGGCAGCGCCCAGACCAAGACTGTGCCGGAGCTGAAGGTCATTTGGCGCGACATGCTCTCAAAGGAGTGCGTGCGCAACGGCATTTCATACAGGGATTCGGAAGTGCCGTCGATAGCCCTTTCCAACGTCAT